>Ga0247817_10001829_pt1 | contig 11020 bp, 5 predicted proteins | sample UWRJL212509R1_FD_178010 | JGI IMG/M metagenome (GOLD analysis project Ga0247817, IMG submission 178010) | Plant litter microbial communities from Arlington Agricultural Research Station in Wisconsin, United States - UWRJ-L212-509R-1 | ecosystem: Environmental > Terrestrial > Plant litter >... | reverse complement strand
GACATCTTTCCTTTTCTTAATACCCATAAGAAAAATCTTTTATTTATACAAATATAGTGTTTAATTACTAACTTTGTCTATAAAGAAAACTCAACATGTTCGATCCAGGTAAAATAGCAGGAGCCGGAATAGGTATTGCAAATTCACTTGTTAATGCTATCAAAGGTATCAAACAAGTGCAGGAAGGGAAAGCCATCCAAAAAAAGTTAGATGCTCAAGGACGACCGATTGAAGAAACTCCTGAAGCCTTTAATGAAATAGAAGGATTGGTGAGAAGCAATTATTTGGATCCAAGATTATCCGGAGAAACAAGAATAAAAGATGCAATACAGGCAAGGGAAGCTAATCAGTTCCAAAACATACAAGACACCGCCGGTAGTGGTGCTGATGCGTTGACGGCATTTGGTATATCTTCATTGAATACAGATAATAACTTGTTCAATGTAGACATGAAAGCGTATGAACAACAACAAGCGGATTATAATCAATTACTTGGAACACTTGGACAAAAATCAGCGATACAGCAAAAGCAATTTGATACAAATGTGATGCAGCCTTTTATTCAGGACACCGAACAAGCAAAAGCATTAATTGCTGCAGGTGAGCAAAACAGGAACAGTGGGTTTGCAGATATTGCAGGTTATGCAGGCAGCGCATTTGGCGGTAAAACACCTGATACTAAAGTTGCAACAGTAGATACGCCATCGGAAACCACAACCACAACCACACAGCCTGCCACTACTCCATTGTATAAACCAATAACTACAGCTTTCGCTAATACAGCAGAAAACGTACAGGCAGCGCAAGGTGTGATGGGTACAAACGGCAATACAGGAAAGCAAGAATTAACAACAGGAAATATAGGACAATTACAACAGTTATTACAATTGTTTGGTGGCGCTAAATTCTAATACATAAATACCAATGGCAGGATATATATCAGCAGCAAGTACATCTAAAATTGGCGAAGGCGATGCTTTTGTCTATGATAATTCAGGTGCGAACAGGAATATTGGAATATTGGCGCGACAAAAGGCGCAACAAGATGAAAATGCTGCACAGGCGGCTGCTGCAAAAAAGAAACAGGATTACGACACGCAGAAAGGCTTCTATGACAATCTTTCTACTGTAAATACGCTTGGGATGCGTACTATAGACTTGCCGGAAGTTACAAATGGCATAGATGACATTTTAAAATACACCAATGATTTAAAGATGCAGGGCAAAAACCCTTTGGATATTAATAATGTTCAGGAATACATGCAACTTCAAGGTAAGCTTGCAAAGATACAAGCCACAGCAGATATTAGTAAAACTTTACAAAAGCAATTGGTTGGCTTAGAAAAAACTCTTGCATCTGACAAGTTGGGCATGTATGATCAAGCTAAAGGTTATCAATTAGCACATGCAGGATATACTGCACCTCTATCAGAAATGCAAGGAGCAAGTTTTGAATTGCCACTTGCAGAATATAGCTTAATTCCACAGTTAGATAAGGTTACCGGCGATAATTTAAAAACATTATTTTCTTCAGCAAAAGTCTTGAATGATAAGGGTGCGGTAGAAGATGTAAATAAAATGCTTGGTGCCGGTAAGCAGTCATATATACAGTCAGCAATATCATTGGCTGGTCCCGCAATTGCACAAGGACGCATTAGTCAGGAAAAGGTAATTAAAGATGCAGCAGATTATTTTGACTACAATGCTAAGTCTGCTGTTTATAATGCCAATAAAGACGAAGACCAAATATTAGCACAAACAAAGGCTGATAGACAGGAAAAACATAATAAGGTGATGGAAGAACTTGGCTATGGCAGGCTAAAAGTGGCACAAAGAAATGCTTCTTCTACAGAAAAGAAAGTCGCTCAATCTGAAACTGTTCCATTGAACATTCGATCAGTCGTAGATGATGTGGTAGCAGGTAGTACAAATGCAATTAAACTCTTGAATGCAGCTAATATATATAACGATGGAGAAGAGGCGGAAGAAATTGTTGAAATAGTTCAGGGCGATGGTAGAACTTTAAAAAATCCGGCAACTGGAAATTCTTTTATAGCAAGTCCAAATCAGAAATTCATTGTTATAAAAAACTCTGACGGCTCTATTAAGTGGCAGCCTACTGATGAAAAAGCGTTACAATCATTTGTAGACAGCAAAACAGGGACTAATTTAAATAAATATGTTCAGGTAGATGCAGTAGGAAATAACAAGAGTGTAAAACCGGTAGCACTTGGAACAAAAGAGCAGCCAACAGTTGGAAGTAAAAACTCCACATCATCATCTACTAAATCAAAAACATCAAGTGGCTCTTCTTCAAGCTCATCAGGGAATTCTATTCCTACAATTACAACAAAAGCACAATTCGATGCACTTCCTAAAGGAAGCAGCTTTATAAGAAATGGTCAGAAATATAAAAAAGATTAGTTATGCCTGAAGAAAAAGTAATATCAAGTTGGGATGAGATTGAAGATGAAGCTACACCTGTTACTTCATGGGATGAAACAACACAATCATTAAAAAAAAAAGATGGTACACAACTATCTACGAATGGTTCTGTAAACTCAGCTGCTTCCCAATCAAGCTCAAAATCGAATTTAATATCACAATCGGTAAAGACTCCTGACTTTAGTACTATAGATATTACAGGCGGAATAGGCAATACAATAAACGTTGTAGATAAAAATGTATTAGGAAAAGGAAGTACTGTTACAGAAAATAAAAATAGTACAACTGTTGCTAATCCTTACGATGTAAGCGGTGCTACAAAACAGACTCCTGACAATACAGATAGCGGATTGCCAAATCCGGCAAAAACTATTGAAACACAACGCAAGGCACAGGAACTACAACAGATAAAAGCTGATCGTGATGCAGCAAATCCAAATTCATTTCAGAATATTGGCGCATCTTATAAAACAAAAGCATCAAAACTTGCCGGCAATAATGATGTAGAAAAAATGCTGAATTACGGTGATATTAATGGTAACAGCAAATTTGTCATTGATTTATTGGATGAAGACGACAAAGACCTATATACAACAAAGGTTGGCATAGAAGATATTGCCAAAACAAATGCGATGTACGATAAGCAATTAAAGTCCGGTGCAATATCACAGGATCAATACGATGCTATCAAAAAGAACAATGACAAATTATTAATCGATTTGAATATTGATTACACACAAAAATTAAAGAAACGAAATGGTAATATTGATGAGCAGATATCGGAAGCTCAGAGCAAATTGGCAAATGGTGTATATATTCCTGAAATAGGCAACTACCAACAGTTAGATGCAAAAGAATTGCAGGCTGAAAAAGATAAGATAAAATATCTTACAGGTATCAAGAATGATGTATTAATCGATATAAATAATCCTGTAAAAAGCTTGCAAAAGCATGAAGGATTTCAGCAGGCAGAAAAAGAAGGACTGATACCATCAAATGCTACCAATACTCAAAAGATAAAGATATATTCCAATATTTTAGTAGATAAAGTTAAGAAGTTAGCTGGTGAACTTGGTTATGATGCAAGTGATGCGCAATCGTTATTGGGTAACAATTTTATGGATGCAAATGGCAGAAAAATGATGTTTGAATCTTTAAAATCTTTGGTTGTCGGCACCAACGATAAAGAAAAAGATTTTATTCATACAATGGCTGAGTTACAGGCAATAGCACCGATTGCAGCACTCAACAAAAACAACCTGACATTAAACGAAGGCTATACTTCAAATATAGTGTCATCTTTTAGAAAATCAGTTGCGCCGATGTTCACTAAGAATCAAATTGCTACCGATCAAGATAGAAATGCTCTTACATCTGAAGCTTTTAATGAGGCTGGAATCAATAACGTGAATCCGAGCTATTCATCTAAGCAGCAGGCAACAGAAAAAGAAAGCCAAACTCTTGGGAAGACAGTGGCGCGTACTGCTGGCGATGTGTTAGGTATTGGTGTGAAGATAGGAATCATAAATCCAATCTTAGAACTACCTGGTGCAGCAATTGAAATGGCAACTGGTGTTCCAATATTTAAAGGAATAAATAAAGCATTATCTACAAGTAAGGAAGCGCAGGCAGTCGAAGGCGCTGCATTATCCGGTGCGAGTGCAGCAGCAAAAACGGTTGGTGAAGTGAAGCAAATAGCCGATGCACAAAAGGTATTGGATATTGCTAAAGTGGTGAGCGATAAGATACCAAATAACTTTCTTACTAGGACTATTTACAATGCAACGAAAGCTGGTACAGTTCATGAGATACAAGGCAATCTAAATAAAGATTTGGAAGGATTCGCAAACTTTGGTGTAGGTGCCGTGAATTCTCTTATAGGAATGCCAATCAATGCATTGGGAAATGTCGCAATAAAAATGTTTGGAAAAGATGCGCCTGCATTCGTAGCACGAACCATTGATGCGTTGAAATCCGGTACATCTATGACGGCAACAATGGCAGGAATGACAGGCGTGAATGCAGCGCGTGAGGCAGAATCTCTTGATGCATTCAAAGAAACGCTGGATGAACATTTTGGCACAAATGACAAGAGAGTGAGATTTGTTGCGGAAAACTTTCTATTGGGATTGGCGTTGCATGCCGGAAATGTCGGCAATCTATCGAATCTATTCAAATCTAATTATGAGAAGCAATACAATGAATTATCGGATCCTGAAAAAGAGAAACTTAATGAATTTACAGAAGATGTAAATAATGAAGTAAATATTTTTGAAACAGCTACTAAAGAAGCAGTAGAAGTTGTGCAGGATGAAAATCATGTGCCATTAACTACTGAAAAAGAAGCAAAAGATCAAGTAGAAGAATTTTTAAAACCAATAGAAAATGAACAGCAGGCAACTACTAATGTTGAACAAGAACAAGTCAACAATGACAGCAGCAGATTATCAGAAACATCTGCAGACAATAAAACAGATGGAACAGTCAGTAAAGCCGAACTGTCCAACGAAAGCGAAGTTCCAAAGGTTGAAGAAAAAGCTATAGAAGATGCTGAATATAATGATTTTATAGACAAAGGAAAAGTGAGTGAAGAAAGATTGAATGATATTGCAAAGAAAATTAAAAACCAAGAAAATCTATCTATCAGGGAACAAGAAATATTTACAGACAAGACGGCAGAAATAAATAAAATACTGAAAAACCAATCCAAAGTAGAAACACAAAATGTAAATTCGAATCTGTCAAATAACACAGAATTAAAAACTAATTCATACGATTCTAAAGAATCCGAAGCAAATGCTCTCAAACGTTTAGCTGATGGCATATCCGAACTTCCTGCCGATCAGCAAGCAACAGAAATTGAACGCAGAGCCAAGGAACATGCCGATAGCTATAAAGAATACCTAAAAGAAAATCCTGTAAACGATGAAACGGTAGCACTACCAAGAGTAGCAGAATTTGAAACTCAAACTGCGGATGCACTTAAAAAATACGTAAATGATGCTGAATCTTGGAAAGGGCGTGAAGAAAATAAATTTGAGAATGGCGGACGTATAGATGAGAATGGAAAAATGCTATCTGAGCAAACCTATATTGACTTAAAGGAACATATCGTTAAATTGCGTCAAGATGGCGATATAGAAACTATTGATATCATCAATAAAGAACCGGCAAAGTATTATGAAGAAAATAAGGCGGAGTTTACACCGGAAGATCAAGGCGGCGGTGCACAGCCACCAGTCATTGACACCGAAACAGAAACAGTTACAAGCGATGGTAAGGTTAGGAAAAAGGCTTTATTAAATCGTGCCTATAATGGTGAAGACCGTGAAGAAATCAAAACTGAAATTGAGAAAATAGGATTAGAATATTCTGTAGAAAACCAAATTGCTACAACAAAAGCCACCAATGATTTAATTGAGAAATTTGGAATTGACAATGTGCTGGATTCAGTTAGAAGAAGTGAAATAAAAGGCGGCAGTGCGGCAGTTGTATACGATGCTAAAATAAGAAGCATTGAGGAAAAAATGTTTACAGCAAATGATGCTGAATTAGCTGATCTTATAAAAGAACAAGCTGATTTGTATTCAGAACTTGATGAAATGGCGAGAAAAGGTGGACAGTTCAATTCCATGCTAAATCACATATATAAAACATCAGATTTAGCTTACAGTTATCAGCGCCAAAAAGAAATTTTCAAAAAAATAAATGACGGAAAATTTCCTGCAGACATTAAGATAAAATTTGAAGAATTATCAAAAAAGATAAAAGAATCACAGCAAAAAATAAACGAACTTGAAAAAACGAACCAAGAAATAGAAGAAAAGTATAAGGAATCTGTTTCTAAGGAAGAAGCAGACAAAGCAGTTGCTGATGCTTATGAAAAAGGCAAACAGGAAGGAACTATTGGTAAAGAGACCAAAAAATATACTAAAAAAGCAAAACAAGTTGCTGATAAATTCCGTGAATTAAAGAAAAAACCATTTGAGTTTGAAGACGGTAACGGAAACAAAATTATTCTTACAGAAAACAGCATAATAAGTTTCAATGAAATTATAGAAGCCGGTGCAAAAATAATTGAAATTTCTGGCAAAATCGCTGACGGTGTCAGTCATGTAATAAATGAGGTAAAAGAAACAGATTGGTACAAAAATATGTCACCAAACAAAAAATCTGAATTTGAGAATAAAATTGAAGAGCAGTTTGGAGAAAATAAAACAGAGGCTGATGAAAAAAGATTCAGTATAGGAAATGCGCGTGTTAAAGAAATAGTTGAACGTAGAAGAAGCGAGAACGAAGACACCACCATTGAAGATGTAGTTGAGGAATTAAATCGTGAATTTCCTGACAAAACTCCACGCGAGGTTCGTGATGCCATTACTGATTACGGTGTTACAAAAGAAGCAAGCACAGAACCTGATGATGTAACAGTTCGTAAAATTAAACGGATGGGCAGATATATTTCTGCATTAGAAGATATTGAAAATGGAGAAAGACCATCAAGAAGCGGTCAACAGCGCGATAAACCTGATCCCGAAGAGCGCAAATTGCTTAAAGATATTAGGGAAGGATTAAAAAAACTTCCACTAAGTGATGCTGATTTATCTAAGAAATTGAAATCTGCACAAGATATTATTGAAACAAGGCTAAATAATAGAATTGAAGATTTAGATAGGCAGATTGCTACCGGTGAAAAATCCACCAGGATTAATAAGGTTGAATCGAATCCTGAAATTGACAGGTTGCGAGAAGAAGTTGAAAAAAGAAAACAACAATTAGCTGATATAGAATCTCAAAGCAAACACTCTGATACTTTACAGGAACTACAAGACATTGCTGATAAAACCGGTCAAAAAGTTATTACAAAAAAAGAAGTTGACAATGGATTGATTTCAGACTTATTGCAGGCACATATTGAGCGTGGTACACCTATGAAAGATGTGCAAAAACAAATGTTTGATGAATTAAAATCTATATTTCCAAATATTACTCAACGTCAAGTATTAGATGCAATCACAAAAAAAGCAGAATTTACACCTGAACCAAAAGATAAAACCGAACTTCAAAAACAATTATCTGAATTAAAAAAACAATATAATCTTCAAACAAAAATTGAAGACACAGAAAAGGGTATTGTTGATGTATCGAAACTAAAAGGTGCAGATTCGCAGGAAGTTAAAGATTTAAGAAAAGAACTTTCAGATGCAAAGTCAGAAGCTAAGAATAAATATCCATCTGTTTCTGCTAAAGAATTAAAAAAAGAAATTGAGCGTGTCAAGAAGCGCACTGCAGAAATTGACAGAAAGAGAAATGCTGGTGAGTTTGTAAAGAAAGAAGTTGTAAAAAAAAGATTCACTAACGATTCTGAGTGGGTAGCCAATAATAAAATATTACAAGCAGAAAAAATTAAAAAATTAAAAGCACAGTTTGAGTTTGATTTAGAACAGGAGAAAAACAGAATGGCTAACAGGTCAGATGGCGAAAAACGAAAAGATATTTTCTTAGATGCAATTGGCATGTCGAAAGCTCTTGTAGCAACATTCGACCTTTCAGCACCACTAAGGCAAGGTATTGGTCTTGGATTATCTAATCCGAAAGAATATGCTAAATCTTTTGTAGAAATGCACAGGTTTTTGAAAAAAGCAAACTTCGATGATTACATGGAAAAACTGCAAGCAAGTGATGAATTCCAGGTAATGAATGAAAGTGGATTGGCAATTACAAATCCTAATGGAAAAGCAAGTGCAAGAGAAGATGTTTTTATGAATAATCTTGCGAAAAAGATTCCTGTATATAAAATATTCTATAATGCTTCGGAAAGAGCATATTCCGGATTTTTAAATAAGTTACGAGCTGACGTATTTAGAAAAGGTGTTAGGCTGTTAGAAGAACAAGGAATAAAATTCGAAGAAGAACCTGAAAAGTACAAGGCATTAGCAAAAGCGATTAATAATGCTACAGGAAGAGGTAGCCTTGGTAGCCAAGAAAAAAATGCTAAAGAGTTAGGTGCCATATTTTTCTCACCAAGAATGATAACGTCCAGAGTCGGAATGGTTCAAGATATTATACGAAAAGATTCATCGCCTGTAGTTCGCAAGATGGCAGCAAAGAATCTTGCCGGCACATTTTCATATATAGCAATCATGCACAGCTTATTTGCATATCTTCAATCAGGTGACGAAAAAGAGGGGGATGATTTCTTAGATAATTTAAATTTAAATCCTGTAGGAACAGATTTCTTAAAAAACAAACAAGGAACTACACGTTATGATCATTCTGCAGGTTTTGTTCCATTGATAAGAACGATTGCGAGAATAGGTTCAGGTAATAAATTTAATGCGGATGGTGAATATACAAATTTAGATTTTAAAGGTTATAATACACCATCAAGATTGTCTGAAATTGGTCAATTCGGAAAGAATAAGCTATCACCATTTGCAAAAGTAATATATAGTTGGGTTGCAAATGAGGATGTAGAAAATTTTAAGAAACCTTTTAGTTATAAAAATGCAGGCATATCATTAGTCGCACCCTTAAACGTTAGAGATTATTTTAAAGGGAATATTAAAATGGATGGATGGATTCCTAAACTTGATAAAAAAGGTGATTTATATTCGAATACAGATAAATACATTGAAGACAGGTTGCTAAGTTTATATGGCGATGGATTACAAAACTATGGTGAAGAAGAGGTTGAAACAAAAGAGGATAAAGCAAAAAAAGCAAAACTGAAAAATGAAAACAAAGCAAGAATTAAAGACAAAGAAGCAAATTTTCAGAGGTATAAAAAGTAACCTTTGTAGGGTGCAGACTTATTACAAGAAAAACAAGAAAAAAGATTGATGTTTATTAATAACTTTGCACATAGTGGCTGATAACAAAAAATATAAAGTATTTGACAATACAAAAGAAAACTTTTCACAGAAGCATCCTGAATTATCTTTTATTGTTTCCGGACTAAGTTTTCAAAACACAGGTGGTATTCATCTTGATACAATCATGAGGTATGTTATCTATTTTTATGATCGCCAATGTCAATTGCATACTACTCACACCAATATCTTAAAAGCAAGAACAGAGGCTTTAAATAAATTCAAGATATTAAAAAGTGTTTATGAAGATCATAAATTTATACTTTTAGAAAGCGAAATGGCATTGAGATATATGCTATGGAATCGTGACAATGAGTTTAGCGTTTTTATATCTACATCTATTCAATTGGAAAATCTTAATCATAGGATTAGGACAATTGGCTCAGATTCATCTATAGCAGACATAGTAAAATCTATGGCAATTACCAGCCAAATTTTTGAATTGTCTATACAAATAGATACAAGGCGCGCTTCACTCTTCGGAGACATGGAGCACATAGAAAAATACGCTTTACAGAAAGAAATTGATAATAAATACAAATGCGAAACCGCAATGTTGGGTTAAAATATAAAAAATGGAAATATCAGGCAAAGTAATCAAAGTAGTTAAAAACGAAGGTCTAAAAAAAGACAATGTAACACCATGGGTGCGATATGATGTAGAAATAAATCATGAACAAGGACAATTTCCCAAAAATGCAATCATCAGTTTTACGGGCAAAGGTTTTGATGGTGTTTTAAACCTTGAAAACTCGGACGTAAGAATCTATTTTGACATAGATAGTAATTGGTACAAAGACAATCCACAAACACGACTTAAAGGATATAAATACGACAAAAAATAGTGTCAGATGCTCTCTACATAGAACAATTTACGGATTTCTCTACCGGAGCTCGTGTAGGTGAATATGATATAAAATTCCCGGAGCGACCACCACTGAAAGAAATGGTAAATTACGGATTGCCGAGAGAACGGCAGGTATTCCAGCGAAGTAGTTATGTTATAAATAATAAAAAGTATTTTACCTCAGATCTCATCGGCGATAACTGGAAACTACTGCCTGATCACATAAAAGGTGATATATTTAATAAAGAATGGGAAAAACTATACAACGGAGAATGGCAGATAATTGACGGTAAAACTATATTTATTAATGATTTCTATTATCATTTCCTGAATTATTACCGAGCAAATACTATTAATTATTCACAGTTTTGGGATAGTCAATGGTTCTATGATCTATTGCTTGGTGATAGTTTTTATGCCGATAATGTATTAGGCTTGAATTATCTCAAAGGAAGAAGAGGCGGTGGTACCGCTCCGAATAATGGTGGAGCAGAAAAGGTGATGACCACTTTTAAAAACTCCAACTGTGGTTTAATGAATTATAACATTAAAAAATCACAGCAGATCAATTTTACACCGGTAAAACAAAATCTATTAAAACTACCGGATCTTTTGTTGCCTGAACCATACTTGTCTGCACGTTATGCAGATAAAATGAAAGGTGAAAAAACTACCGATGAAATGGCGTTTCCCGATGTCAATAATTATTTATATACAGCACCAACTGTAGAAACTGCATTTGATGGACAATTAATAAGATTTGGCGTAATTGATGAATGTTATAAATGGCCCAACACAAATCCATTTGTGACAATGGAAAAAAACTTGTTATGTGTAAAAGATGGTGGTATAAAGC
>Ga0247817_10001828_pt1 | contig 11021 bp, 7 predicted proteins | sample UWRJL212509R1_FD_178010 | JGI IMG/M metagenome (GOLD analysis project Ga0247817, IMG submission 178010) | Plant litter microbial communities from Arlington Agricultural Research Station in Wisconsin, United States - UWRJ-L212-509R-1 | ecosystem: Environmental > Terrestrial > Plant litter >... | reverse complement strand
CGGCACCATGTCGAAAACGGTTCAGACGCGGAACGCATCCATCTCGTGGCCGACACCTCCGGCACAGCAGCGTTCTGGCAGTTCGCTTGCGGCCAACCACCGCCGCGCACGCAGTGGCGGACTGTGGCGCGCAATTCCGCCGCGCATCCGCCATTGCTGACCGAGAGCGGCCAGCGCTCGCCAGTAATGCCCGCTGCCGAAGTGCAAATGCTGATCGACGATTTGCGCGCGGAACTGGCGGCGACCACCGATAGCGCCGAGGCGAGGGCGCGGGCCGCGCGCTTCAGCAAGGTGCTGGAGAGTTTCATCCACGATTGGCGCCAGCTTTGCGCTCTGCATGGCACTGGCGGGAGGGCGCGCGCGAAGTTCGTGCGGCTGGCCCACGCGGTGCATCAGGCCGCCAGTTCGCTCGCCGATGGGCTAGTCATGCGCACCAACTCGGTTAGCGCGCTGCTGGTTCTGGAGCAGCGCGTATTGCAGCATCTGGTGATCGACGAACCTGCCGCTTGAGCAATCAAGCCGCGCAGTCGCAAAACTGCAAAATAGCGGTGATAATTGGTCTATACCAAAATTAGTCTTTGCCTTCGCCTCGCCAGCGAAGTTCCCACCGTATGGACCATGCTATGAAAAACCCGATCCGAACGCTTTCCCTGATCGCTGCTGCGCTTGTCAGCACGGCGGGCTCCGCCACCGGCGCGCTCGCGCAGGCCAGCGAGGGCCAAGTGGAGGAAAGCGGCCACGATGTCGCTCGGAAGGCCAGCCATGTGATCATCATCGGCGTGGACGGCCTGAGCCCCGACGGGGTGAGGGTGGCGGATACCCCCACGCTCGATGCTATGATGCAAAACGGCAGTTGGAGCATGCATGCCCGGGGCGTGCTGCCCACCAGCAGCGGGGCCAACTGGGCCTCCATGATCACCGGCGCGGGGCCGGAACAGCACGGCGTGACCAGCAATGACTGGCGCGTGGGTGAGTTCAATTTCCCCACTTCCATCACCGGCTCGGGAGGTTTTTTCCCGTCTATTTTTCAGGTGCTGTCTGCTCAGCATCCGGAATGGGAAATCGGCTCGGTCTATCACTGGGATGGGTTCGGCAACCTCTATGACCACCAGTTTGTGGACTACGACATAAACGGCCGCGACGAGGACGAAACTACAACGCTGGCGGCAGATTACATCAAGGCAAAGCAACCAGACTTTCTATTCGTGCATCTCGATCTGGTCGATCATGCCGGACATACCTTCGGCCATGGAACCGCGGAATATTACCAATCCGTCGCCAAGGCCGATGAGCTTATCGGCCGCATCCGGCAGGCGACGGTGGATGCGGGCATCGCCGATGACACGGTCATCCTAGTAACTTCCGACCACGGCGGCGTAGGGAAGGGACACGGCGGAGAAACCCTCGCCGAACTGGAAATCCCGTGGATTGCATACGGCAAGGTGATCGCACCGCGAGGCGAACTCGACCTGCCCATCAACACCTTCGATACCGCTGCGACAGCAGCTTGGCTGCTCGGCGCGGAGATCCCTTACGGCTGGCTCGGCAGGCCTGTGACGCCGGTCCTGATGGGGGAGGGTATGCCCGTGCAGGCCTACCGATCCAGCAGCTTCTATGCCTCGCCGGTGATCGAGCCACTGGGGAACGGGAATTCGCCAGCGGGCGGGTTGTTTGTCGACCAAACCGCGCAACTGACCATCCGCAACCCGAACCAAGTCGGCGAAGTGCGCTACACGCTGGATAACTCCATCCCCTCTGCCGGATCGCCACTATACACCGGCCCGGTCGAGATCGCCCGCAACACGATTGTGCGCGCCACGCTGTTCGTCGCCGATCAGCCCGCGAGTGTTCCGGCCAATGGCTATTTCCGCATCGTCGACCTCGATGGCTCGGCAGCGCGGGGTGTAAAATACAGCGTCTACCTGCTTCCCGAAGGACCAGTGCGGCTGCCCGATTTTTCCCGATTGGAAGTCGCTGCTTCCGGCACTTCTTACGAACTGACGACCGATGGCCTGGAACTGCCACGGGAAGACGCTGTAGCAGTGGTATTCGAAGGCTATCTCAATCTTGCCACCGGCGGGCGCTACAACTTCTCCCTCGCATCTGACGACGGAAGCAAGCTGTATATCGGCGGCGAGCAGGTCGTGGACAACGACGGTGACCACGGTGTGATCACCGCCAGCGGCAGCATTGAACTTGAGCCGGGCAAGCATGCCATCCGGGTCGAGTGGTTCAACGGCGGCGGCGGCGCCTGGCTGGGCGCCTATTTCGAAGGCCCGGGCATCCCAAGGCAATTCATCGACCCCAACCTGCTCACGCCGCAATAGCGCCGATTTTCGACGCGGGGCCGGAAGTCTAGTTTCACGTTGAATTTAGGCTGCCATATTCATCTGCTCCGGATCAGCACGGCATTTTGCTAGCTTTGACTCGCATCATCCCGCCAGTGGCTGGGCGTGACGCCATAGGATCGGCGGAACGCGCGCGTAAAATGCGCTGCATCCTCGTATCCTTTGGCAAACGCAATCTGGGCTATCGAAAGCGCAGCCTTGTGCGGATCGCGCAAGTCGGCCGCCGCGCAGACCATTCGCTGCTGCCACAGACGTCCGGCGATTGACTGGCCGTGCGCTTCCTTCATCAATTGGTCGAGCCGGCGGCGGCTGATGCTCTGGTCGCGCGCGACATCCTCGGCAGTCAGGCCCGCGACCGACAGGTTCATGTCGATGAAATCCTCCGCCCGCCGCACGCGCCAATCCGCGCTTTGCGGCAAAGTGGACAATGCCTGCACTACGCCCAGCATCTGGATCACCGATCCCACCACTGCATCACGTTGCAACGCGCTCAGCGAGTGCGCCACTTCGCTGATCCGCTGCAAGTTTTCGGATAGTAACCGTGTTCCGCAATCGTTAGCCGGCAGGTTCTGCCCACATAGGCGAAACAGATGCGGGTAGCGGCTCAACACCGGTCCGCGCGGTAGGCGCAGGAAAAGCAGCCGCGAGTATTCGTGCGTAGTCAGCCTGAACCTCTCGCGCTCGTCGATCAGACACATGTCGCCCGGCTGCAGATTGATTTCGCCATTTGCGCAGTTAACGCGAACCGAACCCCACCGCAGCACCATCAGCGAAACATGCTGCCAGCGGCGAGCATGTGCCTGGTCGGGAATATATTGCGCCAACGCGGGCGGGGTTTCGATCGCGCATAATTGTGCCGGTCCAAGATCAACACTGTCAATTGAACCGCGCAGGCTGGCGTTCTGGTCGAGCTGGACAGAAAGTCCGGGGAACAGCTCGTGGGCCACCGCGTGCCAGACTTCGGATCGAGCGCCGCTATCAAACTGTGTAAGATCGATCAGCTGGCCCAAGTATCCTTGTCCATTTCCAGTTCGGGCAAGCCATCTGGCCAAAATGGTCAAGGCTTCCCGCGCGCCAGAGCTATAAGCAGAGCGGGTGAAGCGAACAAGCGCTTCAGATATGCGACACTGCAATCGGAGCTACGCGAAAAAGCGGGCCCGTAGTTTGGGAGAACATTCATGAGCCGCATCCGCCTGAAATCCGCCAGCGCCTTAGTCCACACAAGTTCCGCCGGCGTCCTGGCCCTTTGCTTGATAGCGGCGCCAGCGCTGGCGCAGGACGGCGCGCAAACCGCTGATACTGACGGAACGCGGGGCAACACCACCATTGTGGTAACTGCGCAAATGCGTGAGCAGGTGCTGCAGGATGTCCCGCTATCCGTCACCGCAGTCACCGGGGAAATGCTCGAAGCGCGGGGGCAAACCAGCCTGCCGAACATCTCCGATCAGACGCCCAGCTTGATCCTCCAACAGAATCCGGCAGGGCAGGGCAATTCGATCCGCGCGTTCATCCGCGGTGTGGGCCAATCGGACCAGAGCCCCTCGGTCGAACCGGGCGTGGGCATCTATATCGACGATATCTATTTCGGCACAGTCACCGCATCGGCATTCGACCTGACCGATCTCGAACGGATCGAAGTCCTGCGCGGCCCGCAGGGCACCTTGGCGGGCATGAATTCGGCCGGCGGGGCGATCAAGCTCTATTCACGCCCCCCAAGCGGCGAAGGCGGCTTTGTCGAGGCGACCTTAGGCAGTCTCAATCGCCGTGACCTGAAAGCCAGCGCCGATTTCGCGATCACCGACGAATTGTTCGCCCGCATCGCCGGGGTCACTCGCAACCGGGATGGCTATGTCACGCGGTACGATTACGCCTGCGTCAATCCGGGCGATCCCGATGTCCAGTCGGGCGCTCTGCAACGGCTCGCCGCGATCGGGGACGATTGCAAGATCGGGGAATCCGGTAATCAGCAGATGTACGCCATGCGCGGTCAATTGCGCTATGCGCCCTCCAGCGTCCCGCTCGAAATCAACCTTTCGGCTGATTACACTAGCGACACTTCGGAAACGCAGGCTTCGGTGCTGATCGCCAGCGCCCAATCCGCAAATGCCGGGTCAGCCGCCCCGACCAACCGTTCGGGGCTTTCGATCCCGTATCAGGGCGTCGCCTACGACGACCGGTTCGTGACTCACGGGCAGTACCGCCGTGCGGGTGCAGTGCTGAACGACGGTTATGCGAGCTACGGCAATTTCTATGACCCGGGGGTTATGTATTCGGCCATTGCCGCGCCTCCCGGGCCGCCTTCGAATTATGTGGCGGGCGCACCCCTCGGGCCGTTTATCGCTCGGTCTGCATCACAGGTCGATGGCTGGGGTATTTCGGCAGCGATCGAGTATGAGTTTAGTGACAGCCTCTCGCTGATGTCGATCACCGGACTGCGCAGCTACGAAAGCCTGAGTGGGTCCGATGGCGACAATTCGCCAATCGTATTCATCCAGGATACGTCGCGCTTCTATCACGATCAGTTCAGCCAGGAAGTACGCCTTGCAGGCAATCTGCTGGCCGACAGCGTGCATTTCACCATTGGCGGTATCTACTACGACGCCTCGACCCGCTATGAGGGGCGCATCCATACGCCGTTCTCAGGCTTTTGCCCTGCCGCCACGCCGTGCTTCTCGTTCATCAACGACGATACCGCCGACCTCACGACCTATGCCGGCTTTGCCAACGCCGCGTGGGATATCACCGATGCTCTGACTGTCGAAGGCGGGGTCAGGCTGACCCACGAGCAGAAGGATTACACCTATGCCCGGCTCAACCCGAATGGCATCGGCGACTACATTCCGCTCAGCAACGCCGCCAATCCGCTGACCGGACAGGTTGGCCGGTACGAGGAATCGATTACCGATTATCGCCTGGCAGCCAGCTACAGACCGACCGAAGACCTGATGGTTTATGCCCAGTTTGCCACCGGCTTCAAAGGCGGCGGCGTTGCTCCGCGCCCTTACAGCTTCCAGCAGATCCGGCCGTTCGGCGCTGAAACGATCAAGTCCTATGAACTGGGCTTCAAGTCAGACCTGTTCAACCGTGCCGTTCGCCTCAATGGCGCGATCTATCATATGGACTACGAAGGGTATCAGGGCTCGCCGCAGGTCTGCCTCGGACCGAACGATCAGCCGTTGCCGGTCGACCAAGGCGGCGTCCCAGGGCTTTGTGGGCAGTACCTCAACATCGGCGATGCACGCGTGCGCGGGTTCGAATTGGAAGCCACGGTAGAGCCGGTCTACGGCCTCGTCTTCGATGGATCGATGAGCTTGACCGATTTCGAGTTCACCTCGATCAACTTCCCGACGACCGCGATCATCGTCGGGTCCAAGCGGCCCGGCATCGGCGAATTCAAATGGGCTGCGGGCGTACAGTATACGTATGACATCGCTGGAGTGGGCTCGATCACGCCCCGTTTCGACCTGGTATACACGCCGGGCTATTGCGGGAACTTCACTTGCGATCCGAACGTGAACGTGGACAATTTCACCCTCGCCAATGCGCGGTTGACGTTCCGTTCGGAAGACGATGTCTGGTCGGTTTCGCTCGAAGGCAAGAACTTGTTCGACAAGTATTATTTCCTGAACAAGATCGCCAGCTTCTACGTTACCGGCCAACCGGGACGGCCGCGCGAATTCGCGCTGACAGTGCGTCGCAACTTCTGATTTGTGGCGGGCTGGATCTCCATGAGGTCCGGCCCGCTGCTTTGGCGTTTGCAAGTCTAGCTTGCGAAGTCCGCCAATAGCAGCTGTAATCGCAACATCGGTTGTTAGGCGTCTTCTATGGGGCGCCCGAGATTGCCGGATTTCTGACGGTTCTGAGAAATGGTGCCGCTTAGAGGACTCGAACCTCTGACCCCCGCATTACGAATGCGATGCTCTACCAACTGAGCTAAAGCGGCTCCCAAGCCTCGCCCTTAGTGGCGCGTGCGGCAGGCCGCAACGCCATTTAAGCAAAGGAGTGGAGGCCCGAGCCGGAATCGAACCGGCGTGCGAGGATTTGCAGTCCTCTACGTAACCACTCCGCCATCGGGCCGGAAGGCGCGCCCACTATCTGATGCGCTGCGTTCGCGCAATGCCTTGCGTGCCGATTTGCCGACCAATCGCAATGCTCTTGCGCGGTGTTCGGCAACCTTTAGAGCGCGAAGTATGACTGATGATACTCCCAAGCTCCAACGCGTCGAGGGACATTCCGAAGACCGGTTCCTCGGTTCGGATGTGTTCTCCAGCAATTCCCGTAACCTGCCGCCGCCTAATGGCGGTGGCTTGCTTGGGGCAACTGTGCACGAGGAAGCGCGTGATATTGCCGTGTATCACGAATGCGATGTGGCGGTGATCGGCGGCGGTCCGGCGGGCTGCGCGGCGGCCTGGGCTGCGGCCAAGGCGGGCGCGCGGGTTACGCTGGTGGAGCGGTATAACTGCCTCGGCGGGCTCAGCACCGGGGGCCTCGTGATGTGGATCGACCGGATGACCGACTGGTCGGGCAACCACGTGATCCAGGGCTTTGCGCGCGAATTTATCGAGCGGATGCCCGCTGACGGCGTCGCCGGGCCGCCGCGTGCGGATTGGGGCAGCCGCGATCCGGTGAAGGCGGGCTATTGGGGGCTGCGCACCACAGCGTTTCACGGCATTGTCCAATGGGCTCCAACGCTCTGCCCTGAACGGATGAAGCTCAACGCGCAGGAAATGTTGCTGGAGGCGGGCGTGCGGATCGTGTTCCACGCTTTTGCCGCGCGGCCTTTGGTCGAACATGGCGCCGCCAAGGGCGTGATCTTCGAGAGCAAGGCCGGGCGTAACGCGCTCCTCGCCAAGGTGGTGGTCGATACCACCGGTGACGGCGATATGTTCGCGCGAGCAGGCGCTGATTTCGACACCGATATCGAGGAAGGCGATGTCCACCATTCGATGAATACCGGCTTCGTGCTCGGCGGGGTGGACATGAACCGCTGGCTCGACTGGAAGGTGCACAACCCTGATCAGTTGCGCGAATTCATGGAGCGGGGCCGGGCGGAGTTGGGCTATTTCCAAACGCCGTATGTCAGTTGGCGGAGCGATATCGCACTGTTCCTCGGCCCGCGCCAATCGGGCCTCAGCGCGCTGAATGTTGACGATATGACCGAGGTGGAAATCCGCAGCCACCGGCTGATGGAGGGGCATTGCCGGTACTTCCGCAATCATGCTCCCGGTTTTGAAAACGTCTATTCGCTGCAAAGCGCCAGCCAACTCGGGGTGCGCCATACGCGGCGGCTGGCTGGCGTTGCACGGATCGAGCGCAAGGACTGGGGTGAGGGCCTCGCGCGGGCGGACGAGGTGGGCATTTCGCCTTCTATCAGCCCGAAGTTCCCGGTCGTGTCGGTGCCGTGGGGGTCGCTGGTGCCGCGTGCGCTCGATGGGCTGGTCGCGGCAGGACGGCACATTAGTTGCGACGCCAATTCGCACGGGTTCATGCGCGAGATTCCGCAATGCTGGCTGACCGGCCATGCGGCGGGTGTCGGCGCGGCGCTGGCGGCGGATCAGGGCGTGCAGCCGCGCAATGTGCCTATTGCCGACCTCCGCCGCGTGTTGCGAGCACAGGGCGCGCATCTGGGCGAGGATGCAACGGCAGGCTTACCGCCGCGTTAGGCAGTTCTGGCCATCTCCGGTTTGCTATCCCGGTCAAGCCGGTATCAACCCATTGCGACTAGGCGGGGTTAAGGTAATTCCGCAGGCGGAGCAGTGGGCATGGTGGTGGACGACGACGCAGAAGGCGGTGCCCTGATGGTGCTGTGCCGGGCGAAATCAGGCTCGGTCGCCGATCTGCAAGTGCTCGATATTTCGCCGGGCGGGTGCATGGTGGCGAGTGCCGGGTGGATCGCCGAACTCGGCGAGCGCGTGCTGACCACGGTGCGCGGAATCGGCGTGCAGACCAGCCATCTGGTCTGGATGGAAGACGGCCGCGCCGGAATCGCCTTCGATCAACCACTGCACGCGGCGGTATATGACTACCTGCTGGCCCGGCTGGAAGGCTATGTCGAAGTAGAACGCGAGGAAGCTGCGCGGATTGAGGCTGAACAGGCTGAACGGCGGACCGGGCCGAGGCGCAAACTGTATTGAGCATGGGTTTTGTTGATGAAGTACATCCGCTGGACTTTGAGCGGGCGCTGATTTGCTCAGCGCGCGGAAGGCGGGCTTGGAGCGAGGGAATCGGACGGTTCAAAGAGCGCGTGCGGGGTAGCTGGGGCGGGGCTTGTAGGAAAATGGTTTGAGTACAGACCATACTGGTTGAAACGCCCAATGTTCTGAATTACATTGTCATGCAGAAGGAAATAGCATGACAGCCAACGCCCTTGTCCAGACGCGTATCAATGGAGCCGTAAAGGAGGAGGCTGCCACCGTGCTGGCGGCAATGGGGCTGACGGTGTCTGATGCCGTGCGCCTGCTGCTCACCCGTATTGCGCACGACAAGGCTCTGCCGTTTGATCCGTTGGTTCCGAACGAGACGACGATTGCAGCGATGCAGGAAGTGCGCGCAGGCAAGGTCAAGCGTTTCGCGTCAGTGGAAGACCTGATGGCCGACCTGAATGCGGACAATTGAGCGCTCGGGGCAGTTTAAGCGCGATTACAAACGGGAAAAGAAGGGTCAGCACGCCAAATCGCTCGACGCCAGTTTGATGGAGGTGATCAGGCGGTTGGCCACCGACGAACCACTGGAGCCGCGCTTCCGCGACCATCCGTTGACCGGCGATTGGCGCGATCACCGCGATTGTCACATCAAGCCAGATCTGGTGCTGATCTACCGCAAGCCAGACGATGAAAATTTGCAGCTTGTGCGGCTCGGTTCACACGCGGAGCTCGGATGGTGATCCGGCAAAGGCAGCTTAAACTCGAGCGGCGGATGGGGCGGTGCCCGATTGGATCATTTCACGCGGTTTCCGGACGAAGAGTTTGGTGAGGCGCTAACTATGCCGCGCTGAAGCCCCCTCACTCCGGCACCAACACCCCGCCAGTCTCCATCCCCCGCACAGTCTCGCGGAACACCCCGAGATAACCCCCGGCAGGATTGCGAAAGCCAACCCCCTCGCGTGAAGCCAATCCCTCGGGCGAAACCTCAATCTCAATGCTCCGCGCAGCCACAGAGATCGTGATCACATCGCCGTCGCGCACCTTGCCGATCGGGCCGCCGATTGCCGCCTCGGGTGCAACTTCGGCCACGGTCAGCCCCTTGAGGCACAAGCCCGACAATTGCCCGTCAGTCACAAACGCAGTCGTTTTCGCCAACCCGGCGGCATCCAGGGCGAACAGCACCAATGATGCACTGCCGCCCATTGCCGGGCCGCCTTTGAGGCCTTGGTTGCGGGCAATCACCACGTCGCCGGGCTTTACCAAGCCGTCTTCGATCCCTTGCAGGCATTCCAAGGAGCTTTCGAACACTCGCGCGGGGCCGGAGAATTCCTCAGGCCGTGAACCATCGCGGATGCCGAGGCGAACCACTGCGCTATCCGCAAAGCCGCCGGACAAGATTGCGATGGCGGGGCCGGGGCCGATGGGGTCGTCCATCGGGCGGATGATGGCGGGGCCGGGGATTGCGTAGCCTGCGAGGTTTTCCGCCACGGTATGCCCGGTGCAGGTCATCACGCCGGTGTCGATCCGGTTTTCCAGACGCTTCAAAATCGCGCGCGCGCCGCCAGCATCTTCGAACCCTTCGATCCGCACATCGCCGGTCGGGCGGACTGCGGCGAGAACCGGCACGTCGGCCATTTCTTCCCACATCGCGAAAATATCGAGGCCCATCTCGCCCTCGATCGCCACCGCCTGCAGGTGCTTGATTGCGTTGATGCTGCCCGAAACCGCCAGCACCGTGGCGATGGCGTTGCGGAAGGCGCCGGGGGTCATGATGTCGCGCGGGCGCAAATCTTCGGCGACCATCTCCACGATCCGGCGGCCGGCAGCGCGGGCGTTGGCCTGCATTTTGGGCGAGTTACCGCGCACCGGGGCGTGGCCGGGCATCGCCATGCCGAGCGCCTCGACCACGCAATGCATGGTATTGGCGGTGGCCATGCCCGCACACACACCTGGCCCCATGATGGCGTTTTCGGCCATGTCGGCCACGGGGAATTTGGGCTTCGCGCCGAAGCGCACGCCGATGGAGCCGGACCAGACGTCCTCCACATCGACCGGCTCGCCGTCGATCTCGCCCGACTGCTGGTAGCCGCCGATCACGAGGATGGTGGGAATGTTCAACCGCGCCGCAGCCATCAGGTGGCCCGGCGGGGTCTTGTCGCAGCTGGTGAGGCAGATCATCCCGTCGAGCAGCGCGGCTTCCACCTGCACTTCGATATCGTTGGCGATGATGTCGCGGCCCGCGAGGATATAGCTGCCCGCGCGCGCCGCGCCGGTGATAAAGTCGGACGGAGCGGCGGTACGGACTTCGAACGGAATGCCACCTGCTGCGCGGATTTCCTCCTTCACCATTTTGGCGATGCTATCCAAGTGGGCGTAGCAGATCGCCAACTCGCTGGAGGAATTGACCACCGCGATCTTGGGCTTGAGCATATCTTCCGGCGACAAGCCGAGCGCGCGCCAATTGGCACGGCGGCCGGGGGAATTCGCCGCCAGGCTGCGGAGCGGCGTGTTGCGCAATCGGGACATGGTG
>Ga0247817_10001827_pt1 | contig 11022 bp, 11 predicted proteins | sample UWRJL212509R1_FD_178010 | JGI IMG/M metagenome (GOLD analysis project Ga0247817, IMG submission 178010) | Plant litter microbial communities from Arlington Agricultural Research Station in Wisconsin, United States - UWRJ-L212-509R-1 | ecosystem: Environmental > Terrestrial > Plant litter >... | reverse complement strand
TTTCCATTTAGAAAAAAGTTTACAGTATTTTTCATAGTAATTAGATAGAATTGGTTGGTTTTTTATTTTTTAAACTTTTAAAGAATGAAATAAATAATTGCCATCTCTTTCACAATATAAAAGTTGGAAAGCTTATAGTACTTAAAACAGTTGTTTTCTAGAAATGCCATATTATTTCAATACGGTTTAGAACTATCACATTTGAAGACAAACACACTCCTTAATTATAACTATTTGATTAATAAACACTAACAAATATAATAGGGTGATTTAAATGGCTACCAAGTAATAATACCTGTTTTTAAGATTAAACCCACAAAACATAATGTTTCTAAATAATTAAAAGCACTTTTTGTTCTGAAAAATTTATGGTCATCAAGTATTTCATTAGAAGTATGAGACTTGAAAAAGCAAAATGAAAGAGTATAGAAAAATGTGCATAGAAAATCTGCACAAATACATATTTTCGAATAGCGAATTTGTGTGATCTGCGTATCTTAATAAATAGTAAAGTATCATTAAACAAAATGACAAAAACAAGCATAAAAAATCCGCACAAATCCGCGTTTTCGCATAGCGAATCCGCGTCATCTGCGTATCTTAATAAGCACTTAACTTAATCTAAACCAATCTAATTATACGACTGATTTTTAAGCGCATAAAGCTTACTTCTAAGATCTTTTAACAGTAAAATATCAAAACCCTTACCTCTTGCACCAGCTAACGAAATTGTTTTACCAATCGTCATTTTTAGTTCATGTCCTTGCTTGTTGAAAAGTTCAGAAATCAGTTTTGAAGTTTGCAGCATAGGATGAATTGATTTTAACATACTAAAGAAAATGCCATTATTGCCATGAAAATAAACCGGTAAAATAGGCACATTTGCTTTGCAGATAATCTTTCCTACCACAGGATGCCATTCCTGATCTGTAATTTCGCTTGTTTTAAAGTTATAGGAAGAAACTTCTCCTGCAGGAAATATGGCCACAGGAATACCATCTTCCAACGCTTTCAGCGTCATTTTTAATCCTGTAATACTTGCCGAGTTCTGCACATTTTCAAACGGATTTACCGCAATAATACATTTTGCCAGATTTGGAATTTCTTTCAATAAAAAATTTCCCATATACATCGTATCCGGACGTACTTTTGCAATTGTACTTAACAAAGCCAATGATTCGATACCACCATAAGGATGATTGGCAATAACGATAAAAGCTCCCTCTGCAGGGATGTTTAGCAAATCGGCAGCAGTAAATTGAACTTTTACGCCAATTGTAGTTAAGGCATAATTGGCAAAAGCTTCTCCTTCGAGATTACCTGCTTCTTTCACCATCGTATTTAAATTGTTAATTTTCATTACTTTCATTAAATAAGACGAAAGTCCTGGAATAGGAATTTTAGAAAGTCCGGCTGCTTTAGAAAACTTCTCTTTTGATATCAGCGTCATGTGCTATGATTGTTAAGATTCTTTGTTGGAAATAAGTGACTTAAAGTATAATGGTAATCTGCCTATTTAATATAATTTGGTGAAACACAATTTTGCCAATATTCTACTATATTTTTTATCATATCTTTCATCTTGTTAAAATCAGATGGCTTTACAAAAAAGCCCTGAACGGACTTTGAATAAGCATCGATAACATGTTGCTGCTCGGCAACTGTTGAAAAAAACAGATACGGAATCGACTTCATTCTCAAATCTTCATTTTCATGCACTTTTGCCCGAAGCTCTATTCCGTTTAATTTTGGCATATTGATATCTGAGAATATAATGAAAGGTTCTATGGTGGTTTCTGTTAAATAATCTAATGCCTGCTCTCCATCACTAAAAAAAATGATCTCATTTTTATACTCAAGTCGTTGGAAAACATCTGCTAAAAAATCCTGATCGTCCTGATCGTCTTCTATAATTATTATCGGGCCAGTTTTATTCATAAGTCTCTTTTCTAGGATTTCAAGCAAGGTAACAAATAAAACTACTCTTTACACTTACATTCAAAGTTATAGTCATTATTAACCTATAACACGAAAACGATTCGTTTACTTAACATTCTATTAAAGACAAAAACGTAAAAAAATAAAGCAGAAGGTTAGTCTAGTTTACCTAATACGCTGTTTTGTTTAGCTGTAACTTTTATTACTTCCTATATACTAATTGGTATAACCAAACTATTCCACATGAAATCAATAAAATCGTTGCTGCTGCTTACTGCTGCTTTCTCTTTACTGTTTTTAACTGTAAATGCACAAAAAAAAACACAGTCCCCGAATCAAAATGAAATAATTGAATCTCTAATTAAGAATGAAGAATATGAAATGAATTGGTTTGCCATTCGTGATACTACAAAAATGGAAATTGGAAAGGTGTTTACTAAAATCTCCAAAACAACAAACACACTAAAAATTACCACTACGGTAAAAATGAAAAATAAACCTGACTGGGTTGATGAAACTTTTGCGGAACTTCCTAAACTAAAACCTCTAAAACATACTTCTCTCAACATGCAAAGAGATATTGAACTTAATTTTGGAAAACAAACAACGGGTTTCTATCTGGATAAAATGGGAAACAAAAAAACAGAAATAAAAGAAGAAACAACGGGAGATTTTTTTGACAGTAACCTTTATCCTCAATTAATTCGCTGGCTTCCGTTAAAAGAAAACTACAAAACAGAAATTACCATTTTTGATTATAATCCGATGAAGAAAACCGGAATTCTTAAAGCAAACGTAACCAATACCAAAAAAGGTTTCTATGCTAACAAATCGGTGTGGATTATTACTGTAACAGATGACATTTCAGATAACAAAGTCATAAATACCTATTATATTGATTCTAAAACCAATCAGGTTTTGAAACAGGAAATTGACATGGGAGCAAATAAAATGTTATTTGAAAAAGTATACTAATTTATAACTAATCCAGGCATTGACAGATATTATTATAAAACCTAACAAAAGACAAATTTCTAAAAGATAATTTTAATTTAATATTTTTAAAACTAGGCATTTACAGTAAATTTAATGCTTCTGCAGTTCGAACTGCTTCAATAGCATTATTTACATTTAGTTTTTCGAGAATATTTTGTCTGTGCCTGTTTACTGTATTAACGCTGATATTGAGTTTCGAAGCAATTTCTTTACTGATAATACCTTTACCAATTAATACTAAAATTTCTTTTTCACGCAATGTCAAAAGATCAACACAATTTTCATACGTATCTACATAAAAAATCTCTCCTGTTTTAGTATTGATAATTTTTCCCTCTATACCACTTACTCCTGTTGTTTTTTCTAATAAATAATTATAAAGACAAACGGCAAGCCACAACCCTCCTTCTGAACTGTTTTTCATATAAAAACTGCGATGCAAAATATACTGGTACTCCTTTTTGGTATTTAGGCTTCTAATTCTGCATTTTGTAGCAAAATTTAATCTTTCCTCAGAAGGAATCCTCTTTAAAAAATTAAAAAACTCTAATTCCAGCAGATGTCTTTGAAAAAGATCATCGGGATGAATGCGTTTATAAATATCATCTTCCCAAATAGAATCAATTGTTGTAAATCCAGATATAGAAACATCAAAAAAATGACCAAAATTACCAGCAAAAATATAACTCTTGTTACTGGCCAGATCTGATAGTACAGCTACAGAATTATCTAATTTTACAAATGCTTCCATCATAACTAAAACCTCATTTAAAGCTTCATTACGCTTTTCAGGGCTGTCAATGGATTCAAAAGAAAATTTGTCTTCTAAGTTCGAGATAGGATTCATAACGCTAATTGGTTAGTTACTGTGCTACATTATAAAAAAGAAAATTATAGTACCTTTAAAAATGGTTATATATGACTATTGTTATAAAAAACTCAAATAACATTCTTTGTAAATTATTAATAAAATTCAAATTTAAGAAATCATGAAGAGAATTCACCTGCTTTTAATAGCTATATGCATTATGACTGTAAAAGGAAATGCTCAAAAACTAACTGCTATGAACTGGCTCAATGAACCAGCTGAATGGGAAATAAAAGACAATAAACTTAGTATGCAGGTTACAGCACAATCTGATTATTGGAACAAAAGTCATTATGGATTTACGGTATACGACGGCCCTTTTCTTTACACTGAAAGAAGCGGTGAGTTTGAAGTTGTAGTAAAAATGAGTGGTATTTATAAAACCCGATTCGACCAGGTTTGCCTTATGCTTCGAATAGATGAAAATAATTATGTAAAAACCGGTGTAGAATATGTAGAAGGAGTTTATAATATTAGTACTGTTCATACTATCGATAAAAGTTCCTGGAGTGTTATGGGCTTAAAAGAAAAACCTAAAAATGTCTGGATGAAAGCCATACGCCGACTAGACGCACTCGAAATTTTTTATTCTACTGATGGAGTTAACTATACTATGACTAATACTGTATATTTTCCCGAATTCAAAACAGTACAAGTGGGTATGATGGCTGCAAGTCCTGATGGAAAAGGATTTACAGCAACTTTCGAAGATTTTAAAATCACACATCTTCCAGATCAAAGACGTTTAGAATGGTTAAAGAATAATCAATAGTTTTTGTAGAATCGATTATAATTATTTAACTGCTGGACTCATCGGGTTCAGCAGTTTTTTTATAAATTCAAATTTCAAAAATCTACGTAAAATATACTATTGGAAACATTCTATATTTACAAATTACCTAAAAACAAGAAAACCCGCTAAATTAGCGGGTTTCAGTGTGAACGCAGAAGGATTCGAACCTTCGACCGCCTGCTTAGAAGGCAGGTGCTCTATCCAGCTGAGCTATGCGTCCATTTACAAATCTAGTAGTTAAAAGAACTTCGTTTTTTTTATTACCTCATTGCGGGTGCAAATATAGAACTATATTTTAGATAAAAAAGCATGAAAACTATTTTTTTTTCGCTCTTTTTACCGATCCGGAACTAGTAGCCACATATTCAATATTTTAAAACTTAAAAAAAATCAAAAAAAATATTCAGGAATTAAAACCAGAACCTAATTTCGGTCGTTATCCCCCTATTCCTCGATAAATAATCGATACGGGAATACGTTTGAAGATCTGTTTTTTAGGTTTTTCATAAAGCTTTCGCATAAATATTCCCATTCAGTAACTGATAAATATCCCTTTTCAACCAAATCTACTTTCAAATGAATATCAACGGTACGGCTAAAACCTGCTTTTACAGATATTTCTTTACGCGTTCCTTTTTCGATTTTAATATCGGTAATACAACTTTTAAAATGATTGAACCCAAAAGCTTTAATATCTGCAAACGTTACCACACGACCACGCGTTAATAGAGCATTACGATAAGCAAGAATACGGTCTTTGTTGTTCTGCTTATTGGTACCTCCTACTGTATTGGTTACTAAAACGGCTTCTTTGCTCACAAAGAATAAATCGTCTTTACAATCCAGAATAGTACCGGCCTTAATATCGTTTCCTTCCTCTGCACAGGTTGACCAATAACTGATGCTAAATGATTTTCCTGTAGTTTCTTCCACTTTAGGCTTAATCATTAAATAAGGATCGTTATTCTTAGAAAAACTACTTTCTTTTGCCTGTTGCTCTACAGAAGCCAACAACTGATTGATCTCGATTAAGGCACTATTCATGAAATCTTTACCTAAACCGGCAAAAGAAGAACTTTCATCTTTTAATAAATCCAATACATTCTGCAACAATTCTGATGCGCTTCTGGAATCAAATCTGGAAACTCCTCCTGTACGCAATACAGCGCTTCCTTCTTCGATTACACCATCCTTAAACTCTTTTATTTCAAAATTGTTAGCATAGCCGTCTACTACTGCATCTACATCAAGGTAGATATTGTTGCCCGTATCAAGCGCTACATACGATAAAAATCCGTTAATTGTTTTATTAATGACATGTCGCTTTTTATTGATTACCGGAAAACAATTCGCTGTAAAAGAAACATTATCCAATACCTGAGGGATCAATGATTCTGAGAAAATCATCTTTACCCAAATGATAGGATTGTCATTTTTTACAGTTACATCCTGAAAAACCTGATATTCTTGTCTGTACTCCTGTATTTTTTTGTGTTTTAATGCTCCTTTAAACGTGTAAAAATTATCAAAATAATATTCGTTTACTTCCTGCATAAACTCGCTAAGGTGCGTATAATTACGATTGATGATATTTTCGATATCAAGATTATTTACCGGAACGTTATAGCCTTGTTCTACCTTGATTTCTACATCGTCCTGATAACATTTCATTTGCTTTAAATAGTAATGAAACATTTCTTTCTGGTGCGTATTTTTTATATCGATGTACAACATCAAATCCTCTAATTCAGATACGGTTTGATCTCTTAATTCTATACCCAGAAAAACTTCTCCTGAAGGCAACGAATGTTTATAATCTCTTATTGAATCTTTATAGAATACATTAGAAACCTCAAACAAATTTCTTTCGTATGCTATATACTTTACCTCGCCCATTGCCAATTTTACTTCCAGAGTTGGCGAAAGGGCAATTTCTTTAGTTATAGGCTCAAGGGGATTGTAAATGTTATGCATTCGTCTGTTGACCATCATTTGGTTTTGCAGCGAAACTTTAATATTGTTGTCTATTGGCGAAGCATGCATAATGGCACGGGCTGGTTTTGCTCCTGCAGTAACTTCCGGAAACATAATTTCCAATACTCTTTCTACTACTCTGGTTTTAGAATCCTCAAGTTCATGTGCTACTTTTTCTAACTCGTACGATAATGCATTCAACATCATAGATACTACAGGGTCAAATGAAGTTTCCATTTCAACATCTGAAAAGCCCCAGGATCTTGCTGCTCTTTTTAGTACTCTGTCTTTAATTCGCTCTTGTCTCATTATTTATTTCTTTATGTAATAGCGCTACTCCGCAACCCCTTTTAAATTTTTAAAAAATGTTTTCTAGTATTATAAAACGGGTACAGATTTACTTTCTGGTTATCTATATCTGGCGTGAATTATCCTCTTAATACCGCGCAATAAATATATGTTTTTTACTTCCAAAAATAAAAAAATACTTACTATTATTTTATTTAATTGTTACAAAAATTAATAAGATTTTATTTTGAATAGAAATACCCTATTCTTACAGCATTAACTTAAACTGACAGCGCTAAAAGAGGATTTTTTTTAATGCACTACACTACTTTGTTCCTAATTGCAAAATGTAGTTTTTTAAAGCATTAGCTATACTTCCGTAAAATAAACACGGATCTATTTCTTGCTTATTCTCATCTAAAACGCTTTTACATCCATTTCGCGAAATACTTATTTTACTCGTTATTGATGAGATGCGTAAGTACTGAAATACAACTCCTTTTTGGTAGTAGTTGATTTCATAATCGTAATGATGCTGTAAGGCAAAGCCTTTTTTGCTAAATGTTTTTTTGTTTTGCAAATGATTATTTAAAGTAGTCAATTCTTTAGTGCTCAACTTTCGCCTGGATAAATCGTAAATAGTGTCTTTTTCTACTTTATAATAAGGAAGTGTTATTGCTCCTGTAATAGAATCTTTTTTTGAGGGTAGAAAATTTTTAGCCAAAGGTGCGAGGCTACCTATGATAAAAGTCAAAAAAAAGTTCTCTTACTTTACTTTTTCCTTCTACTGCATTTATATTTTTTTGCAGAAAATATTGCTCCAAAGTTATAAACTGCTCAGCTGGTCGATTGTCTATGTCCGGTAAGAATTCTTTAGAGCCAATAAACTTAAATGAAATACCGTCTTTTTCTTTAAACAAATAAATCTGATTGATTTGATTCTTATCGCCTCGCAGTATATTTTCGTATTCTAATATGCTGACCAAAGAATCTTTGTAGGAGAGGTAAATTCTATAGAAATAGGCTGTTTCATTTTCTTCTTGCACACTAAATTGCTTTCCGTTAAAAAGAAGTGTTTGCTTTTTCTCTACACCATCTTCCCTGTTTTTAATAATGTTTACTTTGATACTTTTTAATAAAGCATCTTCACCAAAAATCTCAAAATTAGTGTTCGTTTCTTCTGTTTTATTACAACTTAAAAGGATTAAAATCACTATTAGAAGATGCGCTATTACAACGATCTTCAATTTTTTCTGAATGCGATTATTTACAAATAAATTTGACATGAGTGTAAGTCTTTCATTCTGTCTCCACTTTTACAAAGTAACTTTTCAAATAATCTTTCATGTAATCACTACTCCATTCATTTTGCATTCCTTTATCTGAAATGATATCATTATAGATTTTTCTTAAATCCTTATTTTCAAGATCATAAATCTTTAGACATTTAGTTATGATTACATAACCGTTATAATATTTTTCCTGAACAGCCTCAAAATCTTTCTTTTTTGAATTTTGATAATTATCCAACATGACCTTTATATCGCTTTTTTGGAAAAATCTTGGAAAAGGTTCTAAACGATTAAATGATCTAATGTAATTATCCAGATAGGTTTCGGTATAAAAAAATTGATCTGTACAATTGCAATACCCATAAAACACAAATTGCTCAAAGGATTTTTGATCATTTTTCAATTTCACAAAAGTACTGTTTGCTAAATCTAAAGTTTGTGATGATATTTTTACGCTAAACAAAACAAGTAACAACAATAATCTCTTCCAAATCACGCTTCTGTATTTTTAAATTTAATCCACTTTACCAAAAAATTTAAATTAAATACTTTATTTTGCTGTCTATTTTGCTTCTAATTTCAAAATATGCTTTTTAAAAGTATCACTTATACTACCATAAAATAAACACGGATCAATTTCTTGCTTGTTTTTATCTTTAATGCTTTTACAGCCGTCTTTAGCTATAGTTATTTTATTTGTTACGGATGAAATTCGTACATATTGAAATACAACTCCTTTTCGATAATAATTAATTTCAAAATCGTAGTGATTTTGTAAAGCGACACCTTTACTACTAAATGATTTTTTATTTTGTAATAAACTATTTAATGCTACTATTTGAGCATCAAGTAATCTTTTCCTTGATAGTTGATAAATAGTATCTTTTTCTTCTTTATAATAAGGAAGTGTTATTTCTCCTGTTATGCTATCTTTTTTTGCTGGTACAAAATTTGTCGCTAAAGGTGCGCTAAATTCTTTATCACGATAATAAATTTTTGAAACAGCAACACTATCTGCTTTTTCAAAAGATAAAACATTACTGTTCTTAAATTGTTGGCTAAATACATTTTGATTTATTAATAGTAATAAAACAATTGTTATTAATGAAATTATTCTCTTCATCATAATAAAGAATTTAAGGAGTTAAAAGTTTAGTTACAGTAGCTTTATCATAAATTCCATAATTTAACTCTCCAATAGTTATTCCTAAATACTTATCGAAAAAAGGAACATTCATTTTTGTATCATCCGATATTCTAAATAATTCCGGAGAACCAAAAGAAGCGTATGTTGCAGGTAAAGAGTACTGAACCTTAATATCAACATTATACGCTAACCAGGAAGCATAATTTCCATTATAACTTGTCGAGAATATTTTTTTCACCTGAGCCATAGTTAATTTAATAGTACCATTTTTCATATCTGTAAAATTCTTAGTTTCGATATATTTAGATAATATATCATTACCCGGAATAGCAATATCATTTACTATAAATTCTGCTGTATCAGGCGTTGTACCATCTTTTTTATACTTAGCATTTTGCATTATCCTTTTTATCAAAAAATTAAAAGGAGGGTGACTTTGACAACCCCAGATTTTAACTATTCCATTATTTGTAAAAGCCTTTTTAAAATTAGTAAAATCAAATATTTTGTTTTTTATATCACTAATTCTCATATCTAAATCAACTGGATCACTCTCTGACGAATTTCCTAAGATTGGACCAACGGAATATGCATGCGAAAAAACATTTAATTCTTGTAAGGTTGTTGGCATTTTCAAACCAATATCTGTAACTAATTCATAAATAATTTTCTTTGTTATATAATTTGTTTTACCCAGAGAATCAAAAGCATGTCCCTTAGCTGCTGGATAATTAAGTTTAGAAATTTTATCAAAATTTTTTATTGAAGTTGATTTACCATTTTCAAAAACTTCAATAGTGCCTTTCAAATCTACGACTATAAAAGTTATATCATCGCCAGCGGTGTTGTTTTTTGCAATTTTTGCTTTGTAATCATTACAATACTTAATAAAAGAGTTTCCTGTATGATAGTCAATACCTGCAACTAAAATATATTGTTTTAAAACTTTAACCTGTAATTTTCCGCCAACAAAACCTTGAGGACCCGAAATTTGATATGTTCTTTCAGCCATTTTTGAATGTTTTAAACCTGTTCTATTTCTATTTCTTCTTTCAGTTCTGCAGATCCATCTGCTTTAACCTTTCCGGTAACAACTATCTTTTTAACACCTTTTTTTAACTCTTTATCTTCGATCTCATTTATTTCTAATGACACTTCCTCACCTTCCTCATAATTTTTAGTCTTTACAAGAATGCTTACTTTATTGCCAACACTTGCCGTTTCAATTTCTTCTTTCATTTCAGCACACATCCAAGTCGCACTAAGAATCTGTTTTTTCTTTGCTTCCTTTGGTGTAGCTTCAATATTTGATGGCTCATTAATCTGTCCGCAATCTGTAATTTTAATATCCGATCCTCCAAAGTTACATTTGATAGTACTTTTTAGAAGTAATGGAAATTGATCCTGAACTTTTACTGTACCAACATCTTTCCATTCACCTAGTTGCATTACCGAAGCGCAAGGGCTTGAGCTTTGAGGGCTTTTAGTACAATTGCCTTTAAACATAAGGCTCTTCATATCTTTCTCCTTTACGGTTGCAGTCTTTTTGCCTTGCAGCGTAGGAGTTTTAAAATTAACTTTAAGATCTCCAACAGGATTGGTACACATATCGCACTTTAATTTAGCACCGTCAATAACAAGTTTGAGTTCGTCAGCCGCTTTTTCTTCTTCTTCTTTTTCTTCTTCTACTTCTTTCTCACGTTCTGCCTTTTCAGCTACTTTATAT
>Ga0247817_10001826_pt1 | contig 11035 bp, 8 predicted proteins | sample UWRJL212509R1_FD_178010 | JGI IMG/M metagenome (GOLD analysis project Ga0247817, IMG submission 178010) | Plant litter microbial communities from Arlington Agricultural Research Station in Wisconsin, United States - UWRJ-L212-509R-1 | ecosystem: Environmental > Terrestrial > Plant litter >... | reverse complement strand
TTCAGCCTTATTATTGTATCCACAATTATTATGATCGGTGGGTATCGCCCTGCCCGGTTTGTTTTGTTATCCTGGTCGGTATTGTTGGTAGGGGCCATCATTTTCGCTTTAAAAGACAATGGCGTGTTGCCCTACAACACATTCACCAGTTACTCTATGCAAGGCGCATCTATCATAGAAATGGCTCTGCTATCATTCGCATTGGCAGATAGTATCAATATCTTAAAAAGAGAAAAAGAGGCTTCACAGGCCCAGGCGCTGAGGGTTGCCGAAGAAAACGCACGCATCATTCGCGAACAAAATGTTATACTGGAAGAAAGGGTAGCCGAGCGCACGCATGAACTGAACGAATCCTTAGAAAACCTGAAGCAAACCCAGTCGCAATTGGTTGAGGCAGAGAAAATGGCATCATTGGGTCAGCTTACCGCAGGTATAGCGCACGAGATAAACAACCCCATTAACTTTGTTACGGCCAATGTAAACCCGCTAAAGCGCGATCTGGAAATGTTGCTTGATGCCATGAATGTGATTGAAGAGATAGGCCTATCTGATACATCAGTAGCTGAGAAACAGAAAAAAATAGCCGAGTATAAAGAGGAACAAGATTTTGACTACCTGCTGGTTGAAATGAACCACCTGATAAAAGGCATTCACGAGGGGGCATCAAGAACAGCTGAAATTGTTAAGGGCTTAAGAATATTCTCACGCCTGGATGAGGATGATCTTAAACGTGCTGATCTGAATGAGGGCATTGAATCAACCATGATCATCGCCAATAATTTAATAGGCAGCACCGTAAAAATTATTAAAGAGTACGGTCAATTGCCGCTTGTTGAGTGTTACGCGGGCAAGTTGAACCAGGTGTTTTTAAATATCATATCTAACGCGGCTTACGCTATTGATAAAAAATTTGGCAGCAGCGAAGGCGGCGCGCTCAAACTGCAAACCTATACCGAAGGCGATAACGCGATCATCAAAATATCCGACAATGGTATAGGTATGAGCGAAGAAACCATACGCAAGGTATTTGAACCCTTTTTTACCACCAAAGACGTTGGCGAAGGAACCGGCCTTGGCATGTCAATAGCCTATAACACCATCAAGAAACATCACGGGCAGTTACTAGTGCAATCAGAGTTAAGTAAAGGGGCTGAGTTTACTATCCAGATCCCTATCATTTTTGACGCATCCGGCCAGGTTTAGCAGGGCACGTAGGTTTTTCATACAAATTCTTATCTTTGTGCTTCATTTAACACCGTTTGCAGCGGTATCAATGTTGTTATGGCTAAATATAATACACTACTGTACTATTGTTATTCAACAATAGCAGATGCGGAGCAGTTTGCTGCCGATCATTTAAAATTCTGTAAAGGTTTGGGGTTAACCGGTCGTATTATTGTGGCCGAAGAGGGTTTGAACGGCACCGTATCCGGATCTGCCGAAGCCTGTAAAACTTATATGGACACCGTTCATGCTGATCCTCGTTTTGCAGCTATTGATTTTAAGGTTGACGAGGTAGATACACCATCATTTGTAAAAATGCATGTGCGTTATAAATCAGAGATAGTACACTCCGGTTTACGCGACCCTCACGTTATCAATCCGCAGCAACAAACCGGTAAGCATCTGGATCCTAAAGATTTTGCCGCCATGAAGGATGACGAAGATGTGGTGATACTGGACGTACGCTCAAACTACGAACACTCTTTAGGCAAGTTTAAAAATGCCGTTACGCTGGATATTGAGAACTTCCGCGATTTTCCGGATAAGATAAACGAGCTGGCTAAATACAAAGACAAAAAGATATTAACCTATTGCACAGGTGGCATCAAGTGCGAAAAAGCATCGGCGCTTTTATTGCACGAGGGGTTTACGGATGTTTACCAACTACATGGTGGCATTATAAAATACGGTAAAGAAGCCGGCGGCGAGGATTTTGAAGGTAAATGCTATGTGTTTGACAACCGTCTGTCGGTTGATGTGAACACGGTTAACCCTAAAGTGATATCCACCTGCCGCAACTGTGGTAAGGTATCGCCTAAAATGATCAATTGCGCTAACCCAGAGTGCAACGAACACTTTACCCAATGCGATGAATGCGGTACGGCTATGGATGGCTGTTGCAGCGATGCCTGCAAAGAGCACCCGCGTAAGCGAATGTATGATGGGACTGGGTACTATGTTAAAGTACCGCAGCCAATAGGCGTTTCTTTAAAGAAGCAAGAGTCGTCAAAGAACCAAGAGTCAAGAAGCAAGAATCAAGAGGTGGTTGAGTAGGGTGCGTTTGGATAAATCACTCCCTGCGTGTCATTTCGACGACCAGCGTGGGGCTTAGCGTGAGCGGGAGGAGAAATCTTTTCGAATAGTCAATGCGCAATTGCAGCTTTGAAAGGATTTCTCAGTCGCTCCCAATGCGCAACCCAGCGCTTGCTCCATCAAATGACAACCTCCTTTACAAAAAGCTGCCTGTTCAACTACCACTGCATTACCCGGATGCCTATCTGCCCATCAATTATGGCAAATTCTTTGGCACCCCATGGTCTTAGGGTTACTTTATTAAGATTGGGATGTAGCATTTCGGGGAAGGATGATGCCACCTTTTGATATACTTCGTCAATGTTATCAGTTTCCAAACGTAATTCCGGATGGTCGTTTTCAGCCTGGGCTTTGTCCTCAAATATCATTACGGTTAACGCGCCTTTGTTAACCACGCAATAAGGCAAGCGGCTATTCAATTCTTGATGCCCTATGGTAAATTCCAAACAATCAATAAAGGTCTTGATTCCGATGTTGATATCGGCATAAAATACGCTGGGTACAAGCTTGGTGAAATTCATAGCATAAAGCTAAAAACAAGCTTGATTATAAGCAACAAAAAAAACGCCCCCCACAATATTGCGGGGGGCGTTTTCTGTTTATATTATTTGGTAACGTACATTACCTCTTTTACTGCTTTTACAACCCTGTCGGCGTTTGGCAGATACTCTTGTATCAGCGTTGGCGCGTATGGCAATGGCACGTCGCCACCCATAATGCGTATTATTGGGGCATCAAGATAATCAAACGCGTCTTTTTGTACTTTAAAGGCAATTTCTGTAGCTATTGATCCTAATGGCCAGCTTTCTTCAACCAATACCAAGCGGTTGGTTTTCTTAACAGATTCAATAACCGTAGCGTAATCAATTGGGCGCACAGTGCGTAGGTCAATTACCTCAGCGCTAATGCCTTCTTTTTCTAACTCAGCAGCAGCGGCGTTAACCACTTTCATTATTTTACCAAAACCTACCAAAGTAACATCAGTACCTTGTTTGGTTACGGCAGCTTTGCCTATCTCTATGTAATAAGTTTCTTCAGGAACCGGGCCTTTATCGCCATACATTAATTCTGATTCCATAAAAATACAAGGATCAGGATCAATGATACATGATTTCAATAAGCCTTTAGCATCGGCAGGGTTTGATGGTACAACCACCTTTAAGCCAGGACAGTTAGCATACCAGTTTTCAAAACACTGACTGTGCTGCGAGCTAAGCATACCCGCGTTACCGGTAGGGCCGCGAAATACAATTGGAACCGAAAACTGACCACCACTCATTGACATGATCTTGGCAGCGCCGTTTATCACCTGGTCAATTGCTACCAATGAGAAGTTGAACGTCATGAACTCGATGATAGGTTTTAAACCATTCATGGCCGAGCCAATGCCTATACCGGCAAAGCCCAACTCAGAGATAGGCGTATCAATAACACGTTTAGCGCCAAACTCATCAAGCATGCCCTGGCTAACTTTGTAAGCACCGTTATATTCGGCAACTTCCTCGCCCATCAGGTATATGCTTTCGTCCTTGCGCATTTCTTCCTGCATTGCTTCGCGAAGCGCTTCTCTGAACTGTATTTCTCTCATCGTATATTAAAGTATGATGTTTTTCAGCAGCAAATATAAACACTAATGTGTGAAAAGCAATTGGGCTGCGTTTAGGGAGGTGGTTTTTGTTATGGGAATGATGTAGAATGTGGTTTGTGGATTGCAAATCCGCAACTCTTTGATCAGGATTGTAAATCCGGACCAACATATTTGCCCCGGAGGGGCTACCTGTTTGTAGAATACAAATTACGGGAGCAAGAGCTCCGGAGGTGCTCCCCACCGCTTGCTATTGTCGCTTCAAAAAGGGTTGCACCTACGGCGCAAAAATATATGGGGTTGAAATGGCAACAAACAGGTAGCCCCGCTGGGGCAATCGCCGATGTGTTTTCAGTTTATTTAATCTCCCTTAACTTATTCCATCTATCGCACTCATGTATGAACGGATCAAGCAATTTATGATGGTCCTCGTCTTCGCATCTTAAATAGACAACGTAGCTTTCTTCATTCATAATTGTAAACTCTACGTAATTATCTACACCTTGCGAGCGGCGGCGATTTAGCGATCTGGGTGGCGTTAAAAGGTGTTGATTGTAGTAATCGCCAAAATGGAAGTTTATGGCTGTAATTTCTGAAAGATAATAGGGCGAACCTTTAAATACTATCGCATCTTGAGTAAATTCTATTTCGCCATCGAAGTAACCCAAAAGCGGCTTTCGCAGAAAAGGTGATGATATAGCGATATAGATAATAAATAAAAATTCGCCCACAACTATCAGTGATCCTATAGTACCTTTTGCAATCTCGGGAGCGATAAAAAAGAATATAATCATTATTAGAATTGTGGCCAGTAATACAATTTCCCGGGTTATTCTAAACCGTTTTTGCGGTTCAAAAATATCAAAGGTTACAGGCTCAATCATGTACTATAAATATACAAAAAAGGCGGACCTTCCCGCCCGCCTTCAAATACTAATCTCTAATCAACCAATCACTAATCAACTACTTCCTCTCCCCCTTCATAGTAGCGGCTATCTGCAAAGCCCTGTAAGCATTGGCAATACCGCCGGTTTTTGAAAGCGAGGTAAAGTCAACCTTATCCTGGGTGCCTGGTTTAAATACCATGGTGCCGGTAAGCGGCGTAGCCGATTGTAATATGGCTTGTTTTAGCTGCTTTGCGCTTAGTGTTGGGTAATATTCCAATATCAAGCCAGCTATACCTGCCACAATTGGCGATGCAAAGCTGGTGCCGTCTGCAGTGTTAAACTCAGCATCCATGTCAATAGATGTAACCTTTGCACCCGGCGCAAAAACATCTACATTCTTTTTGCCATAATTGCTGAACGTAGCGGCAAGGGTTTCGTCTTTATTGGCTCCCGATGCGCCTACGCAAATTACGTTAGCCAGATCAGTTACAGAACCATCCTCAAAAGTATCATTAGGGAACTGTGGTTTAACATCAACATTCTGATTGTCGTTACCGGATGCCTGTACTAAAAGCACATCTTTACTGGCAGCATATTTAAAGGCGGCATCCACCCAATCTTTATGCGGCGATAGCTTTTTACCAAAACTCATGTTAATCACTTTGGCGCCGTTATCTACCGCGTAGCGAATGGCGTTGGCAATATCTTTATCATATTCGTCCCCGTTAGGTACAGCTTTTATGGCGATGATGCGCGCGTTATCAGCCACGCCGTCTATGCCATAACCATTGCCACGGGCAGCAGCCATCAAACCTGCCACGCCGGTGCCATGCGATGCATCCGGAAACTTAACCAGGTTGCTGCCATATGGCTTACCATCCTGTGCGTCGGGATCGTCGCCAACAATGGTTTTACGCGTAGTAAGGTCGGGGTTGACATCATTGTTCAGCTTAGCCATGTAATCGCTTAGTTCTTTGATCACTTTTCCATTATCCACATCACCGCCTTGCTGGTCGAAAACCTGCATCCAGATTCCCTTACTTTGGGCAATGGTGTCGTTGGTTACATTCTTTATTTTTTCAAGATCGGGCTTTTTGAAAGTGCCTGAAGCATCCAATTTCAATTCGCGTTTAAGGTAGCCGGTGGTTACCATTAGCGCGTTCAGCATAGGCGAATACTGTTTTAATTCCTCTTCTGATTTTTTAGTGGTTTCATCATGAACATCCTTAACCTTCAACCAATAGGCATAACCCTTTACATCGTTAGCCGGCGGACTGGTCAGATTGCCATATTTAGGCTTAAGGCGATTGTATTCGCGTACTTCCTCGGTGGTTTCTGTGTAATCGCATTTACCGCCCGGGCCACCTAAAAAGTTCCAGCCGTGTACGTCGTCTATGTAACCATTTTTATCATCGTCAATGCCGTTGCCTGGAATTTCTTTGGTGTTAACCCATAAAATGCCTTTCAGATCGGCCTGGGCAGTATCAATACCACTATCAATAGTGGCCATTACAACCGTTTTGCTTTTTTTACCCTGCACCAGTTTGTATGCCTGGTTTAAGCTGATGCCAAAATAGCCGTCGGTTTTAAGATCAAGCGTGTGCCAGTTTTTTGGCGCATCCGCTTTTGGTGCCTGCTGCGCAAACGCCGTATTGATTAACAATGCGCCACACAATAAGGGGCCAAACGTATATTTATTCAATCTGCTCATCTATCTAAATTTTGCGTAATATATTTAAAAATGCTTGAACCTTGGTGATGGGTTTAAAACCTATCACCAAGATTTAAGTAAAGAAACTGTTTCACGTAAATGTGCAAACACAGCTCTTTTGTAATTATTTGTTAATCAGCATAATGCGAGAATTTCACAGCTAACTTCCCTGACTTATAAGTAGTTTCAAATTGTTTCACCCAAAAATTTTAAACACTTAAAAAACAATAACTTATAAAAAAAACTGTTCCGCCTTGTTTCGCTTGTTTCACATTCACAGCGGAACACCCTGCAGCCTTACAAGTCAAACTTTATCCCCTGCGCCAGCGGTAAACTGCTGGAGTAGTTGATGGTATTGGTTTGCCTGCGCATATAAACCTTCCACGCGTCTGAACCCGACTCGCGGCCGCCGCCGGTTTCTTTCTCGCCGCCGAACGCGCCGCCAATCTCTGCGCCCGAGGTGCCGATATTTACATTAGCTATACCGCAATCTGAACCTGCCACAGATAAAAATGTTTCGGCCTGGCGCAAATTGTTGGTCATTATAGCAGATGATAGGCCCTGCGGCACACCGTTCTGCAAGGCGATGGCTTCTTCAATAGTTTCATACCTTATAAGATACAGAATTGGCGCAAACGTTTCATGCTGAACAATTTTATAATCATTCTGCACCTCGGCAATGCAGGGTTTTACATAGCAGCCTGATGCATAGGCTTCGCCCTCCAGCTTCCCGCCTTCTCTAACAAACCTGCCGCCTTCGGCTTTGCAGGCTTCAATGGCAGCCAGGTAGGTGTTAACAGCATTGTGGTCTATCAGCGGCCCCATATGGTTACTTTCATCCAATGGGTTGCCAATGCGGATCTGCCCGTAGGCATTAACCAGCTTTTGTTTAAAGGCAGCGTAAACACTGTGATGGATAATTAGCCTGCGGGTAGTAGTGCACCGTTGCCCGGCAGTACCCACCGCGCCAAATACCGCGCCTATCAGCGCCATATCCAGATCGGCGTTTTCTGTAATAATGATGGCATTGTTGCCACCCAACTCAAGCAGGCTGCGCCCTAAACGCGCGCCTACGGCCGCGCCCACAGCCTTGCCCATACGGGTTGATCCGGTAGCAGATATTAATGGCAGGCGGGTATCATTTGCCATCAATTCGCCTATGGCGCGATCGCCGATTACCAGGGATGAAACGCCATCTTCAATGCCGTTAGCTTTAAAAACAGCCTGCGCAATATGCTGACACGCAATAGCCGTTAACGGTGTTTTTTCTGATGGTTTCCAGATGCAGACATCCCCGCAAACCCAGGCCAGCATGGCATTCCAGCTCCAAACCGCCACCGGGAAGTTAAAGGCGGATATGATACCTACAATACCAAGCGGATGGTATTGCTCGTACATGCGGTGCAGCGGGCGTTCGGAGTGCATGGTAAGGCCGTGCAGTTGTCTGCTCAGGCCGACGGCAAAGTCGGCAATGTCTATCATCTCCTGCACCTCGCCCAGGCCTTCCTGCAGGCTTTTACCCATTTCGTAGGATACTAAGGTGCCTAAATGCTGCTTGTTTTGGCGCAGCGCGTCGCCTATCTGCCTGATGATCTCGCCGCGCTTTGGTGCAGGCATAGTTCGCCATGTTTTAAAGGCAATTTGGGCTTGCGCAACAGTAGTTTCATAATCGGCCGCTGTAGCCATTTTCACCGAAGCGATGGGCTTTCCATCAACCGGCGAGGTGATGGTTTTTATTTCGACATCCGTGCTGCTGCCCCAATCACTACCCGTGCTATAGGCCTCATTAATAACATCTATATGTAAATGTTTAAGCGTATCGCTAATATTTGTAGGCATATTGTGTACTTTTGATTCAAAGTTAAAATCTTTTAAGGCAATTACGTTCTCACCTGCCTCAATGCCGTCGCAAATGCTTTCTGATTGCTAATCAACTAATTGCATTTGCAGCTGTTAGGCAATGTTTGTATGTTGAAAACTTAATTGTGCCAATGGAGGTTTTAACTTGTAATTTAAACACAACTAAAACCTGATATCCGACCTAAAAATTGTATGTTGGGTAAAAATGTTCTGCAAACACTATTGAATGGAAGAAGAATTTGAATTTGGCTTTACCGAAGATCCAAAATTCTCGGTGGAGCGGTACGAGGAAATGATTCGCAATCAGGACCAGTACTTTTTTGATGCCCAGGCGTTTGAGAACATTATCGATTACTACATCGAAAAGAATGACCCCGCCCGGGCGCTGCAGGTTGCAGAGTATGCAATTAATCAGCACCCCTTTGCCGCTGTTTTTTTGATAAAGCAAGCCCAGCTTTTGGTAGTTGCCAATAAGGTTGACGATGCCTTTGCATCGCTGGAAAAAGCAGCCATGCTGGAAGCTTCGGATGCGGATATATACATTATCCGGGGCAACATCTACGAAGGTATGGAGCGTTTTACCGAGGCTTTAGAAAACTACGAGAAAGCCCTTGAGCTTGCCGAAGAAACAGACGAAATACTGCTGCACATAGCCTACGTATACCAAAACATGGGCGATTATGAAACGTCTATAACTTATTTAAAGCTGTGCCTTAAGCAGAATATGGAAAACCAGGACGCGCTTTACGAACTGGCATTTTGTTATGATGTGCTGGATAACCAGGAAGAGAGCGTACAGTTTTATCAGCAATATATTGATAACGAACCATACAGCTATGCCGCCTGGTATAATTTAGGCAACGCCTTTACCAAACTGAGCCTGTTTGAAAAAGCCATTGATGCTTATGATTATGCTATATTGATCAAAGACAACTTTGCATCTGCCTACTTTAATAAGGGCAACGCGCTGGTTAATTTGGAAAAATATGCCGAGGCCATTGAGGTTTATCGCCATACTTTTGAGTATGAACAACCCAATGCTGATACCTATTGCGCCATTGGCGAATGCTATGAAAAGCTGGAGCAAATGGACGATGCGCGGGTGTTCTACAAAAAATCTGTAAAAATGGATCCAAAGCTTTCTGATGCCTGGTTTGGTATTGGGGTAACGCTTGATTTTGAGGAGCGCTATTTTGAGGCCCTGCATTTTTACAGAAAAGCACTTGACCTTGATATTGCCAATGCCGATTACTGGTTTGCCATTGCCGATGCGGAATACAAACTGGGCCATTTGGTAGAGGCCGAGGCTGCCTACGAAAAGGTGGTTGAGTTGAATCCAATTGATGTGGATGCATGGCTGGATTATTCGTCTATTTTATATGAGCAAAGCAGGCTTACCAGCGCTATTGAAGTAATGGCGGAGGCAATAAAGAATAACCCAGATGCGGCCGAACTGTATTACCGCATGGTAGCGTACTTGTTTGCCAAAGGCGATTACAATGAAGCCCTTAATTATTTGGAATTGGCGCTATCTGCTGATCCGGAAAAACATTATATTTTGTTTGATTACCTGCCCCAGCTACAGGAAAACAAGGTGATATTGGATATTATTAACCGTTACAGCAGGTAATATAATTACTATGCTAACATAAATTAAACTAAAACTTCTTTCGGGTTTTAGTTTTTTTTATGACTTTTACCGCTCATAAAGTTTACGTTGTTATATGAACTATACCATTAATGGTCTTCCGGAAAGAGTGCAAAAGCCAAGAGAAAGCGGAATTACTATGGTTATGGATAAAGGCCTTAGCTTACGCGAAGTAGAGAACTTTATTGAAGTTGCCGGAATTTACACCGATATGGTAAAGCTGGGCTGGGCTACATCCTATGTAACGCCTAATCTGGATGACAAACTAAAAATTTATAAAGAAGCCGGCATCCCGGTATATTTTGGCGGTACACTGTTTGAAGCCATGATGGTGCGCGGACAGTTTGATGATTACCGCCGCTTGCTGGATAAATACGATCTGGCCTATGCCGAAGTATCAGACGGTTCAATAGAAATATCGCACGACGAGAAGTGTAAATACATCAGGGAACTGGCTAAACAGGTAACGGTGATATCCGAAGTAGGTTCAAAAGACGTACAAAAGATCTTTGCCCCTTATAAGTGGATCCAGTTGATGAAAGCCGAAATAGAGGCCGGATCATGGAAGGTTATTGCCGAGGCCCGCGAAAGTGGTAACGTAGGTATTTACCGCGACTCAGGCGAAGTGCGCCAGGGTTTGGTGGATGAGATCCTAACCCAAATCCCTGAGCAAACCATTATATGGGAAGCTCCCCAAAAACCGCAACAGGTTTGGTTTATTAAATTGGTTGGCTCCAACGTAAATTTAGGCAACATTGCGCCAAATGATGTGATCCCTTTAGAAACCCTTCGCTTAGGTATCAGAAGCGATACTTTTGATCATTTTTTGTAGACCATTCTTTAAGTCTCTGCGAACTTTGTGAGCCTGAGTGTTCTCTGCGGTTAATTTTTAACACAGAGTGCACAAAGAGATTGCACGGAGTACACAAAGAAAATACTGTATTTGCTTTATCGAGCGAATAATTCTCATAAGCTAGATGTATCACCGGGCTCTAAAATAACTTATGGGTGATAAGCTGTGTTTTAAC
>Ga0247817_10001825_pt1 | contig 11038 bp, 9 predicted proteins | sample UWRJL212509R1_FD_178010 | JGI IMG/M metagenome (GOLD analysis project Ga0247817, IMG submission 178010) | Plant litter microbial communities from Arlington Agricultural Research Station in Wisconsin, United States - UWRJ-L212-509R-1 | ecosystem: Environmental > Terrestrial > Plant litter >... | reverse complement strand
AGAATGAGCGCCTTCGTTTCTTAAATGATAAAAGCAAATCACTTACCGATCAGATCGAACTTGACAAGCAAAGCAATGACCGTGCGGCTTTCAGCTTGGACAGCTTAACAAAAGAGAAAGAATCTGCAGAAAAAATATTCGAAGAAATTTCTCTTAAAGTTGAAAAACTAAAGCAGGAATACGAAGAGCAAAAAGAGAAGAATAAAATTCTTCAGGAAGAAGTTGGTACAGCGTCAAGCACGTACAAACGCAAGCAGGAAGAAGTTTATCAGCTGAACAAACAGCTTGAGATCTATGCGATCCAATTATCTTCGCTTAAACAGGAATTAGAAAAAACAACGAGTGATACCTCTGCACATTCTGCCAACCTTTCAGAATTTGAAACAAAAGCAAATGAAGTAAAGAGAACACTTGATATTAAAAATGCGGAATTAGAAACGCTTCAATCTGAAGACGAACGCATTCAGCAGCAGGTAATCACGCTTGAAAAAGACATAGAACAAATTCGTGAGCAATTGACTCAGGCAAACAGAAAGCTTGATTCAAAACAAAACGAATTCAACTTAACCAAATCAATGGTTGAGAACCTGGAAGGTTTCCCGGAAGCAATTAAATTCTTAAAGAAGAATGCCTCGTGGGGCAAGGACACTCCGCTCCTTTCAGATATCTTAACGTGCGACGAGAAATTCAGACTGTGTATAGAGAACTACCTGGAGTCGTTCATGAACTACTATGTGGTAGAGAACGAAGCACAGGCTATACAAGCTGTAAACTTATTAAGTGATTCAGCAAAAGGTAAAGCGAACTTCTTTGTTTTAACCCGTTTCAATAACTACACAGCTTCGCAGAAAAACAACTACGGTGATTGCGTTGCAGCATTGGATATTGTTGAATACGACAGCAAATACAAAGGTTTAATTCAATATATTTTAGATGGCGTATATGTCATCACCGGCAATCAGGATATCATTCCTGAAGATCCGCAATCGGTATTCATTACACAGAATGGTAAGATCGCGAAACGCAAATACAGCATCTCAGGTGGATCTGTAGGATTGTTTGAAGGCAAGCGTATTGGCCGTGCTAAGAACATGGAAAAGCTTGAATCAGACATCAAGCAGATCACGACAGATATTGAGCAGATCCGTGTTATACTGGATACGAAATTAAAAGAATTCTATCAGCTTAAAGAGAATACAAAAAAACTGGAAGTTGAAGAACTTCGCAGAGAGATCAATTTAGTAAACAACGAATACATTACGCTTAAAACCAAACAGGAACAGTTGGCTTCTATGCTTTCTGATAACAGTTTGCGCAGAGAAGATGTATTGGAAAAAATTGCTAAAATTGAAGAAGACATCAGCATCAATACTCCGCTTGCAAAAGAGGGCAAAGATGAACTGGAAGGTCTGGAAGAACGGTTGAATCAGTTAAATGATGACTTCAGTCTTCAAACAACGCAGTTAAGCAATAAGTCTGCTGTTTATAACCAGGAAAACATTGGTTTCCACCAGCAGCAAAACCGTGTGAACAGTTTAGAGCAGGAAATCAGCTACAAGCAGACCACGTTTGATCAAAGCAAAGAACGTATCACTAAAAACTTAGAAGAGTTAGAAATAGCCAACGGCGAGATCCGTCAGATGGTTGATAGCGCAGATGTGAGTGAAGATGAATTGATCTCGTTCTACAAAGAAAAAGAAGCAATTGAACAAGGCGTACACGAAGCTGAAAAGGATTATTATAGCACGCGTGTTCGTATCGATGAGGTAGAAAAAGAAGTAAAAGAGATCAGACGTAATCGTGAAGAGTGCGACGAAATTCTTGTTACCCTTCAGAATAGAGTTACTGAAACGAAGATCGGTTTAAGTTCGATCAAAGAACGTTTATCGGTTGAGTTCAACTTAAACTTAGATGAAATACTTGCGAATCAAAGTCCGGATGAAGTATTGCCTTCTGAAGAGGATCTGAAAGAAAAAGTAATTAAAATTAAAAATAGCCTTGATCGCCTTGGTCCTATTAACCCGATGGCAATGGAAGCGTATCAGGAGATCAAAGAACGTCACGTATTTATTACAACACAAAAAGAAGATCTGGCGAAATCAAAAGATTCGTTGATGCAGACGATCAACGAAATTGATACGGTAGCGAAAGCAACTTTCTTAGATGCATTTGAAAAAATCAGAGATAACTTTATCCGTGTATTCCGTTCGCTGTTTACCGATGAAGATACATGCGACCTGAAACTGGTTGATCCTGAAAATCCATTGGATTCCGCGATTGACATTATGGCGAAACCAAAAGGTAAACGTCCGTTAACGATCAATCAGTTATCGGGTGGTGAGAAAACGCTTACAGCGATCTCTCTCCTATTCGCGATCTACTTAATCAAGCCTGCACCGTTCTGTATCTTTGATGAGGTTGATGCACCGTTAGATGATGCCAACATTGATAAATTCAACAACATCATCCGTCAGTTTGCAGGTGAGTCTCAATTCATCATTGTTACGCACAACAAACGTACCATGGCGAGCACAGATATTATCTATGGTATTACCATGGTAGAGCAAGGTGTATCGAGATTGGTACCTGTAGATTTACGTTCATTGAATGAAGCGTAACTAGTTGCCAGGTACTAGGTGCCAGGTACTAGTTGCCAGACGAGTTATAAAAGGGTCTTTACGCCAATGGTGTGAAGACCTTTTTTTGTTTATGGAGTTGTAGGAAAAGCAATAGTACAGACATCACGAATTAAACATCTTAAACAGCCCCGGCGGGGCGGCATATCGGTAGTAAAATAAATATACATCAACAACTTACGCGCGGAGATCTGTTAGAAGCGCCAAGCAAAAGATTACAATATTCCGTCTCGCCGGGACTTCTACAATTGTCTATTTCAAATTATTTAACTACTAATATTTCATCCCTTTTTTACCAGTGTTGGATCTTACATTTTTTGACATAACCACGTCCGCTAAGGCAGTTCAACCTGCTGTTCTAACGGCTGAGAGCCGTGTAAAAATACTCGTACAAAGGCTATGCGGGACATTATAAGCATAAAGCATATCAGCCAGATTAAGAGCCCCTTGGATGATTTGTCTATCTAAAAAACTCTCTGTATCTTATCCCGACATATGAAATATACATGCAATAGGTGCGTATATTAACTAGTTGTAAAACATTTTGAGAGAAACTTTGGACATACAAATAGACAATAAAGAAATAATTTCGCTTGATGATTTTGAATTAGGCTGGAGATGGGAAAAGTCTCATAGTCCAGATATTTCAGAATCAGAAAAGAAACAAATTCTACCCGTTTCTGAAAATGAATCCAAAAGACTCAATAAGGTCATTGACTATTTTGAAGGCGAATATAATTTAAGAGGAAAATATATTCAAACGGATTGGATAAGTGCGAATGCAGAAAGTGATGAAAAAATTGAAAGATTTCGAAACCAACTTGAATCTATTCTTGAAAAGTGGGACGAAGGAATAATAATTACTTGGAATCGAAAAATTACATTAAAAACAACTAAAGAGATATTCTTAAAATATTGGACTGATTTTTTATACTCAAGCTCAGACGATGTAACTCTGATATCGGAAAAAACGAATTGGATAATGTTTTACAAACATTTTGAGATGGCAAATATTTGGACTAAAATATCAGAAACTACAAAATCGGAATAAAACGTTTTACAACAATACATACAATTTATAGAGGTTCGTTTGTAAGGAAACAGTAGCGCTCTTTCATACTCCGCCAAATTCCTGCGGAATTCTTATGGTAAAATAGAATATGAATTTCCGCAGCAATTTGTCTACTCTGTTCCTTTAAAGTTCTTATCTTTAAAAACCGCTACAAATTGCATGTTAACCGTTATGCAGCATTGTAAAATGACAACAAGACTGATAATATTGTTGATCATTTAGATACGCATTCAGGAAGCGGAATGAACGCCAGTGATTGGTCTTTTTTAAGAAAATTCTTAACTGATGAATTTAAGAAAGTCTTTCAAGAACGTGGATTAAATACGTATCAAGTTGCAGCTATTATTCGCGACTAACAAGCACTGCACATAACAATGCATACAATTTATAGCGGTTCGTTTGTCAGGAAACAGTATAGCTCTTTCCTACTCCGCCAAATTTCTGCGGAATTCTGATGGCAAAATCGAATATGAATTTCCGCAGTAATTTGTCTACTCTGTTCCTTTAAACTTCTTATCTTTAAATACCGCCACAAATTACATGTTAACAGTTGCTGGCATTATGAAAACCATGAAATTAACATTTGCATTATTTTTAATTACTTTTTTATCAAGCTGCAATAATTCGCATGATATTGAAAAGAATGAAATTGGAATAATTGATACTATATTTGGCGGAAATATTTACCCTGCAGAAAAAATAATATCTATAAAAATAGACAACGGAAAAGATTCTGATAATTTAAATTTTAGAATTAAGGAGCCAACATTAGTTAGGATAACTATTCCAAGATTATCAAAATATAAAATTTACCCGTCTGAAATTAAAGGTGCTGATATTATAAAAGTTGACACTTCTGATAATTATTTCATAATTATTCCTAAGGACTCGTTGATTAGTTTTAAATTGAACCAATATTATAATCCAGGACAGGTGATTATCTATCAGAAAAAAAAGGATACTATTACTAATTCATTTGAGGAAATATCAATCCCACAAAATGGATTTAAAATGGTTGGAGAAGTTGAATTTCGAGTAAAATAAAGCCAGCCAACAATAGCTAGTAATTAGTGCAAGTTCGTTTGTTAGGAAAGCTCAGTACGTTTCAACCGCATGAATAATTTTATATTAAGGCATGCTTTCAGTTGTGGTGCGGAAACTGATAAGCTTTAACATTTGCACCAATTACCAGCATAGACGTTACCTGCAAGCTTAAATGAAAGAACATTTAAAAATAACATCAGGACAAGCAATAGTTAAAATCAAATCAAATGACTTAGGAAGTTATTTTGTTATAGATAATCCATTGTCGATAGTTTGGAATGACTGTCAAGGTTCAATAGGCCAATATTTTACATTAACTCATTATAGCAACATTCAGCAAAAGCATATAACGGAACAAATTCAGAACAATCTTTATAATGACTATTCAAATAATAATAAAAAACTTATTGATGATTTTAGTGATTTTTGGAGAATACTTGAAAACGGAGAATATGAAATTTCACATGAATCATTTTTAAATTCAGATGAGAGTCTATTTCTTTCTTACAACGAAAGCCTGAGAATGACTAACGAAACAATATTCAATAAATGGAAATCTATTGAAAAAAATCCAACTTACGTTAATTGGAAAATTACAGAGAATGTTGGGTACTTTTCAAATAGCTTCTATGGCTCATATGGTGACAATTGTTTTCTTTTCACAAGAGCAATGGAAAGTATAAATAATAAACACGTTAAATTTTTTGAACAAGAAATTAAAGAAGGGAAAAGACCTTTTGCATTAATACTTAGGAAAGAATATACTGAAAAAGATATTGTTTCTATTTCTCACGGTAATTCTGGATGGTTTATTGTTGACGGCCATCACAAATTATTAGCATATCAGAATTTAAATATTGCACCACCTCTTTTGAAAATTAGACAAATTGTAAATAAATCCGAATATGAAAATTTTAACATCAATGAATTGGATGATTTATTAATGACTTGTCAATTAAACCACATGAAAGAAAATATGTAATGAAAAGCACAAGCAGGCAACAATAGGTAGCATTTATTGCAGGCTTCTTTGAAAATATTATATCGGTGCTTTCAAGCTCGCACAATTTGATTAAATTTAAAAGGTTCCCGCTGAAGGGCGGGATAAATGGTGCGGGTTCGGTGCTAAGTAAAACTTTGGCGCTCTCAAGGCCTATAACAAATGCAAACACAAACGTTAGGCACAATTATAAAATGACAAAAAGAGACACCTTAGAAATAGCATTAAAAGTTCTTGGGCTTTACCTGTTGACCGTTGCGTTTGACAGTTTAATAGGAATTGCAAAATCTTCGACATTTTTTTTTATACCACATTCGGCAGACTCAAATGAGGACTTGATCTACTTTATTGTAAATTCATTCCGGACATTTTTTTACATTTTCGGGTTTTGGTTGCTGACCTTCAAGACCGACTATTTGACAGCAAAACTCATTAAAACCAACTCCGAAAATACATCTCCATTTGCCATTGGCAAAGCAGACTTATTGCAGATACTATTTTCGACTTCAGGAATTATTATCACATTTTTTTCGGTAAGTGAATTGTGGAATGCTCTGACAATGTCGAGTATATGGAACTACAACGATATTCCAGAGAAGAATGGATTTTTAATTTATTTGATGCAAATTGGAATTCCGCTAACAAAAGGATTAATTGGACTGACTTTAATATTCGCGTCAGGTGGACTTGCAAGACTACTTATACAAAAGAAAAAATAACTGTGCCTAACACGTGTTTTGCGTTAGTGGGCGGACAGTGCGAAAAGAAACAATTGAGCAATTAATAAACATTGTGCTGGCAGACAGTTTTCGGTTTCAAAAGTCCACCAACGCTAAGCCCGAAACCGTTGGGCAATACTTTAAGTCAAGACCGAAATTTAAACTAACATTAATAAAATGAATAAACTAAAATATTTTCTTATCTGTTTTATAATTGTAATTCAAGGTTGTAACGGACAAACTACACCTAAAAAAGAAATATACAATCAAGACTTTAATTGGACAATAACAATCCCTGAAAACTTTCAAAATGTTAGTGCGGAAGAATGGACAAAAATGCAAAACAAAGGTGCGGATGCAATCGAAAAAACGTACGATGAAAAAGTTATTAATCAAGCAAAGACCATTTTCGTATTCAAAAGTGACCAACTAAATTACTTTGAATCAAATTATCAACCTTTTGACATTTCAATTGATGGAGATTTTCTTGAATCTTGTAAAAATGTAAATAATATGTTGTACGAGACATTTAAAACTCAAATGCCTGACATAAAGATAGACTCATCTACTTCAGTTGAAAAAATTAATAATTTGGAGTTTCAGACTTATAAAATGAAAATCGAGTATCCAAATAAAATAATATTGAACATACTAATGTATAGTAGACTTTTTGACAAAAAAGAATTTAGTGTGAATATTATGTACGTGAACGACAAGAAAGGAGAACAAATGCTTGACTCTTGGAAAAATTCAAAGTTTTCTAAATAATGCAGAAAAGTACTGCATCTAACAGCAGCTTCCCAAAAGGCAGGCGTTTTTTTCAAAGATAGTTTTGTGATTAATCAAACTATCGTTTTCAAAATCAAGTTTTATGGCGAAAGTTCCGCCCACAAGAAGCTCGATACCTTTATATGGCAACAAACTGATGAAATACATTAAGGTTTTTATAATAATATCTTTCGTGCTTTTACAGATAGGTGTTTTTGGACAAAAAATTGTAAAAGAGTTTAAGTCTTATCCTGTTGTAATTGATAATGCGTGGGATTTGAATTTTTACAGTAATAATACATATAAGTATATTCACTGGTCAGGTTTTTATGGTTGTAGTACAATTGATTCTGGAAAATTTCTAATTGATAAAAATACAATAAAACTGATTAGTACATTTGATTCCATTCAATCATATAAAATAATTTTAGTTAATTCTAGCAAAATCCCCTCTTCTAATTGCTTTATTAAAAAGGGTAATCAGTTTTTAATATCAAAGTCAGATTTTGATCCGGTTGTTAAAAAATGTAATCAATCAATTTTTTTATATAAAGGAAAAATAGCAAACAAAAATAAATATGATACATTAGCATTGTATCTTAGGCTAAGACCTCCTGTAGAATCATACATGCGATTGAGTCAAACTTCAGTTTGTTACGTCAAATATAAACCAGGAACATTATATAATTTTCCTAATTGGATATCTTCATTAAAATATTTGGAAGCTATTGACCTAATTGGACAATATGATTTTGATTTAATATCAAACCTTCCTAAAATAAACAATCCAGACAAATTGGAATATTTAGCTATTTCTCCAAGAAAATTAACTCCCGAATTGATTCAAGTTATTAGTCAATTCAAAAACTTAAAACAATTACATATTAAGTATGAGCTGAATGAAATAGACCAGGATCTTATTGATAAGTTAAGATCAGAACTTTCTAATTGTAAGGTCGGAGTTTCTATATTTGCAGATTACGGAGATAAGTATTTTTCAGATAAAACAAAGCAATAACTCCCTACAACAATAGCTAGTAATTCGTATACGTTCGATTTCAGGAAACTTCAATGCGTTACATCCACATGGATATTAAGGCATACTTTCAGTAGTGGTGCGGAAACCGATAAGCATTAACATTTGCAGCAATTACAAGCACAAACGTTGGCGGTAACCCTACCCTCACTATCGTTCAGACATCCACAGACAGACAAAAACTAACAGTCCAAAGCCTACCCACCACCCAAATTTTCCAAAAAGTCAATAAAAAAATCACCTATCGTTGATTTTGGCACAACGACCATTCATACGGCTACATCCATCTTTTTTTAGCACTGCATCTTTGCAGTGTAATTATTCAATAATAAAAAATAAAAAAATGGACAATTCAAAAAAAGTATGGTTTGTAACTGGTGCCTCAAAGGGGTTAGGATTAACTCTTGTAAAAAAGTTACTTTCAGAAGGCTACAACGTAACAGCTACATCAAGAAGTGTAGAATCTTTAACCAATGCCGTTGGAGCTGACAACCCCAATTTCTTACCTCTACAATTAGATTTATTAAATGAAGACAGTGTATCACAAGCAATTGAAACTACAATCAACACCTTTGGCAACATTGATGTGCTGGTAAATAATGCAGGTTATGGTCAATTAGGTACATTGGAAGAAATGACCGATGCCGAAGTCAGAGAAAATTTTGACATCAATGTATTCGGTTTATTAAATGTTACAAGAAATGTAATGCCACACTTCAGAGCTAGAAAGGCAGGCCATGTAATCAACATTTCTTCAATTGCTGGCTTATTAGGTGCATTCCCGGGTTGGGGTGTTTACTGTGCTACAAAATTTGCCGTTGTTGGTTTAACCGAAGCACTTTCAGTTGAAGCCAAAGAATTTGATATAAAAGCTACAATTGTTTATCCGGGTTATTTCAACACCAATTTCCTTAAAGAAGGATCTATGAAATTGGCTGCCAACCCAATTGCAGACTACACAGCTGCCCGTAACACCGAAGTATGGCATGAAACACAAATGGTAGGCAATCAGCCTGGCGACCCAACCAAAGCAGCCGAAGTGTTTATCGAATTGGCAGAAATGGAAAATGCACCCTTGCACTTCTTTATGGGTTCTGACTCCTTCGGTATGGCGAATAACAAGATTGAAATTTTACAAAATGCTCTTACTGCCAATGAAACGTTGAGTAAATCAACAGATTATGTAAAATAATATTTTACCTTTGACAGAGCTTTGAAATGGGTTAAAGCTCTGTCTTTTTAATTCATACTACGATGAGCAATAAACAAATTTATCGTTTCAATTCCATTGCTGAATTTCATAAAATGAGTGGTATATCAAAGCCTGAGCATCCCTTAGTTAGTTTGGTAGATTATGGCATGGTAGATTACCAAACCGATGAAACAGAAATAAGTTGGATGCAAGATTTTTATTCCGTTGGGTTAAAAAGAAATATACATGGTAAGTTTAAGTATGGTCAGCAGCAATACGATTTTGACGAAGGACTTATGACTTTTGTAGCACCCAAGCAAGTAGTAAGCATCACTTTAGACAAAACCCAAACAATAAAACCTTCAGGGCTTTTATTGTTTATTCATCCTGACTTTTTATGGAATACTAATTTAGCAAAGACAATAAGCAAATATGAGTTTTTTGGTTACAATGTAAATGAAGCCTTGTTTATGTCTGAAAAAGAAGAAGCAGTAATCACAGATATTTTGAAAAACATACAAAGAGAGTACCACTCTGCGATTGATAAGTTTACTCAAGATATCATCATTGCCCAAGTAGAACAATTATTGGCTTACTGCGAAAGATTTTACCAAAGGCAGTTCATCACCAGAGTAAAAACAAATCACCAGATACTTGCCAAAGTAGAATCCATTTTAGAAAACTATTTCAACGATGACAATCTCATTGATAAAGGCACACCTACAGCCCAATATTTAGCAGAGCAACTGCATTTATCACCAAATTATTTAGGTAGCTTATTAAAATCACTTACAGGCAATTCTACCCAAACCCATATCCATGAAAAGCTGATAGAAAAAGCCAAAGAGAAACTCTCGACTACAAACCTCACTGTTAGCGAAATTGCTTTCGAATTGGGTTTTGAACATAGCCAAAGTTTTAGCAAATTATTTAAAAGTAAGACTAATCAAAGTCCTTTAGAGTTTAGAGCTTCGTTCAATTAATGGACCGCGAGCTGAAGTACATAAAAATAGCTGCAATCAACATCTGTTTGGCAAAAGCAGGCTTGAAGTGCAAACTTCAGCTTTTGTACATTGACCGAAAGGAAGTTCTTCAATTGCCTGCCTTCCCCAATCCGAAAACCGTTAGGCGGTAAAATAACATGAACCCAAAGTTAATTGACTTCATAGTAAAGAACACACATCTTAAAACCGGTGACATTAGACCTGAATTGAGATTAGCAGAAGACATTGGTTTTTATGGCTTAGATGCAATTTCTTTTTTCGAAAGTTTTTTCGCTGAATTTGAAATCAAAAACACTGAAAACTTTGACCTTGACTTGCATATATACGGTAGCGTTGACTTTGCTCCTAGACCGTTGAACTGGTTAAAAAATGTGCTTAATAAACAGAGACGCAAATACCTTAGACCAGACGTAACCTTGGCACATTTAGAAAAAGTTGTTGTGGAGTTGCAACAATAAATTGGACAAAATATTAAGCGACTAATTTAGTATTGGTTAACCATTTTTCCATTTCTTCGGGAGTTTTATATCCCAATGCAGAATGTAATCGTTTTTTATTGTACCATAT
>Ga0247817_10001824_pt1 | contig 11040 bp, 4 predicted proteins | sample UWRJL212509R1_FD_178010 | JGI IMG/M metagenome (GOLD analysis project Ga0247817, IMG submission 178010) | Plant litter microbial communities from Arlington Agricultural Research Station in Wisconsin, United States - UWRJ-L212-509R-1 | ecosystem: Environmental > Terrestrial > Plant litter >... | reverse complement strand
AACACAGCGTCTGCCCGTTGAACTTCCTGTCATGACGTTTCAGGTAATTTCATTCTCGATGAACCCTCTTTATTGTATCGAGACTTGGATACCAATTCAACTCCTCCATTGTTACACCATGAGGCTTAAATCCCCGCTGATCTAGTGCTTCAGCCCTAGGGAAAGCCCTCGACTTTTCTCAGGTCATTCCCCACTGGCCACCTTCTCGAGCACAGAGACTACAGCTCGGGCGTCTTTTCGGACGACGGTACTATACCCGCCGACAACGACCCGCTTAACGAGTGGCACGCCGTGATCCACGAGGCGGGCAAGAGAATGGGTCAGTCGTTTAAGTACTGGATAACAGAGATGCTCTGTACCGGAATCGCATCGTCGTCGAGCATGATCTTGCCAGCGATCGGATCAACCGCTTCTTCCGGTCCGTGCCGGCGCAAACTAGCCTTGGCCCCGACAAGGAGCTTCTCGCCGAGAACTGAAGCTTGCATCAGCGGGTGGCTGCCCTCCAGCGTAGCGAACAGAAGCTATTAGCTGAGACGCAAAAACTCAACAGTCAGCTCTCGTCGCTCAAACTGCATCATGCCGCCCGCCGCCAGCACTGGAGGGAGGAAATACACAAGCGGAACATTCAGGCTCGACACTACGAGACCGAGATAAAGCGGATGGCGGCGACGTATGCGAGGAAAATGGAGCCCCTCTTGACTGACGACGAGATCGCCCGGTGGTTTGAGCAACGAGACTCGACATAGTACGCCTGGGCCGAGAGCTTTGCGCATCCTAATCAGGACAGGCTCACAGAGGGACTCCATCCCACGCAATTCCTCGAGCTCAAAGAGGGTATATCCAATTATGTCCAGCTCACCAATAAGGGGAACCTACCGCAGGACCTCCAGAGCTGTAACGTGAACGCAGTCCGCACCCTCCTACACGGCATACTGGCCAAATTCATCATCACCGAGGCGTTCACTTCCCCCTACTAGGTCTTCAATACGACATCCGCTGGCGTTCTTAAAAGTTCTGCTACCATATACAAACCCACCACACCTGGCATACGGATAGACCTCAACCTATTTAATAACATTTCCCTTATCCGCTAGGTACTTACCATTACCACTCCCGGAAGCCCGCACCACCCACCGCCGATTATCACTTCTATACTTCCCCAGCTCGGAATTACATCATCATCTTTAGGGGTGCCATTAAAGCAAGACTTTAACAACCTACACCGTATTCTGGCCAAGGGTAGGGGATACTAGGCATCTCCCCTTCATCTATTGCGAGATTCTAACATTAGACGTTATAGCACAACCTAAAGATGCAGAACTAAGTATCCACGAATGGCGAGCTTACAAAATACGTCTCTTAGCTAAAGGGGGCATAAGTACTAAGGATCCCGAGAGTGCTGGCGGCAACGAGGCTCAACGAACCCTAATTAAGTCTAGGTTAAACTATACCAGGAAGGTAAAGGATTAATTCCTCAGCGGGCTGGTACGCTTTCTATTAGACGAGCAGGATGCCAGGGGTATTAAAAGGCTGGAGCAAACTCTGTTTAGGTTTATTAACGACGCTCTACGCTTTTCTTGCCGTATATAGTCTCGACCCTCACCTGTTCGGCTCTACGGCTGGAAGGAGTTTGGTAGAACAAAGTTCCACGCCTTAAGCGACCTCACGTCCGTCTATTAGGCATAAATATTGGCCGCCGAATCAGATAGGCCTTCCCCGACTGGCGATAAGGGCACACCATATAAGGACAAGGTAAAAGTGGCAAAGGCAGACGCCGATACCCTGGCGCGAAGCTATAAGGGACGGCCGGTTACAATGGTGGCACAGCCTGCCGTCGAAACGATACGAGTTCGTGGAGAGGCGAACGAGGACCCGCCCCGGGTATGGATGAAGGCCAAGGTGCTGGTAGCCACGGCGCAGCGTGCTCGCGCACCGAAACCAATCGTAACATCGCGGACTCTTGCCTTATCCCCCTCCACTGGCAGAAGCCTGGGCAACACTCCGTCATCTGCCACTTCACATGACACGCCCAGAGGCGATGCCGCGCTTCCTACACCAAACCAGCCCCAGAAATCATCAGCATCAACAGGCTCCGCAGGGAATGGCCAAGATATCACCACCCCAAAGTCCACAACTATGACAGAACCGAGGTTGCCCAGTACGGTTTACAGCGGAGAGCCCAGGGTCATGTCAGCATGAGCGACCTATGTTCCTGCGCACGATGGCGCAGATCTCTTGTGTCTTAGGGGGCTAAAATAGGTCTTTTTCTTCTTGATGATAATAATACGTCCACATAAATTCAACTACGATAAGTTACTATAATCGAATATTGAAATCTTCTCTCAAAGTTATGGACACACTTAGTGTGCAAACGCCCGAGATTGAAATACGGATAGATCGTAGTGTTGAAAATCAACTTAACAGTATTGCTATAGCTTTAATGTTATCTATAATATACGTAGTATTGAAAATGCTGTTATAAGGGTTAAGACTAGTTGCGGGTGTACGTTATAACGTTAAGTTAGAGTACTAATAGAGCGACGGAGAGTTTCCCCTTACATATAAAAGTATTACGTAAACTCGTCTTGCCGATGATGCTGGTAGTGACTAGCTTTAGGTTACATACCATTAGACCCTCTGCCGAAACATGGACTTTACACTATTAATTTAAAACCTTTTGCTTTCTGAACAAGCCATTATTAAGCAGGCGGTATAAGCCCTTAAAGCTAATTCTCGTTTAAATTTAGTAAGGCGGTAAGTATTAGCGGTAAGAAAGCAACAATTAATATGCTAAAATCCGGTCCGGATCTCGCCTCCGTAAGAGACGTGTCAAACTAGGCAGGCGGTATACCTACGGAGCATAGTAATTGGCTGGATTTTTTTCGTTATTTAACCCTGGGTAAATAGCTAGCTAAATTAAGTAAAGTGGAAAGTACGGTTCCATGGAGTTTAAAAGCGGTAGGAGTATGGAACTAGGAAGGCGGTAACTATAGGCGGTAAGGATAGATTTACCCGTTATTTTAACCTAGAGCCTAGATTACAGTCTACGATTAGTTATTAAGCCTATCCAGTACAGAGCTTTACAGAAACAATCGGGACAATCGAGGTATAATATAATCGAGCATAATGTAATCGGGTATAGTACAATCAGGTATAATACAATCGGGTATAGTACAATCAGGTATTATACTAAGTATCCTTTAATATAGTAACATACTTATTAACGTAAAGTCTTAACAGGATTTAATTATTTAATTAATACGTCTCTACAAACTTCCTTATTTAGATTACCTAGTCGATCTAAACCTTTATAGCATTATCTACCTCGTAGAAACGTCTTATATCCTTTAAGAATCCCTTCTTTAGTTCCTTCCTCTCTATCCTAGATAAGATATAGCCGTCCTTAACGATAGCTAAGAGTTCCTCGTTATCGAGGAGCTCGACGGGCATATTCGGGCCTCCTAGGAGGTAATACCGAATTACTAAGGCTTGTTTTTTCGAAAGAACCGGCCGCTTTACTATAATAGTTGTTATAGTATTGCTATAAACCGGGGCTTTTACTTCGGGTATCTTATTAAAGGTAGTTAGCGGTAAAGATTAATAGTAATTAAAAGATACCTACGATACTTAGTAGCGTAGGCGATATAATAGGTAGTAATTTTAAGGTACTAGATAAAATAACTAATATAATAAAGAAAGGAAGAGTAGTAGGAGCGAGTAGCTTTTATAGCTAGCCTTTTATCCCCGCTCGTAATTAAAGTTCGGTACTACCGATAAGGGTTTCGTAGTACTAGTAAGGTAGTAATAGCGATATAAAGGCGAAAGGTAGCGAGTTTAATTTACGTCAGGAGTATTTTTTTATAGAGCTAAGTACAGGGTAGAGTATACTTTTTTTTAAAACAGAACCATTTTATTAAACGATATTAAGCCTATATCTTAGCTATATAACGGATTTAGTAAACTAAGGGCGAGGTAAAATATTAGCGAGGAGACGAAGTTAGGATCTTTTATATCTAAAGCTTAGTAAATCTAAAATATAAACTTTAGAAGTATTAGTTTAGATATAAATAAGTATATCGTTTAATTAAATAGTTCTATTCTAAAAAAAAAGTATACTCTACCCTATACTTAACTTTGTAAAAAAAAATACTCCCGACGTAAATCGAACTTACTACCTCTCGCCTCTATATCGCTGTTACTACCTTACTGGCTTACTAAAGTAAACTAAATTACAAAACCCTTATTAGCAGTACCGAACCTTAATTACGGGCGGGGATAAAAAGCTAGCCGTAGGAGCTTACTCCTACTACTCTTCCTTCCTCCATCGTACTAATTATTCTATCCGGTACCTTAAAATTACTACCTATTACATTATCTACGTAAGTATCGTAAGTATCTCCTAATTACTACTAGTCTTTACTACTAACCAATAACCTTCGACTAGATACCTAAAGCAAGAGCTCTAGTTTATAACGAAACTATAACTACTACGGTAAAACGGCCTATCCTTTCGAAAGAATAGGCCTAGGTAATTTAGTATTACCTTTAAGAAGGCCTAAATATACCCGTAAAGCTCCTTAATAATAAGGAACTTTTAGCTATCGTCGAGGACGGCTATATCTTATCTAGGATAAAAGGTAATAGACTAAAGCAGGGATTCTCGAAGGAGGTAAGACGCCTTTACGAGGTAGATAATACTGTAAAAGTCTAAATCGACTAGGTAATTCGGATAAGGAAGTTTGTAAAGGAGTATTAATTAAACCTACTTCGCGTCGATAAGTATATTACTATATCTATATTAAAGGATACCTAATATAATACCCGATTATATTATACCTAATTATATTATACCCGATTATACTATACCTGATTGTATTATACCCGGTTATACTATACTTAATTGTATTATACCCCGATTGTCCCCTTATTTCTGTAAAGCCTTATACTAGGTAGTGTTAATATTTAAACTAAAACTATAAAGGTACGAGAAACGAATAATATATTACCGCGTTAGTAGCTTAGCCGGCTAAAACGTTACATCTACTCCCTAGGGGCGGGAACGCTATATAGGGTATACCCTGCACCTTAACTTACTATATAGGCTACTTAAGCTACTTTTAATAGTAAAAAAAGTATAAGGATTTATATTAATAGATTTTATTACTAGAATACCGGAGTTAATAGTACTAGATAGCTTTAAAGCTACTTATAATGTTATTTAAATTATAGTTAATAAGTTTATAAAATAGGCGTACTTTCTACTTTAAAGAAAGAAAATAATAATGGAATAATTAACGTTTCTATTTAAAAGAAATATCGTTAACTATTATAAGTTACTAAACTATATTACGTTAAATAAAGATACGTTATTTATATTAAAATTCTAGTAGGCCTTTACAAAATAATTTAGTATTAAGTTTAAACTCTTAATAAGTTTCTACCCTTAGATAGATAAATAAATTAAAAAACTTAACTAAATTATTAAACAATATCTTTAAAGTTACGTTAACTTCGAATTAGATAATTAGGTTAATTTTTTATTAATAGTACAAATAGCTTATAATATATCTAAAATAAATATTATAAAAGTATCGCTATTTTTCGCGAATTACGGATATAAATCTAAGCTCCGATAAAGACTAGCAGCGGAAGTACCTAAAGCTATAGTTTACGTAGACCGACTATATAAAATATAAAGTATACTCCGCGATATACTCGAGTTCGTCCGCGAAAGAATATACGAATACTACGATAAGAAAAAGCTCGAAAAACCACGCTTAAAGAAGGAAGATAAGGTATTACTTAAAATATAAAACCTTAGGATAAAACGACTAAGTAAGAAGCTAGACTTTAAGAAAATTGGACTATTTAGGGTTATAAAGAAAGTATTAATATCGAATTACGAGCTCGTACTACTTAAAACTATACAATTTAAATTTAACGTTTTTTATATATCCTTTCTTAAACTAGTATTACTAAACGCTAGAATTAATATACAGGCCGAAATAAACGACTATAAAAAAGAATTCGAGGTTAAAATAATTCTAAACTTTAGGGTTAGCTAAGAAAGACTTAAATACCTTATTAAGTAAATAGATTACAAACTAGAGTTTAACTTGTAAAAACCTCTTAAAAACCTGGATTATCCTAACTAAAGGGAATAGTTTTATTAGTAAAACCTAGATCGGCTAGAAGGACCGGCTTTAAGTTTATCGTAGCCTAATTAGCGTTAGACTATAAGAGGGAGTTAGTAGTACTAAAGGCCTTCCCAGACGGTAACGTAGCGTATTAAGCGTTTAGGAACTCTGGTATTAAAGTAGTACTAATAGATAAAGAAGTATCGATAATAGTAAAACTACGTTAAAATACAGCGTCCGCGCGGCCCTACATCGCGCGCTTTTCTTACCGGATCGTAATAAGGCGGGTAAAAAGCTTCTCCTCTTTAGTATTTAAGACCTATAATTTCTTAATAATACGAATAAAAGTACTTACGAAATCGGTCCTATCGTAGTTAATATATCGATTAATATACTTACGATAGCGTTTTAATCTTAAAGTAGTAATATAGGATAATTATAACCGAAAATAATTAGAATAAAGTATCGGAGTAGGAATACTAAATCGTAAGAGATAAAGGGATAAGGCGTATTTAGAAGAAACCTTTTAAAAGAAACGCTAAGAACGTTTCTGTACTTAGTTAGTAGATATAATTATAAATAAAAGGAGGAAATTATCATAACCCAGGTCTAACATTAGGCCCCGTCTGCCGGGGGCAGGCGGGACCGACTAATAGAATAACGGCCGGCCTTAGGCCGGCCCGGCTAATTAAGAAGTACGCCACGTACACCGTATACGCCCTTAGGGAGCATACGGATTAAAGGGCGTAACTTAGCCTTAGCATTCCAGATATCTTAGCCCTACTATTTCTACAGTACTTAGGAAGTTACTATATAAATAGGTAAACCGCCCCCTTAAATAAGGAACTATTCTTATTCCTTACGTAAGTAATTATATATTCCCGTCTACAATCTTACAAGTACCTTCTTTAAGCTCTTTATAAAACACCCTACGAGACGGTAACTATCCGTCTGGACCTTACGTAACCTTTATTCCCCTACCGTTAATAGTACCCCTATAACGTACTACCTTATAGTCTAACCCCTCCGGGTATAGGTTATAATACGTTACTTATATTACCTACAAAATAAACGTTAAATCCAGATAACTTAAAACCTTAACGATACAATATTAACCAAAGGGAAGAAACCTACCGCCAGTACTTACGGAACGGCGGAAGAAAGAGGCGACGATATAAGTATAAAAATCATCCTAGAAACTAAACCTAATAACGATAACGAAGACGAGGTTAATAAAGTAAAAGAAAAAGTTAACTACCTTAAAGATAAGATTAATACCCTTATTAAAAGTATAACTGATAAAGTAGGCGACTACTTTAAAGAGATACTTACCGTAGTTCGGAAGCTAAAGGCTAAAATCGTATCGCTTAACGGCTAAGGAACGACTAATACTACGGTTTATACCATAAACAAAAAAGTTAAACTTACCGCCTTAGCTAAGTACGACGGTAATAAGAAGGACCTATCTAGATAAATCTCCAACGTTAAAGCCTACGTCCGGTTTTATACGAACGACTTTACAAAACCCGTTAACTAAGTCCTATTCGCCGAAAGTTTCCTTATAAAACCCCTTAAGAAATAGTTCGAGGTTACGCTTACGAACTACTTTACCTACGCTAAAACCGAACGATATACGCTAACCTAACGTATTTTCGATATAGGTAGCCTTAAGGTCCTAAAGGACGAACTAAAGAAGATCTTCGGAAAACCCGACGAGGTAAGGGTAACTAAAAAACAAATTAAACGACTTCGATAAACTATATCGTCGTTTAACAAAATGGTTCTATTCCAAAAAAAAGTATACTCTACCCTATACTTAGCTCTGTAAAAAAATACTCCTAACGTAAATTAAACTCGCTACCTCTCGCCTCTATATCGCTATTACTACCTTACCGGTACTACAAAACCCTTATCAGTAGTACTAAACTTTAATTATAAGCGGGGATAAAAGGCTGGCTGTAAAAGCTACTTACTCCTACTACTCTTCCTTCCTTTATCGTACCAGCTATTCTATCCGGTACTTTAAAATTACTACCTATTACATCGCCTACGCTACCAAGTATCGTAGGTATCTCCTAATTACTACTAATCTTTACCGCTAACTACCTTTAATAAAATACCCGAAGTAAAAGCCCCGGTTTATAGCGATACTACAACAACTATTACAGTAAAGCGGCCAGTTTTTTCGAAAGAATAAGCCCTAGTAATTCAGTATTACCTCCTAGGAGGCCTAAATATACCCGTTAAGCTCTTTAATAACGAGGAACTTTTAGCTATCGTTAAGGACGGCTATATCTTATCTAGGATAAAAAGGAAGGAACTAAAGAAGGGATTCTTAAAAGATATAAGACGTTTCTACGAGGTAGATAATACTGTAAAGGTTTAGATCGACTAAATAATCCGAATAAGGAAGTTCGTAGAGACGTATTAATTAGATAATTAAATCTTATTAAAACTTCGCGTCGATAAGTATATTACTGTATTAAAGAATACTTAATATAATACCTGATTATACTATACCCGATTATATTATACCCGATTATACTATACCTGATTATATTATACCCGATTACATTATGCCTCGATTATCCCGATTGTTTCTGTAAAGCCCTATACTGGTCGATAAACTATATCCGTTATAACGTACGCCTCGGTACTATAATAGGAATCCTTTAAGGTTAGTTAAAGCGAAGACGCCTTAAAAAACAAATTTTACCGAGGACTTAAAGAAAAGGTTAAGGACGAACTTATTAAAATAAACCGATACGTTATAAACCTAGACGACTATATAAAGGAAGCTATTACTATCGATAACCGCCTTTATAAAAGAGCTTAGGAAAAGCGAGGACGTTATTAATAGTTACCTAAGTACGCGAACGACAAAAAGAAACGTTAGTACCCTAGTACCGTATATAGTACCTACCCCGGACTTATAAATATAGGCGCGGTATAAACTAACGGGAAGTTAGCTAGCCGTTAAAATAATAAACCTCGAGCCGATAAACTAAATATTAAATACTTTAATTATAATAAACTCGGCTATTACGCCTGGGAATACCGTAGCCTGAAGAAGAAAGGATAAAAACCGGTACCTAAGTAAAAGAATACCTAGGTTATAGCTATTAACGACAAATTCGTTAAACTAACCAGCTCCTAAGCTAGTAAGGATAGCCCCTCCGGGATAAGCGACCTTAAAGACTACTATGGTTATAACGACTAAGTCGATAAATACCCTAGGCCGGGTTATAAGTACCCCGACTCTAACCTAAAATACTAGGAATCCGGCTCGGATAAGGATATAAGGGTTAAGTATAATAGCCCGCTAAATAACTCCCTAGTATAAACCTTAGTAGCCGAAGAAACAGTAGTAGAAATATAAAGGGAGGAGTAAAAGGAAGTAGGAAATACGAGATAGCGACTCGAAAACGTCTCTAACTAATAGGAAATATTATACCGACGCCCTAAGATTACGATAAAAACGTTATATTAAAGCTACGCTAAAGTAGTAAAGGAAGTTTACTAAAACAATCTCTAAGAAGTAGTACGACTAATAAAGGAAATAAATACTACCTCCTTCGAAATATAAACGTAGCTAAATAATAACCTTACCGACTTAGTAAATAGAATAAAACGGCTTATTATATCCGCTTAGAAACAAACCGTCGATACCGCCTAAAACGGTAACGTTACGACCAACGTCCGGAACGCGTTAATATACGAATAGGAGGAAAATATAAAAAGGCCAGGAGAAAGGTATATAGAATAAAGCTAAATCTCGTTATATAACCGATATAAAACGACTTACTATACCGGATACAAGATCTACAATATCGTTAACCTCGAGTAAGCCCTCGAGCTAAAGGAATTCGCCGAAGATATACTACCTCTTAAGATCTCGTACGAAGAATATAAATAAATAATATAGTTCGAATACTACTACCTTATATATTAAGACTATATATAACAGAAACTACGATACTATATCTTACCCCTTAAGAATTAGTACGAGGTATACCTTAAAATCTACGAATTCGGGTTAGATAAGGAATAGGATACGGTAATACGGGAATACCGGGAGGACGAGAATAACGACGAAGGAATCGAAACCTTTTAACTCCTAATAATCGAGGTACGAACTATAGTACCTAATAAGTATATAAAGGGATAAAATACTTAATAAACTTACCTAGATTACAAGTACTTCTACTACTAGTACTAAAAGGTTAAGGACTAATAAGCTACTAAAGACTAACGCGATAAAAACCAAAAGGAATACGAGAAAAACTAATAGGTCTAACAATAGTAACTTAAAATTCGAAATAACTTACCTTACTATATAATAAGCGAATACAGAACCTTAACTTTAACTAACCTAATAGATACTAAAGGTACTTACCGGGCTAGAATAAAAGCCTACGAAAAAGGAATTAGGGAGACTAGACTTCCCGTACCGGGAAACGACCAAAAGGGTACCCGCGCCCCTGATAGGTCTAGCTAAAAAACAGCCGGACCTAGGCTAGAATCCGTAACCGAAGGTAACGGACCGGGCCCTAGGAAAGACCTTTATAACACTATATAAATAAAGTAGTAGCCTAAACTAGTACGACTAAAAATAATAACGCCTTATACTTAGAAATACAATACCAAACCCTAAAGGGCGCGATAATAACGGTAATAACGTTAGTAAACTCTAGAAGTTCCGTTAATATTATTAACCTTAAGTTTATAAACCAACTATCCAGTATAAGGCTTTACAGAAATAATCGGGACAATTAAAGCATAATACAATTAGGCATAATACAATTAAGCATAGTATAATCGGGTATAATACAATCGGGCATAGTACAATCAGGCATTATACTAGGTATCCTTTAATACAGATACAGCAACATACTTATCGACG
>Ga0247817_10001823_pt1 | contig 11048 bp, 13 predicted proteins | sample UWRJL212509R1_FD_178010 | JGI IMG/M metagenome (GOLD analysis project Ga0247817, IMG submission 178010) | Plant litter microbial communities from Arlington Agricultural Research Station in Wisconsin, United States - UWRJ-L212-509R-1 | ecosystem: Environmental > Terrestrial > Plant litter >... | reverse complement strand
GGTCAAAGTAGACGACACCGCCGACCACCAGATGCATTCCGAATGGGGCACAATCGACGCCGCCACCGCCGACCGGCTCAACGCCGCGCGCGCTGCCGGGGGCCGGGTGATCGCAGTCGGCACCACCTCGCTCCGCCTGCTCGAAAGCGCGACTGGGGAGGACGGTGTGATCCGCCCCTTCTCCGGCGACACCGCCATCTTCATAACCCCGGGCTATCGCTTCAAAGCAATCGACGGGCTGATGACCAACTTCCACCTGCCGAAATCGACATTGTTTATGCTCGTCAGTGCCTTGATGGGCCGCGAGCGGATGCAGGCGGTGTATGCGCATGCTATCCAGCGCGGATATCGCTTTTATTCTTACGGCGATTCGTCCCTTTTGCTGCCTTAGGAGATTGGCTTTGTTCAAGCGCGCAGTTGCAATCCTTGCCTGCGGGTTGCTGGCAACCACTGCGGCCAGCCCGCTTGCAGCGCAGACCACCGCGGGGCAGCAGGCCAGCCCGGGCGCGGCTCTGCTCGGTCAATGTGTCATCGGCAACACCACGGGGTTTGACAGGGTGCTGATTGCGCAATGGGTCGGATCCAGCCTCGCGTCCTCTCCGCGGCTGGAAGTTCTGGTAACTGTCGATGCAGCGGCCAAGTCCGAGATCGACCAGGCAATGGCGCAGTTGTTCGTTCGCCTGTTCACGGATGATTGCGTGGATGAAGCCCGGCCGCTGGTCCAGGCAAGCGATCAGGCGGCAATGCAGGTGGCGTTCAGCATGCTGGGCGAGGTCGCGGTGGGCGAATTGCTAAACGACCCGCGCGCGATGGGAGCGATGAGCGCCTTTGGGCAATATATCCCGGCGGATGCTTTCGCCGTGTTTGACGCCGAATAGCTGCGCACTTCATAGCAGGCTGATTTCGGGAAGGGTTCGCTTGTAAAACCCATCCCCTCCGCCGACATAGCGCTCCATGCCCGAACCGATTCTTGCCATTCGTGGCCTCGAAAAATCCTACAAAACCGGGACCAAGGCGCTCGCCGGGGTCGATCTGACCATCAACCGGGGCGAAATCTTCGCGCTGCTTGGGCCGAACGGGGCGGGCAAGACCACGCTGATCGGCGCGGTATGCGGGTTGGTGAACCCGACCGGCGGGACGATCGAAGCCTTCGGGCAGGACATCGCGCATAACTGGAAAGACGTGCGCCGCCGCATCGGACTGGTGCCGCAAGAACTCAGCTTCGACATGTTCGACAAGGTTATCCGCCAAGTCCGTTATTCGCGCGGTCTGTTCGGCTGCGCGCCGGATGAAGCGCGGATCGAAGAAGTGCTGCGCTCGCTTTCGCTGTGGGACAAACGCGACGAAGCCATCCGCACGCTTTCCGGCGGCATGAAACGCCGCGTGATGATCGCCAAGGCGCTCGCTCACGAACCCGAATTGCTGTTCCTCGATGAACCCACCGCCGGGGTCGACGTAGAATTGCGCCGCGATATGTGGCGCCAGATCGGCATGTTGCGCGCCAAGGGCGTCACCATCATCCTCACCACCCACTACATCGAAGAAGCGCAGGAAATGGCCGACCGGGTGGGCGTCATCAACAAGGGCGAAATTCTTTTGGTCGACGACAAGAACGCGATCATGGCCAAACTCGGCCGCACCGAAGCGCATTTCGTGCTCGCCGCACCGATGGCAGAAATACCCACACCACTCGCCCATTACCCGGTGCATCTGGAAGATGGTGGCACCCGCCTCATCTATCGCGGCGGTGACGGCAGCGGCAAGGGTAAGCGCGAAGTCGCCGAACTGGCGCAGGATCTCACCCGCCAGCAAATCGCCTTCACCGGGCTGGAAACGCGCGAATCCACGCTTGAGGATATCTTCGTCGACCTTGTCCACGACAAGCGCCATGAACCAGAAGGGCCAGCAGCATGAGCCTCAACCTGCGCGGCGCGACCGCCATCTTCAAACACGAGCTGGCGCGCATGTTCCGCACCATTTTCGGCTCTATCCTGTCGCCGGTCATCACCACGTCGCTATATCTGATCGTGTTCGGTGCAGCGATGGGCGGGCAGATGGAACTGCCGGGCAACGCCAGTTACGGCGCGTTTATCGTGCCTGGCCTGCTGATGCTCACGCTGTTGGCTGAGAGCACCAGCAACGCTAGTTTCGGCATCTACATGCCCAAGTTCACCGGCGCGATTTACGAGCTACTCTCCGCCCCTGTTGGCGTGGCCGAAACGCTGATCGGGTTTGTCGGCGCGGCGGCGGTGAAATCGCTGATCCTCGCCGCGATTATCCTCGGCACTGCGTCGCTGATCGTGGACTATCAGATCGCGCATCCGATCCTTGCACTCGGCTACATCATGCTGGTCGCGGCCAGTTTCTCACTGTTCGGGTTCATCATCGGGCTGTGGGCGGACGGGTTTGAGAAGCTGCAAATCGTGCCGCTGCTGATCCTCACCCCGCTCACGTTCCTTGGCGGCACCTTCTATTCGATCGACCTGCTGCCTGATCCATGGCGCTCGGTCGCGTTGGCCAATCCGATCGTTTATCTCGTCAACGGACTGCGCTGGACCTTCATGGGCACCTCGGACTTCCCGATCGCACTCAGCTTCGGGATCACCTTGGGCTTTCTGCTGCTGTGCGTGGCCATTATCGGATGGATTTTCAAGACGGGGTGGCGATTGCGCGGTTGAGGCGCTAGCGCTGCGTGCATGATTGCCCGCACGCTAGTTCGTCCAGCCCTGATCCTCGCCGCTGTAATCCCGGCTGCCCCGGCCGCCGCCGAGCTGCCGCAACCGGTGCGCGCGATGATCGAAGCCGCCATCGCCACCGGCAAGGCGGAGACAGTCGCGACCGTCGCCGAGATCGCCCGCACCGCCAACCCTGACGATGCCGCCGAGATCGACTCCCTGATTCGCCCCTTCACCGAGGCCCAGGCAACGCGCACTGCCGAAGCGGCGGCTCAGCGACTTGCCGCCGCCCAAACCGCCAGCCAGCGCGGCAGATGGAGCGGCAATGGCCAGATCGGCGGCTTCCAGTCGTCCGGCAACACCGATACCGTCGGCGTGACCACCGCACTTTCCCTCCAGCGACTGGGCGGTGACTGGACCCACCGGTTCCGCGCTTCCGCCGATTACCAACGCGCCAACGGCGCCACCTCGCGCGAGCAGTTCCTGTTATCGTGGGAGCCGCGTTATCAGTTCAGCCCGGCACTATTCGTCTACGGCCTGACCCAATTCGAGCGCAATCGGCTTCAGGGAGTATCGAGCCGCTATGCCGTGTCAGGCGGGCTGGGCTACAAAGTGGTCGACCGCGACGGCCTATCGCTCTCGGTTAAGGCTGGCCCGGCGTGGCGGCAGACCAACTTTATCGGCGCTAACTCCGACGGGCGTATCGCTGCCTTGATCGGCTTGGATTTCGACTGGCAGCTTTCCGATACGATCAAGCTGACCCAAGACACCAACGGCACCGCAGAGGCTGGCGGGCAGGCGGTCGCAATCATCGATTCTGCCAACACCAGCATCGACATCATCACGGGCATCGAGGCTTCGATCACCGATAAATTGAGCGCCAGGCTTTCCTACTCGATCGAGTATGACAGCCAGCCACCCTTGGGTGCGGTAAAGACGGATACACTCAGCCGCTTCACGTTGATCTATGGCTTCTGAACCGCCCCGCTTCGCTTTCGCGATCCACGCGCGCGATGGGCGCGCCCGCACCGGCGCGATCCAGATGCGCCGCGGCGAAATCCGCACGCCCGCGTTCATGCCGGTCGGCACCGCTGCCACGGTGAAGGCGATGAAGCCCGAAACCGTGCGCGATACCGGCGCGGACATTATCCTCGGCAACACCTACCACCTCATGCTGCGCCCCGGCCCGGAACGGATGGCGCGCCTCGGCGGGCTGCATAAGTTCATGAACTGGCCGCGCCCGATCCTGACCGACAGCGGCGGCTATCAGGTGATGAGCCTCAGCGAACTGCGCAAACTGACCGAAGAAGGCGTCACCTTCCGCAGCCATATCGACGGGTCGAAGCACATGCTCACGCCCGAACGCTCGATGGAAATCCAACGCCTGCTTGGCAGCGATATCGTGATGGCGTTCGATGAATGCCCGCGTGCGGACAGGCCTTTGGTGGAAATCGAGGCGAGCATGGAATTGTCGATGCGCTGGGCTGCGCGTAGCCGGGCTGCGTTCGATGCGGGCGGCGAGCACGCGGAAGGCGCCGCGTTATTCGGCATCCAGCAGGGCGCTTTGGACGAAGGCATGCGCGCGCGTTCGGCAGCGGCTTTGCGCGAGATTGGCTTCGACGGATACGCCATCGGCGGGCTGGCCGTGGGCGAGGGGCAGGAAGCAATGTTTGCCACCCTGGACTTCGCGCCGGGGCAATTGCCGGAGGAAGCTCCGCGCTACCTGATGGGCGTGGGCAAGCCCGATGATCTGGTCGGCGCGGTGGAGCGCGGGGTGGATATGTTCGACTGCGTGCTACCGACGCGCTCCGGCCGCAACGGGCAGGCGTTTACGTGGAACGGCGCTTTGAACATGCGCAACGCGCGGTTCGCGGAGGATACCGGGCCGCTGGATGAGAGCTGCACTTGCCCGGTATGCGCCAGTTACTCGCGCGCGTATTTGCACCACCTGCACCGTTCGGGCGAGATTCTGGGCGCGATGTTGCTGACCGAGCATAACCTGTCGTTCTACCAGCAGCTTATGGCCGCGATGCGCGGTGCGATTGGGGCGGGGCGGTTTGCGGAGTGGGCGGCGGGGTTCCGGCGGAATTATCTGGCGCGGGGTTAGGTCGCGCTTCCGTTGGTATGGCCGGTATGGGGTGGCAAGCGGACATGGGCAGAGCTTATTTGCTGAGCCAATCCCGGATGATCAGCGCCGCTCCATACAGAGGCACCCCAATTAGTATAAGCACGGCTAGTCCGAGGAAGAATAGAACCGCCAATGCCATGGGACCTTCAGTTCCCACTTCTATAACTCCCTTGTTCACCGGTTGGATGACCTAAACGCCACATGTCCGCAATGGAGTGTTAGCTGCCATCAAACTTAAAGACCAAATAGCACTTTCCTACAGAGTTCGAATCGTGAAACAGGCCGACTTTCGGGCCGCTCCGACTGCCTCGCTCTTTGAACCGTCAAACCTTTTCCATTATGCACCCACGCCCTTTGGCGCGAAATTCCCATCAAACACTCACCGCATGTACTTCATCAACTAAACGCACAAAAAAGGGCGGCCCTTTCGGACCGCCCCCTCTGAATTCGCTTGGAAAAACCCAGATCAGCGCGAGTAGAACTCGACGACCAGGTTTGGTTCCATCTGTACCGGGTAAGGTACTTCGTCCAGCTTGGGGACGCGGGTATAGGTGATCTTGTCGGTGCCGTCGGGCGAGACGTAATCGGGGATTTCACGCTCAGCTAGGCTCTGCGCTTCGATAACGAGCGCCATTTCCTTAGCCTTGCTGCCGAGGCTGATCACGTCGCCAACAGCGATACGGCGGCTGGCGATGTTGCACTTCACGCCGTTCACGAAGATGTGACCATGCGAAACAACCTGACGCGCGGAAAAGATGGTTGGCGCGAACTTGGCGCGGTACACTACCATGTCCAGACGGCGTTCGAGCAGGCCGATCAGGTTCTGGCCGGTGTCGCCCTTCATACGGGCAGCTTCGGCATAGGTGCTGCGGAACTGCTTTTCGGTCACATCGCCGTAGTAGCCCTTGAGCTTCTGCTTGGCGCGCAATTGAAGGCCGAAATCGGAAACCTTGCTCTTGCGGCGCTGGCCGTGCTGGCCGGGGCCATAGGCGCGCTTGTTGACCGGAGAATTTGGACGGCCCCAGATATTTTCACCCATCCGGCGGTCGAGTTTATGCTTTGCGCTAGTACGCTTCGTCATGATGACGTTCCTTCAATTGCTCGGCTGCCCAAACGGCAACCATTAAACCCGGTATCGCTCCAACCAGCCGAACTGCTGGATGCGGCTACCGCTTCACCGGGGTGCGGAGCCAATTGCGAAGGCGCGCGAATAGCGGGGGTGGGCGTAAAGTCAAGCAGCTACTGCCGCTCGGGCAGGCTCAGCCGCCGTCTCCCGATGCGCCGGAACCGCGCCGATTGCGCTCGAGAGCCTCCCGGCTCTGCCGCTGGATTTCGTCCCATTGAGCACGGGTGCGGCAGACCCGTTCAGGAATGCGGGAATTGGTCTGATAGATGCTGCGGCAGATCGAACGGGTGTCTTCAGGTTCGCTTGCCGCTGGCTGCTGTTGCTCGGCACTCGGCCCGTTGGTGGAGAGCTGAGCAAACACTGGACAAGAAGTAGCAATCGCGGCGGCTATGACGAAAGGTCTGATCATGAAGGCAACAATCACAGGGTCAGCTGATTCAATCAACCCAATATTCATTGATACCTGATGTATTCAAAGGGCGCTTACCGCCACCCCGTGAATACCGCTAACCGGAACTGCTCAGCAATTACCCAGCGAAACACATTGTGCACCGCCCGAAGCATTGCGCTGCAAATCGTTCATATTGTCGCGCGTGGAATCGTGGACCCCGTTCCACTCGTTGCGCGTCTTGCAAACCCGGTTGACGCGGGTCAGCGAGCCGGTCGCACGATCGCGGCGGCAGATCACTTCTTCACCGGGATCGGGTTCCGATGTGGCGGGCGCGACACTTTGCGCCCCTTCGTTTGACACAACTTGCACTGCAGGCTGTTGCGCAGGGGCACTATTATCACTGGCTTCTTGCGCAAGGATTGGAGCGGCGGCGAGCGCCAGAACAAGTGCGGCGATGATAGCGTTGCTTTTCATGGTTCCTCCAACCGGTCTTTGTCACATCGTTATATGACTTTGTCCGAACTTGGTAGAACAAACATGGGACTGGCGGAACCCCGCCGCAAACCTTTTACTCGCCGGGGTCGCGCCGCCCGAGAAACGATAGCACACCTCGCAGGGTCCGCACTTCAAGGTGGTTCCAGGCGGGCCGGGTCAACACTAGCCGCAAGGTTTGGCGCGTAGCCTCCATTCGGCCTTCGGGATAGAAGTAACCCCTCGGCGCGAGCAGCTTCTCGAAATGGGCGATCAGCCCTTCCAGTTCTTCCTGAGGCGCTGGCGGGAGCAGGTCTTCCAGCGGCGGCTGCACCAGATGCTGATGCTTGGATAGCTCGTAAGCCACCAGAATAACCGCCTGAGCGAGGTTGATCGAGCCGAATTCAGGATTGATTGGCACGGTGACGATCTTGCGCGCCATCGCCACATCGGGAATGTCCAAGCCGGATCGTTCCGGGCCGAACAGGAATGCACTGCGCCCGGCTTGCAACGGCACTTCGCGCGCGGCTTCCTCCGGCGTCAGCACCGGCTTTACCACCCCGCGCTTGCGCACCGTAGTGGCGTAGACATGCGCGCAATCGGCTACAGCCTCGGCAGTCGTGTCAAACACCTGCGCATTCGCGAGCACGATATCCGCCCCGGCCGCCGCTGGCCCGGCGGAAGGATTGGGCCAGCCATCGCGCGGGGCGACAAGCCGCATCTCCGCCAGCCCGAAATTTAGCATGGCACGCGCAGCCTTGCCGATATTCTCGCCCAGTTGCGGGCGCACCAGCACGATAACGGGAGGCAGAGTTTCAGCCGCCATCGGCTCCGCCCGCTTCCTGAACGGCGCTGGCAAATTCCTCGAAATCACGCGCTTCGGAGAAGTCACGATAGACCGAAGCGAAGCGTATATAAGCGACCGAATCGAGTTGCCGCAGCCCGTCCATCACCATCTCACCGATGCGCGAGGAGGGGATTTCGCCTTCGCCCGATGTTTCCACCTGCCGCTGGATGCCCGACACGAGCTGATCGATCCGCTCCTGCTCGATCCCGCGTTTGCGGCAGGCGAGCGCGACGGAATGCTCCAGCTTCGCCCGGTCGAACGGCTCGCGCCGGTCTGCCGATTTGATCACTGACACTTCGCGCAATTGCACGCGTTCGAACGTCGTAAAGCGCGCCCCGCAGCTTTCGCATTGGCGGCGGCGGCGGATGGTGGTGTTGTCCTCGCTCGGGCGTGAATCTTTTACCTGGCTATCGTCATGCGCGCAGAATGGGCAGCGCATTCAGGGCCTTACCCGCTTGTAGAGCATGAACGCCGCCCCCGCGAGCAGGCCGATCGGCCATGTCACCACCGGCAGCACAATCCCGGCGACAGCGCCGATGGCCGCGCCCGTCAACACCGGCTTGGTGGACGGGTGGGCCATGCCTTCACGGCCCATGTCTTTCACTTCGGCCACGGCATCGGCAAGGATGCGCCGGTCAATCGGATCGTTCGGTTCGGTCATCGCAACTACCTCCCTGGGTAAACTGGGAACGCTTCGCACAATTCTTCCACTTGGCGGCGAACGCGTTCTTCTACCTGCGCATCGCCGGTTTCGCCATTGCGGGCCATCCCGTCGACCACCTCGGCGATCAGCGAGCCGATCTTGCGGAACTCAGCCGGGCCGAATCCGCGCGTGGTGCCTGCCGGAGTGCCGAGCCGCACGCCGCTAGTGACGAAGGGCGAGCGTGGATCGAACGGAATGGCGTTCTTGTTGCAAGTGAGGAATGCCCGGTCGAGCCCCTTTTCCGCCGCCTTGCCGGTGACGTCCTTCGGCGACAGATCGGCCAGCATCAGGTGGTTATCCGTCCCGCCCGAAACGATCGCAACGCCAGCTTCTTCGAGGCTGGCGGCCAGCGCCTTCGCATTTTCGACAATGCTGGCGGCATAGGCGCGGAATTCAGGCCGCAATGCCTCGCCGAAAGCGACCGCCTTGGCCGCGATCACATGCACCAGTGGGCCGCCCTGCATTCCCGGGAACACCGCCATGTTGAGCGGCTTGGTGAACTGTTCGTCATTCCACAGGATCACACCGGAACGTGGGCCGCGCATCGATTTGTGCGTGGTGGTGGTGGTGATGTGGGCATGCGGCACGGGGGAGGGGTGTGCGCCGCCTGCCACCAAGCCGCTGAAATGCGACATATCGGCCAGCAGCAGTGCGCCAACCTCGTCTGCAATTGCGCGGAAGCCAGCGAAATCACAATGGCGCGGATAGGCCGTGCCGCCGCAGATGATCAGCTTGGGCTTGTTTTCCAATGCGAGCCGCCGAACCTCGTCCATATCGATCCGGCTGTCTTCACGGCGAACTCCGTAGGGCACGCAGTTGAACCATTTGCCGCTCATATTGACCGGCGAACCATGCGTAAGATGCCCGCCGCTGGCCAGATCCAGGCCCATGAAGGTATCACCCGGATTGAGCAGCGCGAGGAACACCGCCTGATTCATCTGGCTGCCAGAGTTGGGCTGCACATTGGCGAAGTTGCAGCCGAACAATTCCTTGGCGCGCGCAATCGCTAGCAATTCAACTTCGTCGGCATAGTCGCAGCCGCCGTAGTAACGCTTGCCCGGATAACCCTCGGCATATTTGTTGGTAAACACGCTGCCGGTCGCTTCCAGCACGGCCGGGCTGGCGATGTTTTCGCTTGCGATTAGTTCGATCCGGTGACGCTGACGACCCAGTTCGCGGCCGATGATGGCGGCAACAAGCGGGTCGGCTTCTTCTAGGCTGTCATGCCAGAAGCGGTTTGCGGAAGGGGCGGGCAGGGGGCTGGCGCTGGACATATCAGGACTTCTGTTCCGAGTGGGGAGGGTTGGAAAGCTTGTCGACGCGACCTTGGTGACGGCCACCTTCAAATTCTGCTTCGAGAAACGCGGTGATGCACTCGCGCGCCATATCTGGCCCGATCAGCCGAGCGCCCATCGCGATCACGTTGGCAGAATTATGCGAGCGGGCCAGCCGTGCAGAAAGCGGTTCGGAAACCAGCGCGCAGCGAACTGCGGGGTTGCGATTGGCGGCGATGGAAATGCCAATTCCGCTGCCGCACAGCGCGACGCCGAATTCCGCCGTACCGTCTGCCACTACCGAGCCGAGCAGGTAGCCGTAATCGGGATAATCGACGCGGTCGGCAGTGTCTGGTCCAAGGTCGGCGACCTCGTGGCCTTGTTCGATCAACCAGTCCCGCAGATCGGCCTTAAGGTCGAACGCGGCGTGGTCAGAGGCTATCGCTATCTTCATGGCCGCGCACATAGGGATTGATGCGGTGATGCGCCACCGCAAATGGCCTTTTGTGCCGATAAGTATGGGTATAGCGGAGCCCAATGATCGGCGCTGGACGCACCGCGATATCGCAGTGCGCGCGCCGATTTGCGGATATCTTCGTTGCGGCTGCGGGGCGATCTTACTGAACAAATCACATTTGTTTTCAATGCTGGAACAAGGTTTTCGTCCAGTCGTTGCTGTGCTGTGGTTCCGGGCCCCTCTGGCGAATATTCGGTCGGAATTTTCGTGATGTCGGACCGCTGCGGATTGCCCACAATTTTGATGGGCAAATTCCGTATTGCAAAGCCAGATCGCTAGAGGAAAACATTATGAAGAAATTGATCGCTATGGGCGTAGTTGCAGCGGCTACTCTTGGACTTGCCGCGCCAGCGCTGGCCGAAGGTCGTCCGCCGACCGCAGCGGAACGCACCCAGCTTGAGGAGGCGCTCACGGCTGCCGGGTTCGTGTCTTGGGAAGAAATCGAGCTAGACGACGACGGCCCGTATTGGGATGTGGACGACGCCCGTACCGAAAATGGTCAGCGTTACGATTTGAAGCTGAACCCGCAGACGATGGAAATCATCTCGCGCGATCTGGAAACCTGACCGCAGTATCATTGCCGGCGCGCCAAAAACGCGCCGGCAATGTCATATCTGTTTACTGATCGAGGAAGCTGCGCATCTTGCGGCTGCGGCTCGGGTGCTTGAGCTTGCGGAGCGCCTTTGCTTCGATCTGCCTGATACGTTCGCGCGTAACGCTGAACTGCTGGCCGACCTCTTCCAGCGTGTGATCTGTGTTCATCCCGATGCCGAAACGCATCCGCAGCACGCGTTCTTCACGCGGGGTGAGTGATGCCAGAACACGCGTGACGGTTTCCTTGAGGTTCGCCTGAATGGCGGCATCCACCGGGATGATCGCGTTCTTGTCCTCGATGAAATCACCCAGATGCGAATCT
>Ga0247817_10001822_pt1 | contig 11053 bp, 7 predicted proteins | sample UWRJL212509R1_FD_178010 | JGI IMG/M metagenome (GOLD analysis project Ga0247817, IMG submission 178010) | Plant litter microbial communities from Arlington Agricultural Research Station in Wisconsin, United States - UWRJ-L212-509R-1 | ecosystem: Environmental > Terrestrial > Plant litter >... | reverse complement strand
ATGTTGCATTCTCACAAACCTATATGACACAATTATTGAATGCAACTACAACCAGAGTAACAAATATTACTTATGATGACATTCTTGATGTGCAGACTAAAGTATTTGATAAGTTTGGTTATTATCAGCAATAGAAAAATGTTGATGTAGCGGATTGTTGCAGTTTATAAGATTCGAATTAGAGGTGTTTAGCTGCCTTTAATTCGAATTTTACATTGTATATAGTGTTATAACATGTTTTTTATTGAAATTAATGTTAGTGTTAATTAGGTAGTTGTGATTTTTTTAAGTGCATTTTTAGAGATCTAATGGAATTGTTAAGTACATTGTTTGTAATTAATCTAAATAAACATAATTTTGTGGCACTTGAAAATAACTACAATCTAAAACGCATTTTATGTTCAACTTTACTTTTAAAAACCCCATTATACTACTTTTAGTAGTTCTTATCGGCTTCACTACTGCTTGTAAGAAAAAAGAGGACGATGCTCCTGTACCATCTACACCTGGATATAGAACAAGCAAAATTGATTACAACACATTAACTGCAACAACTTCTTACAAAACACCTTTCTTACTTGCAAACGGCGATAGTACGATCAATCGTTTAGACGGTAGAGCTCGTTTAAGAATGTTCAGAGCATTGGCTACTTATGTTAGTACATCAATAACTAATGGTACAGCAATTGATGAAACAAAATTGAATAACATGTTTACGAATACAGGTGCTCCATTTGAAGGTGTTTATGCAGATCTTAATGGTCTTGATATGAACATTAAAGAAGCTACAGCTTTCTCAAAAGCAAATCAATCATCAGTTCACAGTTATCTACAAGTTGCTTTTAGTAAAATGGCGTACATCAGTACTCAAGCTACAAAGACAGCAGCTGAGGGAACAGCAGGTAAAATTGGAACCTTTTTAGTTGATGATAAAGGTATTGAGTATGCACAAATCATACAAAAAACATTGATTGGTGCTTATCATTTGGATTACATTGGTAATGTATTATTAAATACAGGTTTAGATGCAGATAATCAAAAATTAGTTACAGGTAAAAAATATACTCAGTTAGAGCATAACTGGGATGAAGCTTATGGCATGTTAAGCTTAAATGATATTTATGGTTCAAAAGAGGTGCAAGCAGACGTAACAGTAACACCTAATATAAGAGCTAGTAGTGGTGAACTTTATTTAGGTTCTTATGCATGGGAATACAACAAACCAGGTTTTCTTCAATTACATGCTGCTTTCTTAAAAGGTCGTGCAGCGATTCATAATAACGATATGGCTACAGTGAGAGCTCAAGCTGCTATTATAAGAGCTATTCTTGAAAAAGCTATTGGCGGAGCTGCAAATGGATATATGGGTAAATCATATGATGCTGCGTCAACACCAGCTCAAAAAATACATGCTTTCGGTGAAGGGCTTGGATTTGTGTATTCAACACGTTTCTGTGTTGTAACTGGTGCTGATGATGCATATTCAGAAGATTTGATAGATGATTTAATTTCTCCTACAACACCAACTTTCTACGATATTGCAACTTCTCAATTTACAGGTGTAGCTACTAAATTAAGATCTAAATTTAATTTATAATAAGTTAAAAGTTAAGTTTCCAAGTCAATTTGCTGGGTAGTTATCATTAAAATTGGTAACTACCCAGCACTATTTAAAAGAATATGATACGTCTAGTATTTGTTAAATTTCTTACACTTATTTGTCTGGGTGTATTAACCATTTCATGTGAGAATGATCCCAAGCAAGAAGCACCGCCAACAGGAGCTAATTCAGACAGAGGATTAATGCTAACAAATATTGCTGATAATATTGTCATTCCTGCGTACGCTAACTTTAAACTGAAGTTAGATAATATGATAACGAAGTCAGATGCTTTCAGAGCGAACCCAACAGCAACAACATTAACGGATTTCAAAACCGCCTGGGAAGAGGCATACATCGAATGGCAAAAAGTGGCATTGTTTGATTTTGGTCCGGCAGCAGATAATGGCTTAATTGGTTTTATGAATATTTATCCGACAAATATTGCAGCAATCAATGCAAACATTACTTCAGGAACAGCAGGTCTAGAAACACCGGCATCTTATCCAGCACAGGGTTTTCCGGCGTTAGATTATTTGATTAATGGAATCGCTGCAACAGATGTTGATATTGTTGCATTGTATACTACAGATCCGGAGGCAGATAAACGCAAAGGGTATTTACAGCAATTGACTAATCAAATGAAAACAAAGTTTGATCTTATAAATAATGCATGGAAGGGAACCTATAGAAATACCTTTGTTGCTAGTACAGGGATGGGATTATATTCATCAACATCCTTAATGGTAAATGGAATTGTTTCTTATTACGAACGCCATTTGCGTTCAGGTAAATTCGGTATTCCATCCGGTGCTATGATTGGAGGAACTCCTTCTCCAACAGCTGTAGAGGCTTACTATAAAAAAGAAATTGGAAAAGTGTTAGCACAAACGGCTCAGCAGGCATTTGCTGATTACTTTAACGGCAAAGGTGTACTAACAGGCACGGAAGGTCCTTCATTGAAAACATATTTGAATTCTTTGGATGCAAAAGATAAAACTACTCAGGTACTATTATCTGAAACCATCAACACGCAATTTAATGTAGTAAATGATAAGCTGGCATTACTAGATAATGCTGTTGCTACGGATAATGCTAAAATGGTTGTTGTATACAATGAAATGCAGAAGGCTGTACGTATGCTTAAAGTAGATATGACGTCTGCAATGAGTGTTACCATAACGTATACCGACAATGACGGAGATTAGTCTTGTCGTTGCTTAACAATAGATTTGATACTCAGATGAAAAATTACTTTTCAAAATCAGTATCCGTTGCTCCGCTTATTGTGTTCAGAATTGGTTTAGGAATAATGCTCTTCGTGAGCATTATTCGTTTCTGGACAAATGGGTGGATCGAAGATCTATATATAACTCCCCATTATTTTTTCCCTTTTTACGGGTTTGAATTCATCGTTCCGTTAGGAGCATATACCTATTGGCTCTTCGCTCTATGCGGCTTGGCTGCTTTATTTGTTGCGATTGGTTTTTATTACCGCATTTCAATCATAACCTTGTTTTTGAGTTTTACTTACATTGAACTGATCGACAAAACCACCTATTTAAATCATTATTATTTCGTCAGTATGGTTTGTTTGCTGATGATCTTTCTTCCTGCTCATGTATACTTTTCAATAGACGCATACCGAAATAAAAAACTTTTTGCAACGCATGTCCCGCAATGGTGTATAGATTCACTGAAATTATTTGTACTTATACTATATGTATTTGCCGGGCTTGCGAAGGTGAATGCAGATTGGTTACTGAATGCAATGCCGTTAAAGATCTGGCTGCCGGCGCGCAACGATATGCCTGTTATAGGTTTCTTATTCAACTATTCATGGCTTCCTTATGTGTTTAGCTGGTTTGGATGTTTGTACGATCTAAGCATTACATTTTTACTGTGGAACAACCGAACCCGATTTGTGGCTTATCTGGTTGTAATTCTGTTTCATGTACTTACATCGATGTTATTCCCGATCGGGATATTCCCATATGTGATGATTATCACAGCGTTAATTTTCTTTTCAGCAGATACGCATAAGCAAATACTTTCTCAGATCCAACGGTTTATTCCTGGTTATCGGACTGCATTCGATACAGAAGCACATTTTATCTATACACCGATTCAACAATCCTTTGTAAAGGGAATAATTTTCACGTTTTTTGTGGTCCAAATACTTTTACCACTACGGTTTCTGTGTTACCCGGGATCTTTATTCTGGACAGAGCAAGGGTATCGCTTCTCGTGGCGCGTAATGTTGATGGAAAAAGCAGGCTATACGCAGTTTACTGTAAAAGATGATTCAGGAAAATTCATTGTTGTAAATAACAATGAATTTTTAACAACACTACAAGAAAAAATGATGTCAACGCAGCCGGATATGATGCTTCAGTACGCACACATTCTGGCTGATTATTATGCATCGCATGGCTTTACTAATCCACAGGTATACGCCGATACCTATGTTGCGCTAAACGGACGATTGGGAAAGGCAATGATCGACCCAACGGTTGATCTTGCAAAAGAGAGCGAATCGTTCAAACACAAATCCTGGATTCTGTTATATAATGATTAAATATTTATTTCTGTTCACACTACTTTCTTTTGTATCGGCGAAAGAAGTTTTTGCTCAACACAAACTATCCGGAAAGATTATTGCTGCAAGCGATAGCTCAAATGTTGCTTCCTGCACAGTGTCCTTGAATAATGGTCAATATCTAACCAACACCGATTCGTTGGGTAGATTTCATTTTAAAGATTTGAAAGATGGGACCTATATTTTGACTACACATGGCGTTGGGTATGTAACCTATGAGCAAACAGTAGTTATCAGTGGAAAAAACAAACACCTGCACATCGTTCTTAAATCAGATGAGTATTTGGATGAAGTCATTGAAATCACAGGTACACAATCAGACTCACATTTGAAAGACGTAGAAGATATGTCTATTTATGCGGGCAAAAAATCTGAAGTAATTATTATTGATAGTTTGGTCGTAAATGCTGCAACCAACAACGCACGACAAGTATATGCGCGTGTACCGGGATTGAATATCTGGGAGAATGATGGTGCGGGTATTCAATTAAGTATTGGAGGGAGAGGATTAGATCCGAATCGTACGTCGAATTTTAACGTGCGTCAAAATGGATATGATATCAGTGCAGATGCCTTAGGATATCCTGAAAGTTATTATACACCGCCAATAGAAGGTATTGAACGTATTCAGGTAATACGCGGCGCCGCTTCATTGCAGTATGGTACACAGTTTGGCGGCATGTTGAATTTTGTAATCCGTAAACCTGTAACAGATAAAAAAATACAATTAGTAGCAAGGCAAAGTTTTGGTTCTTTTGGTTTCTACAATACATTCACAAGCTTAGGCGGTACGGTTGGTAAGGTTAGCTACTATACCTATTTTCAATATAAAACCGGTAATGGATGGAGACCGAATTCGGATTTTGATACGTACAACTATTTTGGAAATATAAATTATAGAATCAGCAAGCGTACAACTGTTGGTTTGGACATCACCATCATGAGCTACTTAGCTCATCAGCCGGGTGGTTTGACGGATCAGATGTTTAAAGAAGATCCAAGACAAAGCAATAGAGCGCGTAACTGGTTTCAGGTAAACTGGAAAATGGCAGCCGTTCATTTTAATCATAAGTTTAATGAATCGAATGAATTCAACTTACGTGTATTCGGACTGTATGCCAACCGCAATTCGTTAGGCTTCAGACCAAATCGTGTAGCTACAATTGATGATGGGACAGCAGAACGAGATTTGATCAAAGGTGATTTCAGAAACATTGGCGTTGAAGCCCGTTACATGAAGCATTATACACTGGGAAAGAAAGCACTGGTATTACTCGTTGGCGCAAGAGGTTATTATGGAAACAATCTGAGCACACAAGGCATGGGCTCAAAAGGAAAGGATGCTGATTTTAATTATACCAGCGACAATTTCATGAATTACGACTATACGTTTCGAAATAAAAACCTTGCCTTATTCGCTGAAAATATTTTTTATGTTGGTAACCGGCTTTCGATCACACCAGGCCTGCGCTATGAATACATCAATACCACTGCCGACGGCTATTACGGTACTCAGTATAAAGATCTTGCCGGAAATATCATCGCGACGGATACAACATATGAGTATAGATCAAATGCGCGCCAGTTTCTTTTAGGAGGAATCGGTGTTAGTTATAAACCATCGAGTAAAATAAATATCTATGGAAATATTTCACAGAACTATCGTTCGATCACCTACAGTGACATGCGTATTTCAAATCCATCTTCTGTAATAGATCCGAACTTAAAAGACGAAACGGGCTTTACACTGGATCTTGGATTGCGCAGTGAAGGGACAAAGCTATTTACGTACGATGCCAGTTTCTTTATTCTCAATTATAACAATCGTATCGGTGAATATTTAACATCAGACGCATCCAATCGGGTTATCAGAGAGCGCACCAATATTGGTCATGCAGTTATGGTGGGTGTAGAGTGTTATGCCGAATACGATGTAATGAAATTGGTTTTACCAGAAACAAAAAAATGGTCCGGTTCTGTATTTGCCAATACTGCAGTTATTCGTTCGCAATATGTTCAAAGTAATATTACAGCTGTTCAGGGAAATGAAGTTGAGTTTGTTCCTAAATTAAACATGAAGGCTGGTGTGCGCGGCGGATATAAAAAGTTTAAAGCATCTTTTCAATACACACATTTAACACAGCAATATTCAGATGCTACCAATGCAATAGATGGCGGGGCTTCGGGTGTTGTCGGTATTATTCCTTCATATTATATCATGGACCTAAGTCTTTCATATGAATATAAAATATTCAGAATTGAAGGAAATATTAACAACTTAACGAACCAAATGTACTTTACACGCAGAGCTACAGGTTACCCTGGTCCGGGTATTTTACCGTCGGATGGCAGAGGATTTTATGTTACACTGCAGGTGAAGATTTAGTAATCAGTTGTCAGTGGACAGTAGTCAGTAAGACTCGTTTTTCTTTAAGTGGTGGAATAAACTTTAATCAGTCTAAATTTTATATTATAAAAAAACCTTAGAGTGCATAGCAAACTCTAAGGTTCTTTCTTTTTAAATATTGACAACTGATCACTGTCTACTGACAACTAATATCACTCTTTCGCCGCTGCATACTGCAACGCGCTCAACTGGCTATACAAGCCATTTACACTTAATAATTCTTCGTGGCTGCCTGATTCTATGATCTCTCCTTTGTCTAACACAAAGATCTCATTTACGTGCTGAATTGTTGATAAACGGTGTGCAATGATGATAGAAGTTCTTCCCATCATAATTTTAGCAGTCGCTTCCTGTATCAATTCTTCTGTTTCTGAATCAATGGAAGAAGTTGCTTCATCTAAAATCAAGATCTTAGGATTATAAACCATTACACGAATGAACGAGATGATTTGTCTTTGTCCGGCAGATAATGTGCTGCCGCGTTCCATAACTTCGTAATCCAACCCTCCGGGCAAACGCTCAATAAAGCGTTCCGCACCAACCATGCGAATCGCATTCCAGATATGTTCTTCTGTAATGTCGGGATTGTACAGCGTGATGTTGTTACGGATACTTCCTGAAAATAAAAACACGTCCTGCAATACCAAACCTATTTGCAAGCGTAATTCATGCAGATTGTATTCTCTGATATCGGAACCATCAATTAAGATGGAGCCTTTTTCGATATCGTAAAAACGGTTCAATAAATTAATAATAGAAGACTTGCCTGCACCTGTGGAACCAACAAACGCGATACTTCCGCCTTGCGGTACATGGAAGTTGATATTTTTAAGTACAGGCTGACCTTCGATATAACTAAAGTAAACGTCATTAAACTGAACATCACCTTTTATACTTGGCAACGGTTTTATACCTGTTGATTGAATAGGAGTTTCGTCATCTAATAATTTCAAAATGCGATCTGAACTTACTACGGATAATTGCAAGGTGTTGAAACGATCAGCAATCATTCGGATTGGCCTGAAGAACATTGAAATGTACATGATAAATGAAACCAATGTTCCAAAAGAACTTGTTTCGCCCAAGACCAATTTCGAACCGAACCAGATCAATAGGACAAGGCCTAAAGAACCAATGAATTCAGCGATTGGGAAGTAAACCGAATATGCATTTACCGATTTTAAGTTTGAATCTCTGTGTTGTGTATTGATGGCTTTGAACTTTGTGTATTCGCGATGCTCGCTGTTAAAGATCTGCACAATACTCATACCTGTAATGTGTTCCTGAACGAAGGTGTTCAGATTTGAAACGGCTATTCGAACTTCATTGAAAGAATTTTTGATGCGCTCTTTAAATACATACGTGCTGAAAAGCAGGATTGGTAAAGGGCACAAACAGATTAACGTTAACCGCCAATCAATGTATAACATAAATCCGAAAATGAAGATCAACTGAAGGAAGTCACCAAGTATACCTGCTAAACCATCAGAAGTAAAATTAGATAATGTTTCAATATCTGAAATGTTGCGGGTTACCAAACGGCCGATTGGTGTTTTATCAAAAAAACTTAAACGGAATTTCAACAGGTGCTTAAATAATTTCATTCGAATGTCGCGAATGATGGTTTGTCCAAGTTTCCCTGCCAGATACGTATCATAATACTGCATGAATGATTGAGCCACTAATACCACAACCATCAACACGATCATGAAATACAACCCATTTAAATCGTTGTTTGCGATTTTTTCATCAATAGCCACTTTAACCAAATACGGTTTTACAGAAGCAAGTACTGCGCCCAATAAAGTTAAAAATACCTGAGTATAAAATAAATGCTTGTAAGGCTTTACAAATTGAAATAACCTACTTAAGATTTTAATATCAAATAAATTGCCACTTACAGCACCGCTTTCTTCTTTTTGCACAGTTTTGAAATTTCCTTATTAAACGTATTATGATTTAGTAGAAGTTCCCTTAATAGAATTTTTTAAGTCAATTCTATATAAAAGAATATGTAAGCCAATGCCCATAAACATTCCAATGATACCACCGATGTATCCGAAATTATTAATGGATTCAACACGTTGAAAAGCAATTGGGTCAAGAATATTTGCAGGTAAATTTTTTTGTATAGCAGTCATTTCTGAAGCTAAGGGCATATAAACGGCAATGAGTGAAAATGCAAACGAGAAGAAGAACGTCAACAAATAAGTATAAAAGGTGTAAAACAGCAATTTATTATTTGTTTTATGGATACGGCCAATAGCTGTTAAAATGATTCCGAAAGGAATGCCGGTTTTCCAGGCATTTAAAATTCCGATCATGCCGGCTTTTGCTCTTGGGTGCCAGCTGTGTGGCATATCGTAATCATTAAATCTGAATTTAGTGAAAAATTCTTCAGAAATAGAAAATGTGATCTGGTCGTGTATAAAGCCATATAAACTCGCCATCATAGGAGCAAGTATAAGTAAGGCTATAATAATGAATGTACGCATAGGTGGTGTTTTGAACAGATGTGTTTTGATCCGATCTTCAAAGATTAAAGATACTAAAAACTTATAAAGAAAAATGTAGCTTTCAATTCATTGTATTGAGTTAAAACAACAAAAGAAGAAGTAAATTTTAAATCAGGACCAAAACTGCACTATATGTATATTGCGGGCTGAATATACGTAATGCAAATATATCGTCCCTACGGGACTTTAAAAGAATAAATATACAATTCATTTGCTACAGATATTTGATCCCTACGGGATTTAAAGTATCGTATTTTAGCCAACTATGAATTTATAATCTTCCAAAGTTAAGCAGCTAATTAAGCCCCGCTAGGGGCGAGATATCTGTAGTGACAATTAACATGGAATACCTTATTAATCCCATCGGGACGGCATATCAAATAAGATCGTGAAAAATAAATTTTTCTTCATAATCCACCTGAAATCTTTTCAGAAACTCTATGTATTCTTCTCTAAAAGTTTTCTTTGTATGATGTTGTTATTGATTTTCAATATATAAAGCAACTTGTTTAATTTGTGATCTGCTGTATGTAAAAGCACCATATCCAGCCTGCCACTCAAACTTGCTTTTAGTAAATTTTTTCTCATTTATCCATTTAGATGAATTAGCTTTAATATCCTGTATTAGATCTGAAATGGATTGGGTTGCATGTAATCCTATTAAAACATGAATATGATCACACATTCCATTAATAGAAATCAGTTTGTGTTTGTTATTTTGTAGTATACCTGTAATGTATTTGTATAGTTCATCTTTCCATTGATTAGAAATGGCGCCATTTCTATATTTTACTGCAAATACAACATGAATATATAATTGGGTATAAGTATTAGCCATATAAAAATATATCGTCCCTAAGGGATTTTAAAGAATTAAAACAGTATTAATTTTCTACAGATATTATATCCCTACGGGGTTTAAAAACAAATTGTAAAAGTAATATAATTTATTCCAAAAAGGATAGCTATAGTCCCGTTAGGGACAAAATATCTGTAGCAACTATTAACACAGAATCCCCTTTTTGAGTCCCATCGGGACGGCATATCAAATAAGATGAAGCAAAAATAGTTAGCTCTGGTTGCACATTTCACTTGAAAATGCCTAACCAGAGCCTGGCAACTATTACTTCATATATCTGAAATCATGATTTGCCGGTAATTGAACCAAAAATTCATAGATCATTTTAATTACTTGCTCAACGTCATTTTTACTTACCGTTTCAACAGTTGTGTGCATGTATTTCAATGGGAGAGAAATCAATGCTGACGCTACTCCGCTATTTGAATATGCAAACGCATCTGTATCGGTTCCTGTAGCACGGCTTGCGGACGCACGTTGGAAAGGGATTTCTTTACGCTCTGCTGTTTCGATGATCATGCGTAATAAATTATTCTGTACAGCTGGTCCGTACGTCAATACAGGTCCTTTGCCGCACGATAAGTCACCACTAGTAATTTTATTGTACATCGGTGATTGTGTATCGTGACAAACGTCTGTAATAATAGCCACATCCGGTTTAATTCGGTGTGCGATCATTTCAGCACCACGCAAGCCAATCTCTTCCTGAACAGCATTTACAATATACAAACCAAATGGAAGCTGGTTGCCATTTTCTTTCAACAAACGTGCTACTTCAGCAATCATGAAACCGCCAATGCGGTTATCCAGGGCACGTCCGCAATAGTACCGTTCGTTGAGAATCATGAATTCATCTTCGAATGTGATCACAGAACCTACGTGAACACCTTTGGCTTCAACTTCTTCTTTCGAAGAACAACCTAAGTCAATGAAGATATTTTTTATCGTTGGGGCTTTATCGTTTTCTTCATCACGCACGTGAATTGCCGGCCAACCGAATACACCTTTAACAATCCCTTTGTCTGTATGAATATTCACACGTTTTGAAGGAGCAATCATAGTGTCAGAACCA
>Ga0247817_10001820_pt1 | contig 11056 bp, 10 predicted proteins | sample UWRJL212509R1_FD_178010 | JGI IMG/M metagenome (GOLD analysis project Ga0247817, IMG submission 178010) | Plant litter microbial communities from Arlington Agricultural Research Station in Wisconsin, United States - UWRJ-L212-509R-1 | ecosystem: Environmental > Terrestrial > Plant litter >... | reverse complement strand
TAATCAAACAACCGAGAACGATGATGAATTAGAAATCATTTCTAAACGCATCAATGATGTTCCTGGTACGCATACTGTATTTTACAACTCTCCTATTGATACCATTGAAATCAAACATACTGCACACAGCAGAGAAGGTTTTGCACAAGGCGCTGTTATGGCAGCTGAGTGGACTGCAAAGAACCGTGGTGTATTTGGTATGAATGATCTGTTAAAAATCAGCTAAACATGAAGAATCTTGTTCCTCCTTCTTTTTTTAGAAGAATTCAATACAATACCATTGATTTATTATTATTGATTATTGTATTAATAATCCTTACAAATGCACTTCCTTTCTTTTCTAGTGTACCTACTGTAATCAATTGGTTATTGTTTGGTACGTTGGGTATTGTATATGATATTTTGTTTCACAAATACATGCACTTTACACCGGGACAAGATATCATGGGAATGTTTCTTAGAAAAAGTGACGAACAAGGCGCTAATCCAACGGCGAAGCAATTAGCTATTCGTTTTATCATTAAATATTATTTATGGCCATTTGTAATTCTCTCTATTCTTATTGATAAGCAAAGAAGAGGATTGCACGACAAAATAGCTAAAACAATCTTATTAGAAGTTGAACAGCCCAAAGGCGAAAAAAGAGTGTATACAAATTCGTATCAGGAATGGGGCGATTCCATTTCATTTGCAATTGTTGTAGCAACCTTCGTGCGTTGGATCTGGCTGGAACCGTATACAATTCCTACAGGTTCCATGGAAAAAACATTGATGGTAGGTGACTTCTTATTTGTAAATAAAATGTCGTACGGAACACGTATGCCAATCACACCTTTGCAAATACCATTAACACACCAAAAAGTATGGGGCACAGAAATGAAATCATTCAGTGATGCCATCCGTCTTCCCTACTTCCGTTTGCCTGGCTTCAATAAGATTAAGAATAATGATATCGTAGTTTTCAATTACCCGGCAGAACTGGAATATCCGGTTGATTTAAAAACGAACTACATCAAACGTTGTGTAGCAATACCCGGCGATACGATATCTGTTCAGAACAAACAATTATTTATTAACGGCAAAGCAGCAATCAACCCGCCTGCCATGCAGTATAAATACAAATGCTATACAAACGTTCCTATATCTGAACGGGTTCGAAAAAAATACAACATTCATTTATATGATATGCATTTGAATGATATAATACAATTAGATAATAAAAAAAATACAGGCTATCTAATTGATCTTCGTCCTGCAGCTGTAGAGAAGCTTAAAGAAGCTAAAATATTTGATTCAATTGTTCAGCTTTCATTTAAAGAATATGACCCTTCTGCAATCATGTTTCCGTTTGCACCCGAAACAGTTTATTGGACAAATGATGACTATGGTCCGCTTTGGGTACCTAAAGCCGGTGCAACGATTAAATTAGACTCAAATATGGTGAGCCGATATGCACAAACAATTTTGAATTTTGAAGGTGATAAATCAGTAGAAGCAGCCGGAGATAAATTAAAAATTGATGGTAAACTTGTTTCAGAATATACCTTCAAGCAAGATTATTATTTTATGATGGGAGACAACAGACACAACTCCTATGATTGTAGAAGCTGGGGATTTGTTCCTGAGGATCATATCGTAGGCAAGGCTTGGATGGTTTGGCTATCACTTGATTCTGAACTGTCATTCCCTGAGCGCATTCGTTGGAATCGTTCATTTAAAATGATCAAATAAATCACCATTAAATTTAAAATAAAAATGCCGAATGAATCCATTCGGCATTTTTATTTTAAATAATTTATTTTGAATTTTCTATTCAATTATCAGCTCATTCAATACCTACTATGATTAAAGCACGTAATCCTTTTTTTGCAGCTCTATTTGCTTTCATTCCGGGACTTGGACAACTGTATAATGGACAATTCAGAAAATCTATGCTTTTATTGCTGATTGATTTTATTATTATATTTTTCTTTTATCATACTCAAATTTTCATGTCTATAGTTAGCCTCTCGATCCTTATAATTTTAAGCATCGGGTTGATTCTATTTAGAATCATTGATGCCTTTATAGTTGCTAAAAAAAATAAATCTTATGAATTAAAAATTTACAATAAATGGTACATCTATGTATTATTCACTTTTATGATTGTAGTTAGCCATTTAATCATTGAAGAAACTGCCACTAAAGGGATACGATCATTCAGCATTCCAACAGGCTCAATGGAACCAACGATTATTGTTGGCGACAGGATAATAAGCCAGCTTGGTTATTATACAAATCATGATATGAATCGGAATGATCTAATTGTTTTTCATTTTCCCGGTGAAGCAGATAAACAGATAGATGAAAAAACACATTATGTTAGTAGATGTATAGCTATACCGGGAGATTCTCTTTCTATTATAAATAAACTTGTATATATAAATTCAAAACCTGCAAATATATCTGCAGACCTTAAATTTAAATTCAAATGTTTTACCAGTAATACATTATCTGATAGGGCACGAAAAAAATACAATATTCATTCTTATGATATTTACTTAAATGATTTAATTCGTTATGAAAATAATAGTATGTATTTGATTGATTTAAGCCAATCGACTGCTGATAAACTCAAAAACGCTAAAATTTTTGATTCAATAGTAGAACTTGATTTTAATGAATTTGATCCAACTTCTATCCTATTCCCTTTTGCAAAAAAGACTTCCCACTGGACCGCTGATGATTTTGGGCCTTTATGGATTCCCAAAAAAGGTTCTACAATTTTTTTAGATGAAAATACTATTGAAATCTATGGACAAACAATTCTTGCTTATGAAGGAAACAGATCAGTTGAATTTGATAAAGACAAATTAATTATTAATGGCAACCCTGTTTCAGAATACACATTCAAACAAAATTATTATTTTACAATGGGCGACAGCAGACATAATTCAGCTGATGGAAGAATGTGGGGATTTGTTCCTGAAGATCATATCGTAGGTAAAGTATGGTTATTATTGTATTCAAAAGACAACACTCTTCCTTTTTATAATTGTTACCGCACAGACCGTTTTTTTATCCCAATAAAATAAGCCATGAAATACGCTTCCATCTTACTTTTGCTTTTTATCTGTGTACTGATCTGGTCGGGGATAGCACCAAAAGAAACATTCACCTGGCTGCTGGAAGTTTTCCCTGCAATCATTGGAGTAGCAGTGCTTATCTTCACGCGTAAATCATTCCCATTAACACCGCTTGTATATACATTCATTTTCATACATGCATGTATCCTTTGCGTAGGCGGACATTATACCTATGCGGAAGTTCCATTGTTCGATTGGCTAAAAGAAGCATTCCATCATTCAAGAAATAATTACGATAAAGTCGGTCACTTTGCACAAGGCTTTGTTCCTGCGTTGATCATCCGTGAATTGCTGATCCGTAAAGAAGTAGTAACTAAAAAAGGCTGGCTCAATTTCATTGTTGTATGCATTTGTATGGCGATAAGCGCAGCATATGAATTGCTTGAATGGTTTGTATCGCTGTTCAGCGGCGAAGCCGGAGATGCATTCTTAGGCACACAAGGCTACGTATGGGACACTCAATCCGATATGCTCTACGCTACCATTGGCGCAACACTTGCACTTATTCTTTTATCTTCCATCCAGAATAAACAAATAAAAAATTTATCTATTTAATTAAATAGCAATAGATGAATTTCGTCGTTTGAAATTTATCTATTGCTATTTGGAATTTCTCCGATATGCAACCCGATCCTACACTCCTGCTCAACCTCGTTAACATGCAAATGCCTTTTGGTAAATACAAAGGAGTTGTATTATGTAATCTGCCGGTAAGTTATCTCGAGTGGTTTCACCGTAAGGGTTTCCCCGAAGGGAAATTAGGTATGTTGTTGGAAACGATGTACGAAATAAAATTGAATGGTTTGGAAGATTTGCTGAAGCCGCTGAAGAGATAATTATGGATTATGAGTTATAAATTATTAATTTAAATGGGTTGAGTAATTTAACGTCAACGAGGTTTAAAACCTCGTTGACGTTTGTATTTATTCTGAAAGAGTTTACAAAGAGAATACTGTTTAATCTTTAATTCCTGTAAATCCTGATTCAGATAAATTTAAGTTTTAACATGTGGCTGGTTGAAAAACACAACAAAAAATCTAATCCCATTTTCCAATAAATCCAGCGAATCCAAATTCAGACATTCTTGAAATAACTCAGCGCTCCCGACGGGCATCGCTCAACACGTTCAATAATTTCTTCCGTAGTTCCGCCCTCAGGAGTGATCCAGGGTCTTTTTGAAGGATTAAATACACTTAACAATCCCTTTGAACCTTTCCAGCAAAATGTCGAGTGAGTACACATAGAAGGTTTCCAAACAATCGTAATATCTTCTTTTGAGTACGTTTTAGTTATATCATCCATATCATTTCAATCTTGTTACTCGTTAAAAATATACATTCTGGTTCAAATTTCATTTATACAACTGCCATTTTATATCATTCTTCACTCAAATAGGTACAAGAACCCAATTACTAGCATATTATATCGTATCTTGCACCCTTATTTAATTGCAGAATCGAAATACATTGATATTTAAGATTCTGATTTCCACTATATCATGTTATTTCAAGAATTACAACTGATAGACCCGATTTTGAAAGCACTTTCAGAAGAAGGCTATACAACTCCCACCCCTATTCAGGCACAAGCAATCCCTTTCGTTCTTCAAGGCAAGGACTTATTGGGTTGTGCACAAACTGGAACAGGCAAAACTGCGGCCTTTTCTATTCCGATTTTACAATTACTGAGCGTAAAGAAAACTACCGATCGCAAAAGACCTATCCGTAGTTTAATCGTTACGCCTACGCGCGAACTTGCTATACAAATTGGCGAAAGCTTACAAGCATACGGAAAATACACCGGTTTAACATCCACTGTGATTTTTGGTGGTGTTAACCAATCCAGACAAGTTACTGCTTTACAAAATGGGGTAGACATACTTGTTGCAACTCCTGGTCGCTTATTAGACTTAATGAACCAACGTTATATATCGTTAAGCCAAATAGAAATATTTGTGCTTGATGAAGCAGATAGAATGTTGGACATGGGCTTTGTACACGATGTAAAACGTTTGCTGCTTGCATTACCAGCCAAACGTCAATCGTTGTTCTTCTCGGCTACTATGCCGCCTGAAATTGTAAAGCTTGCCGACACCATTTTAGTTAAGCCTTCAAAAGTTGAAGTTACGCCTGTTTCATCTACGGCAGATACGATCAAACAATTCATGTACTTTGTTGATCGCGGAAATAAAAACAATCTGTTGGTCGATGTATTAAAAAATCCTAAGATCAAGACATGCCTTGTCTTTACACGTACCAAACACGTTGCTGACAAAGTAGTAAAAATGTTGGCGGAGCATAAGATCAAAGCAGAAGCGATACATGGCAATAAAAGTCAGAATGCAAGACAAAATGCACTGACAAACTTCAAAGAGCAAACAACACGTATATTAGTTGCTACAGACATTGCAGCACGTGGTATTGATGTTGACAATTTAGAATTTGTTATCAATTATGAAATACCAAACATACCTGAAACGTATGTACACCGTATTGGTCGTACAGGTCGCGCTGGTGCAAATGGTACAGCATTCTCATTCTGTGATGCAGAAGAAAAAGCATATTTGAAGGACATCGAGAAATTGATCTCTAAAAAGATACCTGTTATTGACGATCACGCATATCCGTTAATGGATCACAATCCACCAAAGACTGTACAAGGACGTCAGCAACGACCTGGCGGTGGCGGTGGTTCATCGAGACCAAAGCCTGCGGCTAACAGTGCAAGTGGTGGATCTCGCGGACCAAACAGCGGAGATAGCAGACGTACAAGCGGTGGATCTTCCTCTTCCCGTGCCGGCAACGCAGGCGGACCACCTAAAAAAAGATGGTAATTGAATATTGAGTGGCCAATAATAGTGGTCAGTTCGGTATTGAACGTATAACATAAAAAATGTCCCGTTGAGAAATTAACGGGACATTTTTATTACGACAACACCAAATGTTCTGCAGTTTATCATCAACTTATTGTTTTTCATTAGTCCCGCTAGGGACATAATATCTGTAGCAAACATCCAACCCTATCATAACATGCGCAAGTCCCATAGGGACGATATATGTTAATCATCAATAGTCGCTCCTAGACGGAGCTCAGTGCGTACAATTTGTTTGTTGTTTGGTTTTCTACAGATATGTTACTCCGCTGGAGTAATTACTGAGATCGATAAAAGTTATGTTGCATTATGATAAACAACGAAACCTCTATTATCAGAACGCCATGACCACTGTACTGTCAGTGGCTTCTCTCTCACACCCACAATCGCAATCTTTAGGTTTTGACTTTTCTGCTTCTTTAATCTTTTCTTCAAGTGCATTCAGATCTGAATCGATTTTACGAAGCGATGCTGCATTTTTAGAATCTTTCGCTTTCACCGACATACCTTCTGTTTGAAGTAATTCTTTTATTTTCACATTGAAAGTTTCTTTCGAAATCAAAACAGGATTCAAACGTAGGTTATTTAATGTATCGGTTACAAAGGTAGCGGCAGCATACAATAGCTGTCCATTCTTTTTTCCAACCAGATACACATGGGCAGTTTTACCTTGCGGCAATTTTATTTTTCCGTTGTCTTCATAAAAACCATACACATCTTTCTTATCTTTTAACAAACCACCGGCACCGTATATTTTAGCTTCGGGCAATACCAGATAGATTTGAAATGTGCTAGCGAACGAATCCGAAACCTGAACAAATAGTTTTGAATCTACTATGTTCGGGATTGTTTTCGCAAGCATATCAATATTATACCAGCCAAACGTATTGATCTCTACCTGATAATATTCGGATTGTTTATTCACAGGATAAACGTATGATTTACGATCATCACTGCTTATAACAGCTGCATTGCTTGGCATCTGCAATACTTGCATGGATCGATCTACTTGTTTCACAAAAGAACCATTATCAGCCACGTTAACTATACGCTTGCTTTTAAGTGTATTTTTTTGAGTATACAATTTTGACATCAATGCTTTATACGTTTTACATTTTTGAAAATTGATATACAATTCATCTTTCGGATACGGAAGATTTAGACGTTTACTTTCATCATCAAAATAATCACAAAGCGCTTTAATATCTTTATCTGTAAGGGTTCGAAAGGTTGGCATCTCTGCTTTATTGTATAAGTTATAAACACAGACTGCATATTCATCGTTGGAATAATCTGTTGGCATCGTATAGTCAAAACGATTTAAACTTTCATCATAATCCCCACAAGCATGTGCACGCATTACTGTATTACTTCTAACATAGCGCTTTATCCAATCAAAATCCCTGCGTTTCCCTATGAAAGCCAGATCCGGCCCCACGGCATCTTGCCCCAATCGATGACAACTTTTACAATTCTCTTTAAACAAGGTCTCTCCTTCTGAAACAATTTTTGCAGAATCTTTTTTCAATGCCACCGGATCCTGCCAATCAATTTTACCAGTTAGAGTTGTTTGTCCGGTAAACAATTTCATATCAGCATTCACTTCATCCGTTGGAATACGAACAGTTATTGCCTTCGTTATTTTTACGTTCGCACTGTCCTTTGCCTGTATGTAAAACATGCCGCCACTGCTTAACAGCTGTTTACCTGATTTTGTTATCAAACCCGCACGTATCATGTCTTCTATGGTATACGCTTCTCTAACGATCAGCACAACATCCTTATCCGGTGCCTGCAAAGCCCCTGCAGGCACTGTTATAAAAGCACCTTTAGCGGTATTCAATATTGTATCCCGACCTATCTGTACAACAAATTCCTGAGTTTCCAGTGAATCAACAGATCCAATTTCTCTTACTGCAGAAATAGCTGCATACCCGTCATTTTCGTGTGCCTTCGCTTTTTCGGTTTCTCTCTCAAGCTTATATACAGTATACACAACCACCGTTGCAAATGCCAGTACAAGTATACTATTCAAAAATAATTTCGTCTGATAAAATGGCTTGCTATAGGACATAACCTGTGCTAAAATGTTTTCAAAATTACGCTTCGAATCAATCTCTTCTTTTGATACAGGCGCACGATTTATATTTATTTTAATCTTTTTCATATTCTTATCGAATGGCTAAGATACATTTCTTTAATTTTTCCAGAATACGGTATACTTTCACCTTCGCATTATTTTCCGTCATTTCTACTATTTGTCCAATCTCTTTAAAAGCACGACTTTCAAAAAAACGCATTTCGATCAATTGTACATCTGCATCGGGTAATTGTCCCATACAAAGAGTTAAACTTTTTTCTTTCTGAATCAATGATTCGTCTGCATCTGCTTCATGCAGCAGTTCTTTCAATCCTTCTATATCAATGTTCAATGTCCGCTGTACCTTGTTACCATCAATCGCCTTATAAATTTCACTTTTGGCAATGCGATACAACCAGGAAGAAAAAGGTACTCCTTTAAATATATATCGGTGCAAACCAATAAGTGCTTTTACAAATACCTGCTGAGTAATATCAAATGCAGCACTTTTATCATCACAGCGTTGGTAAACGTATCTAAAAATGGGTTCATGATATTTTTCGTACAAGGGCCTAAAGGCTGCTGTATCTTTTTTAGATGCCTCAATAACTTGAAGCTCCTGCTCCATAGTTTCCACAGATACATGATAACGCGACGAAGATGTCATAGTTTGTTGCTTTATTCGTACCTATAACCGGAACGGTCAAAAAAGATACACGCAAAGATGAATTATTTAAAAAAGAATAAAAAATAGTTTTAAAAAGAACTACTCCAACGAATTTCTCCCGATAAATTCTTGAAACTGCTGTTTAAATTGATCTGCAATGGGAATGTATTGAAAATTGATAATTGCCTGGCTGCGTTCTATCGCTTGTATTTTATTTAAAGCTATTATATACGAACGATGTACACGCATAAACTTGCTTGAAGGCAATTCTTCTTCCAGTTTTTTCAAACTTGAGTGTGTTAAGATAGGCTTAGGTTGATCTTTCAGCCAAATTTTAACATAATCCTTTAGTCCTTCGATATATAAAATATCGTCTACAATGATTTTTAATTGCTTGTATTCAGAGCGAATAAAGATATAGCTGAGTTCCTCTTTACCAATATTTTTCTGCGCATTATAAAAAAGTGTGAACCATTCTTTGGCTTTTACTGCTGCTGTATAAAACTCTTCAAAATTATAGGGTTTTAATAAATAATCCAAAGCTTCAACCTTAAACCCTTCGATCGCATATTGATCAAATGCTGTAGTAAATATGATCCGCGTATCTTTTGATATGGATCTGGAAAATTCTATTCCATTAAGCTCTGGCATTTGTATATCCAAAAAAATCAGATCAATTTTTTGAGTATGCAGAATATCCAACGCCTGATATGCATTACTGCATTTGCCTTTCAATTCTAAAAATGAAATCTTACTTACATAATCTTCCATTAAACGAAGTGCCATAGGCTCATCATCTACAATCAAGCAACTTAATTTTGGAAGAGTATTCATAGCTATTTATTAGTAAAGTTGTATAGACATTGTTGCATAATAAATTCCATCCTTGATTTCATGTGTTAATACAAACTTATCCGGATAAAGCAATGTCAATCTTTTTTTCAAATTATTAATGCCAATACCCGAGCCGCTCTTATCGGTAATATCTTTGGGGATGTATAAATTTTGAGTACTGAAAAGTATCTTATTTTTCTGCACACTTAATTCCAAATAAATATCAGACTTTTCTTTTGCAGAAACACCATGTTTAAATGCATTTTCAATTAACGAAATAAACAATAAAGGTGGAACTTCCATAGAATCATTCAACACTGGAAATTTCTCATGAATGGTTATATTTTCAGAAACCCTCAATTTCATGAGTTCGATATACCTCTTCATAAAATCAATTTCTTTATTTAAGGGAATCCGCTCAACATTTGTTTCATATAACAAATAACGCATTAATTTACTTAAGCTGTGTACCGTTTCTTTCGCTTGATCCGGATAATGATCGATTAACGAATAAATATTGTTCAACGAATTAAAAAAGAAATGGGGCTGCAACTGATATCTCAAATGTTCTAATTCAGAAATGAGTTTTTCATTATTGGCCTGTCTGTTGTGTGTTTCAAAAGTGATCCACTTCTCATATGTTTTTAACGCAATAGCAAAAATCAATGGAATAATCATCGATACCAGATTGAGATAAATAAATAGTTTAAATGGCTTGGGCGTAGTTACAGTAGCAATCAAAAAATAGGTATGCTTAATTTTATAATTTAAAAAAACAAACACCGAAACCATTACAACATTCAGTAAGATAAAATATCCCCGCTCTGTTGAAAACCATAACCGATCAATAAATATTAGATAATTTGTATAAAAGATTACGATATAAAACATCAATGGTATTGTAGAATATTTTAAAATTCTAAGAATCTCATAATCTTCGCCTGCAGCTAAAAAATAAGGAGATACAAATAATACAATCCAAACTAAGGTATGTGAAAGTATCCGAATTGATTTATTATTGCTTTTTTCCAGCTCCATGTAAACGATTCATTCAAAAGCTCATTTGCAGAGCATATATCACTTATTATATTATTTAAGTACGCAAACAATTTCCTCATTACATAACACATTCTACCTACACTGGATAAATGTAGATAAAAAAGAGAATTACATAGATGAGATTAACCTGCACAACAATAATCCTCTTCATCATCTGAGTATTTGTCAAAACAACGTTTAAACACGTATTTGCACAAAAATGAATCTTGACCAGGTTCAATCATTAATCTAACCAAATATTAAAAATATTTCATGTTGACTATTGGAATATTCATTTTGATTCATTTACTTTGAATTACAAAGTTCTTTAATCATGACAGAAATAGATAAACAACTTTCCGATTTGAGGCAGATCCGCCAATTAATGGAACGATCTTCAAAATTCATTTCACTAAGCGGACTATCTGGCATATCAGCAG
>Ga0247817_10001818_pt1 | contig 11060 bp, 1 predicted proteins | sample UWRJL212509R1_FD_178010 | JGI IMG/M metagenome (GOLD analysis project Ga0247817, IMG submission 178010) | Plant litter microbial communities from Arlington Agricultural Research Station in Wisconsin, United States - UWRJ-L212-509R-1 | ecosystem: Environmental > Terrestrial > Plant litter >... | reverse complement strand
AGACTATCTGCTCAAGCCGTCGCTTACATGGCTGCCCCTTTCCAGGCGGACCAAGCCATCCCACCCAAGGACACCGAGCACTACTACCAGGCTGTTAGCAGCACTCTGTCAGATGTGGAAACTTTCTACCGCCACTTCGAGGTGCCTGGTTTGGGACATTGTTTCGGTGGCCGCAGTGGATCACCAACGACTCTCTTTGACAAGCTTCGCGCCTGGGTCGAGAACGGCACGGCACCGGAATCTCGAGGTTACAGGGGTGGACGGTGAAGTACAGAAGCGCATTCTGGGCCCATACCCTTAAAAGGCTGAACGCAGGGCAAACGGAACTTGTGGAGTTGCAGCGGCTGACTGTTGGTCGTGTGTTGACCGTCCGCGGGGATCACTGGGTGCTGTTGTGACGAAAGAGGAACTTTGAACTAAAGCTGGGAAGGGACGCCTTGTTGTTTTATGTGCGCCCTTCTATCGACGGCGGGATCGCCCTGTGACGTCACAACTTTCTCCTTTTCTTCCCCGCAACGGCTTCAGTTTTTGGAACCATCACCCCAACTTCAACCACAACTGCCTTTTTGCAAGCATCAAAACGAAATCACCTCCTCATCCCTACCAAAATGCCTCTCGCCATCGGCTCTCTCGTCTGGGGCGTCCACGACCTCCCCCGCGCCATCACATTCTGGTGCCCCGCGCTGAACTACAAACCCCTCCGCGAACCCGACATCGACTGGGCCATCCTCGCTCCAGCCGAGGGCACCGGCCCGTAGCTAGCGCTTGACGTGATCATATTCGAGACTCAGCCGAGGCAGAGACATTATCTGGATTTATACGCTGAGGACCAGAAGGCCGAGGTGGACAGGCTGTTGGGGATTGGGGTAATGAAGGTGGAGAGGGAGTATCCTGCTGATGCGGACTATGTCGTTTTGGCAGATCCGGATGGGAATCGGTTTTATGTTGTGAGTAAGGGGGATTGAGCGGGAGACTGGTTTAACTATGTAGGGGGGATATTACGGGCGAAAAGTATAAGGTGGGATTTCAGGGGCTCTGTATGGGGAAAAAAAAAGCGCTGTTCTACTACCAGGTACTTAAGGTTGGCTGTTAATGGGGAGACGAGGACTGGTCCATTAAAGCACATACGAGGACGGAGGACCGAGGACCGATCCATCCGGCTGAGTAGCTGCTTAACGGTAACTTTTACAAGTACCTCGCTGAAGAGGACCATTAAGCTGTTCCCCTGTAATTGAATTTTTATATTAGCTGCACCCCGAGTTTAGACGTATAACTCGTAAGTTAAATGGAAGATAGATTAGCTAAATTGTGGTACTGAAGAACTACTATCTAGCTAAGGTATTATATTTCCGCTTCTCTTTAGTCGTACTCCTACTTAGGATACTTATAGTACAAGTTTGCATTACGTATATCTATATAATCTCCCATAGTCCCGGCCGGAGCGAGGTCTCCCATGGGCAGGGCATCATTTAGCGTGACCGGCGGTCCCGGTGGCCTATTCGGATCACTTAGAGGAGGGCGGTGGAATCCATCGTAGGCATTTGTTCTGGACTTATCGGCTTACTACCAAATCCACCACAGTCTGTCTACCATTCCATGATAGAGGAAGAAAAGAGGGCCTAGTCTTAGGGTTAGTAATATTATTAAGGTAAGAAGAATGTAACTTACCGTTTAGAGAAGTATAAGATCCCTTATCTTTCCTACTCCCGAACCTACTATAACCCTAAATTAAACGGATACGTAAGGCCTACCCTCGAGCTAGCCAGACCTGCGTGGAATATAGGTCGCCAGGTTGCTAATAAATTGATTGGCACGGACATGTACACTCTGCCTACTTAGTTAGTCTGATTAGAGATCGCCCTCGAGGAAGACCTCCTACAGCTAGTCCCAGGACCTAGTGTTTACCAATCCGCTATTCCTTAATCTGGACAAGTTGATTTAAAGAGGGGTGAGCCCAGGGGTGTGCCTGTATTATTTTTGAAAGCTACCAACGTAGGCTCCCTTAAAGCCGCCGGTCCCGCCGGGGTTCTTCATCACAGACACAGGCTGCAGGTACGTCGATATCGACACATTGTTAATCGGCGACCATAGAATCCAGGGTAATACGGGTCGCAAGCTCGTATAAGTTTGATTTAAGTATGCCCTGGAAATACTAATAGAAGTAACTTTGGTTTAGTTCTGTTACGGTTGTCATAACGAAGAATACCTATTTGCATGTAAAAATCAGCGGGGGTCGCCGAGGCTGGGACCGCTGTTATCGGCGACCTATAACCTAATCCAGTTATTGTTATCCTAGCGCGGCTAAGCAGTCCCGTTGGCCCTTAGGGCTACGTCGACAATGACGTTCTATCGCTAGCTATTACTTATCAAGACCGGTATATTTAGGTATAGATAGCTAGGTACGAAATCGGTACTAACGATAGAGAGTAGATAGTTATTAATGGGGAAGATAAATATAGATTGGATCGAGGTATTAATAAGACAGAGCAGATATCGTTTTGTATTATAACCTGTACCCGGAGGGGACAGACTGTAAGGCAGTACGCCGTAGGGGTGCTTATTAACGGTAGGAGAACAAAGGTTACGTAAGGTCCAGACGGGTAGTTACCGTCTTACAGGGTGTTCTACAAAGAGCTTAAAGAAAGTGCTTGTAAGATTATAGACGGGAATATATAATTGCTTACGTAAGGAACAGGAACAGTTCTTTACTTAGGGGGGCGGTCTACCTATCTATATAGTAACTATCTAAGTACTATAGAAGTAGTAGTACTAAGGCGTTTGGAATGCTAAGGCTAAGTTACGCCCTTTGATCCGTATGCTCCTTAGGGGCGTATATAGCGTACACGGCGTACTTTCTTAATTAGCCGGGCCGGCCTGAGGCCGGCTTTTATTCTATTAGTCGGTCTCGCTTACCCTTAGTAGTCGGGGCTTAATGTTAGACCTGGGTTATAATACGATTCCCCTCCTTCTGGATTCTTTTCCTATAAAGAATAGTAAGTATCTCCTTATAACTTTTTACGGCTATATCGGTTAACCGTATTTAGAAACGCTCCCTAAAACGTTCTTCCGCTAAGCGCCGCTACCTTCTTTCCGAGTATATTGATTTGTTTAGTTTCGCTATACCTAATTGTTCTCGCTATAAACGGTTATACTTATCGTACAAGGCTTCTGACCGTAGTTTCTTATATTAGAGCTATCTAAAAGCGTACGCGTAGTCGTACGACGTTTTCGGTTCTTCTACCTTTATATTTCGCTCTATTTTTAACGAAAAACGTTACCTAGACTAGGAGAAAAAGGATACCTTATCTAAACTTCTTCGTCTCGAGGTCTAGTCTCGCGTCTTTAAGTAACGCGCGGAAAAGGCGTTTTCTCGTAAAGTTAAGGTTTTGGAGGACGAGAAGCGCTAGGCTGCTATAACGTTAAAGTACCAAGCTTTAAAGGACGGTCGCTGGTCGTCCTTAAGGGTTAATAGTAGTACTAACCTCCCCCTTTAATCCGATAACGACTAGGTTACGTTAATAAATCCTAGCCTTTTAGTCGGTCTAGGTTTTAACGGTAAAACTATTCCCTTTAGTTAGGATAGTTTAGGTTTTTAAAAGGTTTTTATAAGTTAAACTTTAGTTCGTAATCTATTTACTTAATAAAGTACTTAAGTTTTCCTTAACTAATTCTAGAGTTTAGGATTATTTTAACCTCGAATTCTTCTTTATAGTTATTTACTTCGACCTATATATCGATCCTAGTATTTAGGGGTACTAGTTCGAGAAAGGATATATAAAAAACGTTAGTTCTAAGTCGTATAGTTTCGGGTAACGTAAGCTTATAATTTAATATCGATATCTTCTTTATAATCCTAAATAGTCTGATTTTCTTAAAGTCTAGCTTCTCGCTTAATCGTTTTATCCTAAGGTTTTATATTTTTAAAAATACTTTATCTCCCTCCTTTAAGCGAGGTCCTTCGAACCTTTTCTTATTATAGTATTCGTATATTTTTTCGCGGACGAACTCGAGCGTATTACGAAGTATACCCTATATTTTATATAATCGGTTTACGTAGACTATAGCTTTAAATACTTCTGTCGTTAGTCCTTATTGGAGCTTAGGTTTGTATCCGTAGTTTATAAAAAATAGCGATACTTTTATAGTATTTATTTTAAATATATTATAGGCTATTTATACCGTTAGTAAAAGGTTAACCTAATTATCTTATTCGAAGTTAACGTAACTTTAAAGGTATTATTTAATAACTTAGTTAAATCTTTTAGTTTATCCGTTTATTTAGGGGTGGAAACTTATCGAGAGTTTAGATTTAATATCGAGTCGTTTTATAAAGGCTTACCAGAATTTGGACGTAAATAGCGTATCTTTATCTAATATAATATCGTCTGGTAACTTATAGTAGTTAACGATATTCCTTTCGAATAGGAACGTTAGTTATTCCGCTATTATTTTCTTTTTCCAAGGTAGGAAGTAGGCCTATTTCGTAAGCTTATCGACTATAATCTAAATAGCGTTATAAGTAGCTTTAGAGCCGTCCGGTATTATAAATTCTGGTATTCTGGTAATAAAGTTTATTAATATAGATCCTTATACTCTTTCTGCTATTAGAAGTGGTTTAAGTAGTTCGTATAATTTATATCGTAACGCCTTAATTCTGGTATATATCTTATATACCTTAACGATTTCTTCTACCTTTCGTTTTATCCCTAGGAATACGTAATATTATTCGATACGTTCCTTTATTTTCTTAATATCCGGGTATCCTTTAAGGGGTACTTTATAAAGTTTCTTAATAATAGCTTCCTACTAGCTTAGTAGGATAAAGGCCTTACCGTTATATTATAAAGGGTCGTCGTTTTTAAGCCCTTTTATTATTCCTTTTCTTTCCTAATAGTATTTTAAACGGAGCTAGTATCTTTTTACTTAGTATAAGAAGTTTTTTTTATTCTACGCGGTAGTTTCTAGCGTAGTCTTTCTATACCTAGAGCGGGTACTTTAAAACGTCGCTTATTATTGTAAATAATAACGTTAATTTTAAATTTTCGTTTCCTTTATAATCTAGCCTTTTACTAAGGACGTCGGCCTTAACGTTATCTTTTCCTTTAATATAGTAAATTTTAAAATTAAAAGGTTTAAAGAACTTTACTTAACAGATCTACCGAGGGGAAAGTTCCTTTATTATAAAGTATTTAAGGTTTTAGTAATCCGTATAAACGTTTACTAGTTCTTTTATTCCGTTTAAGTATAGTCTTTATTCGTCGAATACTTCGACGATAACCATAAGTTCTTTATCGTATATAAGGTAGTTAAGTACTAGTTTTAATATTTTCTTTAAAAAGAATACTATAAGGTACCTTCCGTTATTATACTTTTAGTAAAGTTTTACTTTAATCGCGAAGTTTAATACGTCGGTTTCGATATAAAAGGGTTTACTAAAGTCCGGTATTTTTAGTACCGGTTCTTTACTAACGGTCTTTCGGAGGTTGTTAAATACTTTTTATTAAGTTATTTATTCGAAGGTAGTCCCTTCTCCCGTTAGTTCGTGTAAGAGCTTTACGATACTATTAAATCCTTTAATAAAGGTCTTATAAAAGTTAATAAATCTAATAAATATCCTAACTTCTTTCTTATTTATTAGTATCGGCTAGTTCCTAACTACCGAGATTTTTTCGGGTTCTATTCGTATCTTTTCTAACGTAATTTCGAACCTTAAAAAGATTGTTTTCTAAATATAAAACTCGTTCTTTTCTAAATAAACCGATAGGTTTATTTCCGCGAGTTTTTATAGTACCTAGTATATATATTATTTATACTTTTTTAGGGTTTTTAAGTAGATTAGGATATCGTCGATATAAATAAAGGTAAACTCGTTTAAAAAAAGTCGTAGGGTATAGTTAATTATACTTTAAAAGGTTATAGGGGCGTTAGTAAGTCCTATTAGTATAACCTAGTACTTAAAGTACCTATAACAAGTTTAAAAAACTATCTTTTACTTATCCCCTTCCTTAACTTAAATATACCCGAATCCTTAAGGAAGGTCGAGCTAAGTAAACTATTATATTTCCGTTAGTTAGTCCTTTATTTCCTTAATAAAAAGTAATAGGTATCGGTTTTTAATCGTATCGTCGTTTAGACGTCGATAGTTTACTATAAGCCGTAGTTTCGTTATCCCTTTTTTAGGTACGAATAAGATAAGGAATATTACTAGTAACTAGGATTTTCTAATAAATCCTTTAGGCTTATTTTCTATAATATATTCTTTTAAAGCTTCGTTTTACCTTAGTTTAAGGTAGTATACTTTATAGTATTTTAACTCCGTTCCTTCCTTAAGTTCGATTTTATAGTCGAAGGAGGTTTTATTAGGGAGTTTATCGATAATTTTCTTCCTAAATACTAAGTATACGTAGTATTCGACTAGTACTCCTTTAAGATCTTTAAGTCGTTTCCTAGATCGAGGTTCCGCGTTATTAGGGTAGTCCTCGTCTTCTTTATTCGTTCTAACGTATATAACTATTTTATATAGTTCTCTGTCGTTATTAGTTATAGTCACCGCGTCGTAGGTCGATTTATTATTTTACTTACAGGGATTTCGTATCCTTTAGGTATCTAGAAACTCTTTCCCTTTAGGTCTCTGGGACTGGGATTTAAGATAACTATTTTTCTAGTCTATCTATAGGTTATATTCTTTTAGTTATGGAAATCCTAAGATAATATCGTATTTTAGTCCTATTAGTAGAATATCGAGAGTTACTTCTTAAGGGTTTTCGCCTACTATAATTAAAAGTATCGATTCCCTTTAACTTCGTCCTTTATCGTATAAGGCTTTATTCCCTTTATAGGTCTTTATATTATATAATACTATTTTTTGTAACTAAGGGAGTTATAGTTGGTTTATAAACTTAGGGTTAATAATATTAATGGAACTCCCGGAGTTTATTAATACTATTACTATTATTATCGTACCCTTTAGGGTTCGGTATTGTACTTCTAGGTATAAAACGTCGTTATTTTCTTTCGTACTAGTTCGGGCTACTACTTTATCCGTATAGTGCTATAAAGGTCTTTCTTAAAGCCTAGTCCGTTACCTTTAGTTACGGATTTTAGCTTAGGTCTGGCTATTTTTTAACTAAACCTATTAGGGGCGCGGGTACCCTTTTAGTCGTTTCCTAGTATAGGGAGTCCGGCTTTCTTAATCCTTTCTTTATAGGTTTCTATTCTAGCCTAGTAGGTATCTTTAGCATCCGTTAGGTTAGTTAGAGTTAAGGTTCCGTATTCGCCTATTACGTAGTAAGGTAAGTTATTTCGAACTTTAAACTACTATCGTTAAACTTATTAGTTTTTCTTATATTCCTTTTAGTCCTTATCGCGTTAGTTTTTAATAGCTTACTAGTCCCTAACCTTTTAGTACTAGTAGTAGGAGTACCTATAGTCTAGGTAAGACTACTAGGTATTTTATCCCCTTATATACTCGTTAGGTACTATAGCTCGTACTTCGATTATTAGGAGTTAAAAGGTCTCGATTCCTTTATCGTTATTTTCGTCCTCCTTATATTCCCGTATTACCGTATCCTACTTTTCGTTTAATTTAAATTCGTAAATTCTAAGGTATACCTTATATCGATTTTTAAGGAGTAAGATATAGTACCGTAGTTTCTGTTATATATAATCTTAATATATAAGGTAGTAGTATTCGAACTATACTATCTATTTGTACTTTTCGTACGAGATCTTAAGAGGTAGTATATCTTCGCCGAATTCCTTTAGCTCGGGAGCTTACTTAAGGTTAACGATATTATAAATCTTATATCTAATATAGTAGGTCGTCTTATATCGGTTATATAGCGAGATTTAACTCCATTCTATATACCTTTCTCCCGGCCCTTTTATATTTTCCTCCTATTCGTACGTTAACGTATTTTAGATACTAGTCGTAATACTGCCGTTTTAAGTAGTATCGATAGTTCGTTCCTAGGCGGATGTAACGAGCCGTTCCGTTTTATCTACTAAGTTAGTAAGGTTATTATTTAGCCGTATTTATACCTCGAGAGAGGTAGTATTTATTTCCCTTACTAGTCGTACTACTTCTTAGAGATTATTTTAGTAAACTTCCTTTACTACTCCAACGTAACTTTAGTATAGCGTTTTTATCGTAATCTCGGAACGTCGGTATAATATTTCCTATTAGTTAAAGGCGTTTTCGAATTACTACCTCGTATTTCTTTCCTCCTCTTACTCCTCCCCCTATATTTCTACTACCGCTTTTTCGGCTACTAAGGTTTATACTAAGGAGTTATTTAGCAGGCTACTATACTTAACTTTTATATCTTTATCCGAGCCGAATCTCTAGCGTTCTAGGTTAAAGTTAAAGTACTTATAACCCGGCCTGTAATATTCTATATCGACTTAGTTATTATAATTGTAGTAGTCTTTAGGGTTATCTATCCTAGGGGGGCTATCTTTACTAACCTAGAAGCTAGCTAGTTTAATAAATTTATCGTTAGTAGCCGTAACCTAGGTATTTTTCTACTTAAGTACCGGTTTCTATCCTTCCTTCTTTAGGCTATAGTACTTTCGGGCGTAATATCTAAGTTTATTATAGTTAAAGTATTTAATATTTATTTTGTTAACTTAAAGCTTATTATTCCAGCGGTTAGCTAGCTTCCTATTAGTTTATACCGCGCTTATATTTATAGGTCTGGGGTAAGTACCGTATATAGTACTAGGGTACTATCGTTTCTTTTTATTATTCGCGTACATAAGCGATTATTAATAACGTCCTCGCTTTTCCTAAACTTTTTTATAAAAGCGGTTATTAATAATAATAGCTTCCTTTATATAATCGTTTAAATTTATAACGTATTAATCTATTTTAATAAGTTCGTCCTTAACCTTTTCTTTAAATCCTCGGTAAAACTTATTTTTTAAGACATCTTCGCCCTAACTAACCCTAAAGGATTTCTATCGTAATACTAAGGCGTACATTATAACGGATATAGTTTATTAAAGTCGTTTAATTCGTTCTTTAGCTACCCTTACCTCGTCGGGTTCTCTGAAAATCTTCTTTAGTTCGTCCTTTAAAACCCTAAGGCCGTTTACGTCGAAAATACGTTAGGTTAACGTATATCGTTCGGTTTCGGCGTAGGTAAGGTAGTTCGTAAGCGTAGCCTCGAACCATTTCTTAAGTAATCCTACGAGGAAACTTTCGGTAAATAGGACTTAATCGGCGGGTTCCGTAAAGTCGTCCGTATAAAATCGGACGTAGGCTTTAACGTTAGAGATTTATCCCGGTAGGTCCCTTTTATTACCGTCGTACTTAGCTAAAGCGGTAAGCTTAACCTTTTTATTTATAATATAAACCGTAATATTAGTTATTCCTTAGTTATTAAGCGATATAATCTTAGCCTCTAGCTTCCGAACTATAGTAAGTATCTCTTTAAGATAGTCGCCTACTTTGTTAGTTATACCCTTAATAAGGGTATTAATTTTATCCTTAAGGTAATCGACCTTTTCTTCTACTTTATCGACCTTATCTTTACTATTACTGTTAGGTTTAGTTTCTAGGATAATTTTTATACCTATATCGTCGCCTCCTCTTTCCGCCGTTCCGTAGGTACTAGCGGTAGGTTCCTTTCCTTTAGTCGATATTATATCGTTAGGGTTTTAAGTTATCTAAACTTAACATTTATTCCGTAAGTACGTAAATAACGTATTATAACCTGTACCCAGAGGGGATAGACTGTAAGGTAGTATACTATAAAGGTACTTATTAACGGTAGGAGAATAAAGGTTACGTAAGGTTTAGACGGGTAGTTACCGTTTTATAGGGTATTTTATAAAGAGCTTAAAGAAAGTACTTGTAAGATTATAAACGGGAATATATAATTACTTACGTAAGGAATAAGAACAGTTCCTTACTTAAAGGGGCGGTTTACCTATCTATATAGTAACTATCTAAGTACTATAGAAGTAGTAGTGCTAAGGCGTCTGGAATGCTAAGGCTAAGTTACGCCCTCTGATCCGTATGCTCCTTAGGGGCGTATACGGCGTACGTGGCATACTTTCTTAATTGGCCGGGCCGGCCCGAGGCTGGCCTCTATTCTATTAGTTAGTCTCGCCTACCCCCGGGAGTTAGGGCTTAATATTAGACCTGGGTTATAACATTTTGGCCGCAGAGTTTTCTTTTTAAAGATAAGAGTGTACGGCTCTAATATGTTTTTTTTATTACAATATTGCCGGCTGTAGCATATATACTATACAAAAGGTATTTATATAAATTTTATCTAAAAGAAAAGTCTATATAAATGTTTCCTGCTCTCTGCTTACTTGTCAGGCCCTCCAGGAGGCGTGCTAGGGTTAGGGTTGTAGTAGGGTATAAAAGCCAGCCCCTGCCTTTAGTCTTTGTAGTAGAGCAGCGTTTAACTCCTCGTTAACACCACTTCTTGCTCGCAGAGCGCCCGCGTAGTGCAGGCAGGCCCCCTTCACTCTACTTATAGGATCCCCCCTAACATTAACTAACGCCTAAGGCCGTTCGTTAGCTACTATTAAGATAATTAGTCTAAAACGATCCCTGCCTTCGACGTAATGTAATAAAGTATACTATATGATTCGACCGGCGTAAAGCTGTATAAGGTATTAATAGGCTACCCTATACCGCTTATATTTAACTAGTAAGATAAAATAAACCTCGCTTAGTATATACTAAATAGGGGTTTCTACACCTTTAAACAAATACCTTACACCCTCTTTAATTAGTATGTATAGGTCGTCGTTGCTAAAGCAGTGTTATAACCCAGTCCCAAGGCGGGACAACCAGGGCCGTAGGACCAGGGAGGCCTAAGGCCGTTATAATAATCCAATAGGAAGGGGCTAGCTGATTAGCTTAGCCAATCAGCTGGGAGCCGACACATTTTAACCCGGTATCAGGACAGTTTGTGTCGGGTCCTCTTACACGGCCAATCAGCTAAGTCCGTGCACCCACCAATGGATCAGGCCACCAATGGATCAATTTTCCACCCCCTTTTCGCTATCTACAACAGGGTCGAAAATCGACCACTCCAAGC
>Ga0247817_10001817_pt1 | contig 11062 bp, 11 predicted proteins | sample UWRJL212509R1_FD_178010 | JGI IMG/M metagenome (GOLD analysis project Ga0247817, IMG submission 178010) | Plant litter microbial communities from Arlington Agricultural Research Station in Wisconsin, United States - UWRJ-L212-509R-1 | ecosystem: Environmental > Terrestrial > Plant litter >... | reverse complement strand
ACCAGGCTCCAAATCCGGGTGACTACTAAAAACCGACCTCAACTTGCGCACCCGATCTAGGCTGGATTTGATTTCCGCATACAATTCCAGCATTGTTGCTTTGCCATCGATACTGATACCCATTACTGTTAGATAAAGGGATTTTAACCATTCCTGCTTACAACCGTAAGTCTTCTTGATGTATTGGGAATGCTGGTTGTTAGCAATGACACCGATCAAACTCAGAGCTTCACAATCAACGGCGATATCCTGTTCAGCACTGACGTAATCTTGGTTAGTCAGCAGCGGTTCACTATCACCAATGACAGGACGGCACATGATGTATTCAGTACAGCCATCTCGATGACCGGTGATGTCAATTTCGGACAGTCTCTCCTTTCGGTAATTGACATCCAACATACCGGCGGTCCTGAACTTCAGGTTGATTGTTGAAAAGACATTGTGGAGACCCCAACTGATGAACAAGGTAAACAAATGGGGCGAACAGTTTCCTCGTTGACTAAAGTATTTGATGAATGGCCCATGTTCGTGCACCAACTCGGTGTTAGCGGTTATTGCTACTGCTTCAAGATTCAAGATTTTGGGGTCGATAGCGCAAATGAAATTCCATTTCTCATTGGTAGCCAACTTGTCATCAGCTTTCAAGCGCCAATAAAGGCGGGCAATCGAGCCGTCGTAGACATTAGGGCGCCCAATAATGACTTGGTCAATGAACTCATCGAAGCACTGAACATTTGCAAAATGACGAGCCATCAAACCGAGCCAGCCGAAATAACCATTGTCGATGATTTTGTTGCGAATCCAGCTGATGGCGCCAATGATCGTCAAGTAGTGCAGATCTTTGAGAATGGCCTGCTCGCATTGAGCATGGATTTCGTACGACCATGGGCTGTTGTTCAATGTCTTGACCAGTTGATCAATGGCTTTGGCTTGCTCAAGCGGCAACAAGCTTGTGACAGTGTCGTCTCTGGCTGTCATCACCCCGACTCGATTCTTAACATAATCAGCATCAAAACAATGATTGACCAGCATCTTTTAGTTTCAATCGTTGAAACAAGGCTATTTCATTTATCAGTCGTTGGTTGTTAGTTACTTATTAGAAAAACTGCCTGGCACTGACAGTTTTTAAGCAATTTGTTTGATCATCAGGTGGGCACTGACGGCTCTGGTGCCACCGGCCAACGGCGTAATCGTCAAGGCTGTCGAATTACCAGCCGGATTTCTGACTGTCAGGATCGAATTGACAGTCGTCGTTTGAATCAACGAACTGCCGACAATTTGACTGGTGCCGGTGGCGCGACCGGCTACTGAACTGGGAATGTCAGCGCCGTTCAAAGTCAACAACAGCTGACCGGCTTCGCTGACGCTGACTTGGAAGTGGACTTCATAAACACCGATGTTGGCAAGTTGGAACGTCGTCGCGGTCAGCCCATCGATCAGGCCATCACCGGAATTGACGCCGTCCTGCGGAAATTGAACATCACCGCCGACAGCCACGGTAGCACTGTTGTCACCGGGCATCAATGCAAAGAAGTCGGCAAAAGCAATGGTGCCGGGCTCACCGGGTTCTCCTTGTTGTCCGGGTTCGCCATCTTGACCTGTGGCGCCGTTGATGCCCGGTTCACCCCGAGGACCGGGCGGCCCAGCAGGACAATCGCATCGTTGGTCTGGTTCAACCGACGTCGACTCGCTGCTGTGACTTCTTCGGTTGCAGCTTTGAACGGCCCGACGGCGATCACTGGGACGCGCGTTTTCTTGGAATCGCCGAATCAACGCGATAACGACAATGATCAGCAGCACAATCAGCAGGATGCCAATCAAGTTGATCTCCATTTAATGTTGGGGCCAATAATTTAACGGCTCGTCTTAAGAGCCGTTTTTAGGTTCAAAATCCGACGGGCACAAATCCAGCTCCGTCAATCGATTGCAATTTGGTACTGGCCGACTTGAGGATAGCCGCCTGCACTTCGAAATGAGCGATCGAATTAGCATTTTCGGGCAATGAGATCGAAATAGTAGCTTTGCTAACGTCAATGCCGATATCAGTGAGCTGAATCCACATATCAGGCTTAGTAATTAACACGTCCTTGTACATGAATCCACCAACGGTTATCCTGATGGTCGCCGGCGCGAACATCGAATACATGTTCCTCATTTGCGTATATTGAAACGATTGATCATTTGAAGATCGAACTAGAATGGCGATTAACTTAATTGCAAACAATACTTCGACATTAAATGAGTCAACAGTCGTTGTTCTGATTTTGTACCGCAATCCTGTGTAGTTCATCAGTGGGTTCAACAGTTTCAGCTCGTTGAAGCTCAGATTAGCATCAGTTGCCGATTTTAGGAGCTTGGTTGTCCAGAGCCATGGGCCGTATTGATTAGCGATCAATAGACAGAAATCAGCAATTGCAACTTGAGATTTAACCCGGTTGGCATTATCAACCAGATTGTTAAGACCTCGCTGTAAGTCACGGCGATCGGCGGCGTTATTACAAGCCGCCAGGACTCTGGCAATCGTGGTTCTGATCAACAAGAGCGCTGCATCATCGAGATCTGTCTTCAAGCCGTAACTAACTGTTTCAACCAGGTGTTCCCTGAAGCTTGGCAACAGCGTTTCATCAACGTTCATTTTAGCTATTACCAGGCTGATCGTTAACAGCAACAAACTCATTTTTAAAAGGTGCTAAAAACTCCTCCATTGGGAGTTTTTAAACAGCAAGCTCGATCAACTTCAAAATGGCCGGCCACTTAGCCCGATCAAGTACCAAGACAGATGCTTGCAATTGGGCAGCATCGTTGATGGTCCTTAGGTTAGGCGTTTGCCACTTGATGAATTTGATAATGACGTTGTTGCTGATGTTGATGGCCGCGATGGCTCGACAAATCTTCAAGTACTGCTCGAATTCAGTCTTCATGCTGGGACTGGCCACTGGTTTCGGCGTTCGAGCTTTGAGCATGCAGATCTTCTTGAAGGCCACCAACAACGAACTCTTCGAGAACATTTCGTGCTGTTTGGGGTGTCGGTTGAGAAACTTCGCAAAATGACCCAGATCACTGTCGTCGACGGCCACCACATCTGGAAGCCCTTCGAAACATGGCTCTGGTCCCAATCCACGCTGTTCAAAGAACTCAACAATAGCGTTCAAATTGGAAACGCTCCCTTTGTTGAGCTGTTGGTACAAGTCCAATTCATCATGCCAACAGTGGAAATTCTTCTCGAAGGCTGACAAAACAACAGCATAACGGAGCGTCTCATCGGCCGGTGTGTCCTTAAGCAATTTGCTTTTCGTTGTCGACAACCGGCCGACAACTTTCAAGATTAGTGCATCCTTGAGGAACAGCCACTCGTTCTCGTAGTAGGCTCTGAGGTAATCATTGTCGATGACCGCCGTTTGGTCAAAAATGTGAGCGTAGGCCACTACACACGTTTTGTCAAAGAAGTCGATATGGATTTTATCAACTGTGCAGCGCCCCAATTGCTTGCTAATGTAATCATCGCGTTCTTCAAATCGTTGCATGGTGCTTTTATTTTGTTATTCAATCAATGCTGTTTTTGTTTTCAAGCAACTTCAATGATTTCGAGGTCGCCATTCAATCATTTCACCAATTGAAATTAAAATAGTTGTTGTTTGATGGACTATTTACGAAAACAAGATGGCTGATGAGACTATTTGGATTGTGTTCGAGCCCTGTTATGATGGCGATGGTTACACTCATTGGAACTATCGCAGTGCTGCTACATCATTCGAGGTAGCATACGATTGGATCGTCAATCAAGATGAGAAGTTTTATGATCCATTTATTCCCGAGATGAATGCCGCCAATCATTGGACTGTTCAAATGACTAGAGAGGCAGCTGCGGCCCGCCGTGATGAAATTCATCCTGAAGGTTACGATTACCGCCAAGGCGGTGGTTTTGTTATCGAGCAAGTACCGTTGCTTGTCGAATAAAAACTTCAGTGCTTCAAGCTAAAGTTATTAATGGCATTGTTAGCGGCCGCATTGCCATTAATAAACAATGATCAAAATTGAAAGAATAAAATAATGGAAATTTATAGTTGAAAACGAAAGTCCGAGTCCAATGGCGCAATCAAACTATTCTTCCAGAGCTTTGTTCAACGAGCAGGGTCAATTGACTGAAATCTTGTTCGTATTGATGGATCAACCACCGATCGAATTTGGAGAGTATTCCAAGATGAAGCCAGTATCACTGACTGTTGCCGAAAACAATAACATTGTGAGGGAGATTTCGGCCGTCATCAACAAATCCCCTTTGAAGCCCAAAAGATTTGCGTCATCGCCCACTGTCAGTCCGATGGTTATTAGCGACAACCAGCGACCGAAGCGTCCAATGTCACTGTCGAGCAAACAAGAGTTTAGCGAAGGCGAGCAGTGCGAGTACATCACTGGTGACATGTTGTCATGCGAGAGAGCGGCCGAGTCAGGATTTCCGCTTTGCATTCACCACTTGCACGTGGCCGCTTCCAAATTCGCGGCTCGCAAGCAATTGAAGAAGAGCCGCTCGGGTAGCACTGAATTTCCTTGCTATCGCGATGTCTGGGATTTCAGCATTGGGCCTTACGAAGATTAAAAACTCTCCATTTGGAGAATTTATTATTACGGTTATAAAATGCCAAAGTTACTGTACGCCATCGCTTATGGCACTAACAGATTGGATCACACTGGCTGGGTTTATTTCAATTCGGCGGCTGAAGCCCTGTTGTCGCTATACAGAAGAGATTCATTTGGCATCATTCATGATCTCGATGGTCGAGCCATCTATTTGAATGTCATGTACGCCACTGATGATCTAAATCTGAAGGCCAGAGATGGTAACAGCGTTGTCGAAAGGGTTGTTAATGATGCTGACAGGCGGCCGACGATGGACAATTTGAAAATGGCGCTGCTTGATGATTGCCAAAACTCCGGCTCTGAAATCTTCTACTATGCGGAAGTGAGTCAAACCTTCGTACCCGGTCGACCAGAATTGATGGCTGGCCGCTTGACGGCTTATGTTGTTTGCCAAGTTAACATTTTCATTCCAATGGGTTCTTTCGAGGTTAGGGCAGCCGATTTGAATACTGGTATTGAGGCTATCATTCGTAAATGGTACGATCCGACGATCTTGAATGCGCCAGCTGATTTGACACTTGATGAAGTTAAGAATCAGCTCAACCAGCAGATCAATGGTGATTTCAATGTTTACCTCGATCACATTTACGCGGAGCCATTTTCAACAGGCACTGTCTTGAATCCGCTTTACCCGTCATTGATCGATGATTTACCAGCGCCAGCTGATCGGTTAGCCGCCATCGACGATCAAACAATTAGATTGATGGCCTTGAGCTTCCGACTGGCCGACATCAAGACGCTTTATGACCAATCAGCCACTTTTAAAGCCGTTATCGATGGCAATGAACAATTCTGGCAACAAAAAGTCAAGACCGATTTGAAACTAACAGCGAAACAAGACGGCTATAGCTGGCAGCAGTATTACCAGGGCGTTACAACTCAGATCAACAAGATCAAAGCTGGTATCAAATTGAATTCCTTGTTGGATTCTAAATTGTTGATGCTGCCGCCTTACAAGTTATATCCTGCGTTAGTAGAGATTCAAAACGGCGTGATTCCTAATTACACTACTTTGGAGGATCAAGTTGCCGATCAATTTGATCTTAAAGATGAAGAGCTAGAGACTAGACGCTTTATCGAAATTGCTGAAAGACTGTTCATTCGTGAAGATCCAGGTGAACCACGGGATGAGTCACTTGAAAGGGCACTTGCTGACGAACTCAAACAATGGCGGGCTGAAGCTGCTGCTGCTGGTGATTTGGTCAGCCTCATCGATCGCAAAATTGAATTGACGTTGCTTAAATTCCCGACCGTGCGGCCAGATTGGTTGGCGGCCGCTCGTCGTTACATCCAGGCCGTTATTGCCATCGATCAAAGTTGGCAGCTACCGGCCGATTTGGCAGCGCTCGATTTTGTCAATCTGGTCGATCGGCGGATTTCATTGACCAAGCGCAACAACGATCGCCAATGGGTTTACGGGTCACTACTGGCCAACGCCGATCGGAACCAGATCGATGCTATTGTCAACTTTGACAAACTGATGAGTCACTACCAAGCAGCTGATGAAACCTTCGGCCAGAAATTCGATATTAGCAGATTCAAAGGTGAATTTATCGAATTCCTCAAAAGACAATGAGGTCGTCGCCGATGGAGATGTCACCCGAATACGTCGACAATGCGTGGTACAACGTATCGCCCGAGTCCCTGGCTTACCCGACCGTGGTGCCGCAGATCCCCATTGTCAGACCTCGGACTGTTGAACCGCCGTTGCCCAGTTTCCAACGCACCACGGCTCCCGCTTTTGTCCAGGGCAATGTCGACAAAGAAGTTGCCAGTACCCAAGTTGGAACTCGCAAAGTGCTCGAGACCACCAAATCCAAGGTTGGTTTTATTGCTCTGCAAGCCAACGAGGCCATCGAGATCGAAGGTGACCAGGTCGAGCAGTTCATCCGCATCGAACGTGGTCATGGTATTATGACCATCAACGGTCGTGAGATCAATTTTGGCCACAACGATTACTTCTACGTGATGGCCGGCGTTCGCTACCGCATCTTTGCCGGCTCACAGCTCAAGATTTTCACGATGACGATCCGCTAAAAACTCCACATTAGGAGTTTTTAATCATTTTCGTCGTCGGTGCTGTAATCGTCTTGTTCTGAATCGCCTGGTTCGTAGGGGATCGATTCTTTGTTGAATGTTAATAACTGCACGTAGTCATCGTCGCTAATGTAAAGCAGGTCGCCAACTTTCAAGCCGTTGATTGGTTCTAGCCGATGGCCTTCAGGGTAGATTCGACTAGGCGGTGTTAACCAATCTTTCAGAAATTGGCTATCGACAATCATTGTAAAGCCCTCGCTATGACCACAATAGAAATAGTTGGTTGGAAATTCTGGATAAGCAAACTCATAAGGATAAGTGCCATAGTCATCAATGTCACAAGGGCCTTCAATATGAAGATCGCCGTTCCAGTAACTCAGACCATCATGGCGATAACCAATCTGTTTCATGTTCAAGATGGTGTCGCCTCGACGAGGTACAATACCAGCTACCATTGGATGCGAACATACTTTGGAGGGTTGGCCGTTCAGGTAAAGGATGTCTTGCGGGTAGCAGGTCGATAAAATACCATCACGAACACAATAAGAACCGAAAACGCTGGTAGTTACGACTTTCCAATCTTGTCTGATGGCATCCATCATGGTGACGTAGACCATAAACCATGTTATGGGTTGATCACAATAAGCGGGTTTCAATGCGATGTCTGATTTGCGAACCAGTTTGAAACGCCGAAAACAGAACTTCCACCATAATTCGTCGTTATCACTCCACTGGTAGAACTTCTTTGAAACTAAACGGATCGCCAAGAAATCTTCAATTGGGAGCCATGACAATAACGTAGTGCCGCTAACCACATCCATCGCCATTTCATTGAACTTATGAAATTGATACTAATTATGATTTAGTTACCGAACATAGCCGATGGTTCGACATTCTTGAACACATCGACTAATTTGAGATGTAAAGTAACTAATTTGAGCAAGTAAGCATCCGGTTGACCAACACCAACACGACCAAGAAACGCATACTTCATGACCGCTTCAGTAGTCTTTCGATTTAAACGGACCGACCAGCCTCGAATGTTTGAATAAACAACGTAGAAAAAGTCGGCTTTCAAATCAAGCATCAGTTGAATATCACGGTCAGCCTTGTAGTCCGCCGGCCGTGATATCAAGAAAGCATGAATGCCATTACGACTGCGATAAAGATCAAAAGAAATACCGTGCTCTATCGCATAGGCTCGAATCTCAGCAATGACGGTTTCTTGTTGATCAGCTTGACCTTTGTAGAAATCTATATCAACCATCAATAAAGTCCGATAACAAACGTAGTAAGTGCTGGTCATCAAATCAATAGCGATGTAATAATCGGGATCGTCTTGCAGTAATCTTTGTGGCTTGCCGAGTAACGATGTCAGACTCGGTGTTAATTGTTTGACGGTTTCGATAGTCTGGCCTTCAGTCGTCAACAAGGCCATCCTTTCTTGAGCGTCCATGATTGGGTGCTCCGACACCGCCGATCCGATGATGGCCTGGAAAGTCGAATAGAAGTTCATTTTAAGAATGGCTGCATTTGTTTAAAAGATGGAAGGCCTAAGCCAGAAACAAATTTCATTGATCGATATGTTAGCTCGATCGTTGGATGTCGATGCTTTGGAATTTGCAACCGAACTGTTTGGCAAACCAATCGATCGGTTCGAAATGTTAACCAAACGAGAGCTTTCGAAATTAATCAATACGCTGAAAGGCCGCCAGTTATTGAGCCCGATCCAATTAGATGAAATCATCAATCGTTGGACTATTGACCAGTTAAGAAAGATTTTAAAGAAACCCGAGCTGCAATATCAAGATCTGACGGCTTTTCACTATCGATTGTTAATGACTAACAAATTCCAGTTCAAGTCCGTTGATCACCCAATTGAAAACACTGTTGACTACGAGTTTGGGTGGCAGAGCAGTCCGTTATGTCCAGATGGTAAGATGTATTACCTGAAGTTTTATGATTTGATGATGATTGATTTCGATGGGTTGACACTGGACGAATTGAAAGTTAGATTAATTGCATTACAAGAACAGTACACTTTCAAAGTTTACAAGACTTACAACGGATTCCATGCCTATGTGGTTTCGACATTGATTAATCATCGAAACGGTCAGCAGTTGATGAATGCATTAGATTGTGACTTCTTTTACATCAAATTTGCATGGTCTAATGGTTACAAAATAAGATTAACGCCGAAATTGGGAAGAGAAGAGCCATTTATTGAACAGTATGTTTGTACTATCGGTCGATGTGATATTGATGCAGCCGCGGCCGATTTATTAGCCATCAGAGCTGAATTTCTTGGCGCCGATTAAAATGATGGCCTTACCGACCACGGAGGTCAATGGGGTGGCCATTTTCCTTGTTCCCAATGATCCGCGCAATCCGTTTCCCCAACCAACGGCGCCATTTAACGTGGCCGATTATCTGCCGGAGATGACCATGCTATTCATCAATCCGATTTATTACAAGCGCTACGCGTCTATTCGTGAACGATATCCTGGTCTTTACCCATCATTGGAGCTGGACATTGAAATTTCGAAGTACCTCTACACGAATATCCGCCAGCACATGATCGATAACCTGGATGACCCCCACAAGGTTTATGTTTTGAGGTTGTTTCTCTACTACATCAGAAGCTTTGACTATTGGAAAGTGTTCTACTATTCTGCTTACAAACCTGAGCGTGATGACGATGATCCGGCCAGTACTCCCGTCCATTACGAAGATATGGGCAAGTGGTATTTGTTTTATCAATATCTGATCTGGCGCCAGCGACGCTCGCCCGACACCTCGATTTATGGCATCCCAAGCAACCTGCAGAGTGCTGAGTACCAAAATCGTAACAACGTTGAATGGATAGCCATTGATGCTGAAATTCGACCATCAATGGACTATTTGGCGTCGTTGAGCTGGGAGAATCTGTGGGATTGGGTCGAGCAGACGATGGGTCAAGAAGGTTTCGTTCACAACTACTTCATGTTTTACAATCCTGCCAGTCCGCACACTGCGACTTGGACTGGCAAAGTGCCGCTCAAACCAAACACTTTCGAACTGGCCACTGAAGCTAGCGAGCTGGCGACTTACCCGAAAGCGTTGGAACAGTTTAAGCAGGGTTACGACGTCTACGCCTTTGGTCGTGTCAACATATCGTACGCGCCCTTCGTTGGTTGGCGCAACGTCGATCTCCAAAACGCAATTCTTGATTCTGGCTTGGTAAGCGGTAAAAGTTTTAACAACGGTCAACTTCGGAGCGTCACTTACAAGGCGTTGGGGGCCGTCAAGCCGGTTGATAAGCGCAATAATCACCCGAACGGATTGTATTACACAGTTAAATTGAAAGCTAATGGTATCGAAGAAGTTCGATCAAAGCGTACTGAATTGAGAAAGATCGTATTACACCGGCTTTACCGCCATGTCTTTTCAACCATTGATTACATCAACTGGAACGAACTGTGTCGATCGGAACTGATGAGCGATGAAACGATCAAATTACTGGCCGCTGACTACATCTTGATCACTAAAGATGTGCCCCGAGCAGAGATTTGCCAGGCCTTGGACGACATCAGCCAGAAACAACGAACATTCCAACAGCAACTATTGGAGGCCTTGCCTTTTCAGAAGCAAGCTGTTTTGCTGCAGCCCAATAACCAGTGGTTGGCGCCGTTTGTGCAGGCTCGATTCATCGATACCGGCGACATCATCACCGACGCTTACCAACAGTATTTGTTGATCAAAGATATCTGCGGTAATGACGATATTGATGTTGACGGTGTTGTGCTGAGGCTTAAACGAGCGGGTATGAGCCACTTGATACCCGGTGGTTACCAAAATGCCTCTAAAGAGCAGCTGTGCACTAGATTGCTTGACGTTACGGCTTACCAAGCTGAAAAGTACGAATCAGTGATGTTCGATTGCAGTGACCCGGCCATCAGGAAACGTCACATTATCAATTCCGTGTTGATCATGGAGCTCAGTGGCATCTTCAAGCATATTGATATGGAGAAAGCCACCAAGGAAGACCTTTGTCGGATCATTGACAATTACATTACGATGATCAACGAGCAGCGCCGCGCTCGGTTGGTTGATGACTATGACAAAGAGATCGTCGTGCCCGATGTCAAATTCAATGCTGCTTTTCCTCAACAATAAGCTTAAAAATTTTACAATTCAAATATACTGAATTGTAAAGATGCGAGGCTGTTCGATTTAAGAGACCCTATTGAAAGCCGCTGAAAATAAAGTTTCAGCTCGTTAAAGATGAAAAATAAAGGACCATGGAACGCTTTCGTTACAATGATGTTTCTTTTAAGAAGCCCGCCCGCTTCAATTACAATTTGTTGACAGAGGCTGAATTTGGACGAGTCTGTTCGTCGCTCGATGG
>Ga0247817_10001815_pt1 | contig 11067 bp, 8 predicted proteins | sample UWRJL212509R1_FD_178010 | JGI IMG/M metagenome (GOLD analysis project Ga0247817, IMG submission 178010) | Plant litter microbial communities from Arlington Agricultural Research Station in Wisconsin, United States - UWRJ-L212-509R-1 | ecosystem: Environmental > Terrestrial > Plant litter >... | reverse complement strand
AACTGGGCCGATGCCATCGCATCGGACCACCGTTCGGCAGACCCGCGCTGAGATGCGCGAAGCAACAGGTCGCGCGCTTCCGCAAATTGTTCCTGCCGAAGGCGAACCAAGCCCAACCCGCCGAGACTGTCGGTGTCATCGGGAGCCCTCGCCAGCCCGCTTGCGAACAAGCGCGCCGCTTCGGTCAACCGCCCGGCCTCAAGCGCTACAAACCCCGCAGCCCGGTCTCTGCCCGCTACTTCTGCCGACGAGGGTCGGCGCGGCGCGGGCGAAGGCGACGGCGACGAATTTGTTGCTGACGGTACGGCCCGGGCCGAAGGCGGGGAAGCCACGTTTGCAGCAGGTGGGGGAGGCGTCGCAGCTTGCTGAGCAGGCCCGCGGAGTCCGCGGCGGGCTTGGGCATTGTTCGGGTCGATCTCCAGCACGCGGCGATAGGCATCGGTCGCGCGGTCCCGCCGACCAAGACTTTCCCAATACTGGGCTTGGTCCAGCAATATCTCCACACCGGAAGCTTGTGCAGCGACGTGCTGCGCAGGCAGAACAGCGGTACCGGCCGTCGAGCAGAGCGCGAGCAGATAGAAGCGGCCCATATCAAATCTCGGTTTCAAGAAGGCGCTTACGCTGCTGACGTTGCAACACGGCGTAAATCGGGCCGGCCACCAATATTGCCGCCAGCAAACCGACCAGTGCCAACAGTAGCGGATGACGGCTGAACCAGTAGCCAAGAGATACCCACCACGGCAATTCGCCGACCCAATAGTCTTGCCCTACGTTGAAGCTGGTCATCCCCTCGCCGCTCGCTAGCGATAATGCGCCCTGAACCCCGGCAATAACGTCCACGTCATTCATCGACTCTATCATGTCCGGTAACTGAGCCGTGTCTGTTGCCAATACCGCCACCACACTGCGGCCAGGATCAAAAGGCGATTCGAATCCTACCATGCCGCTGAACCGATCGGTGCGGTAAAGGAGGTCGTTGACCTCCTCCGTGTCCGCGCGGTCGCGATCGGAGAATAAGGCGAATCCGCTGTCGATCAGGCTTCCCTTGGCCACCTGCAGCCGCCCATCCTCGAAACGGACCGGAGCGGCGTTGAACAATTCCGACGAGCTGGCGAGCGCAACGGGACCAATGACCAGCACATCTTTTGCACGCAGCCGGCTGGCGTCTGCCCGCCGCATCACCGTGGCGCGCGTAACGGGGGTGCCGGTGGAATCGCCGAAACGTCCCATTACCGCGAGGAATGTCTCGACCGTGCTTGTGCTGGCATTACCCGGCAGGATCACGGCGGTTTCTGCCAGATCCGGCTGGGCCGTGAAGGGAAAGCCGCCGCCGACGAATGTGGAAAGGTCGGGCATGCGCATCACGTGATACGCGCCACTCAGATCTATTTCGCTCGTCGGTAGGATGCTTACCCGCACGTTTTCGGGAAGGCGGGACTGGCACCGATCAGAGCTGGCAAGGATCAGATTGTAATCGAAGGTGAGCCGGTTCTGGCCGAACAGATTGTAGGTCGGCAGTACCAGTTCCGCAGTGGACGTTCTGGACGTGGCACCGGAATCACCCCACCAACTGCCCCACAATCCCGTCGAAAGCGGGAGCGTTTGTAGGTACTGGTTATTGATGGACAAATCGAGCCGCGAAGCCCGCTGGTCGAGCCAAGGTGCAATGGGATAACGGTAATTGAGGCGGAGCTGCGCCCCCGTGCGCGGCCAGAAAAACAAGTCAGGCGCTAAGCGAAATTCGGTGGTTAGCGGGCCCGGCGGCAGGCCTTGGCCTTCCAGGGCATAAGTTTCGGTCAATTTGCCCAACGCAATGGGCTGATCAGTCCGCAGCCATCGCGGCGCTCCGTAGCGCTCGAACGTCGGAACGCGTACGCCCACCATTGATGCACTTTGCCCTCCAGCAAGACCAGTGGCAAAGGCGATGCCCGCAGCAGCCTGTTTCAGTTCCTGTGCATCGCGGCCCATTACGATTAACAACTGGCCGTAAGGATCTCGCGGGTTGGCGCGTACAACCACCGCTGGACCATCGATAACCTCATTGATGCCGGGGATCGGGCGGCCCGGTGTCAAGAACACGATGGCATTGCCGGCCGGAAGGTTGCCGTAATTTACCGGAAACCGGAAGCCGCGATAGCTGGCAAGGCTCCCAAACCACGAGGCTATGCTGGCTGCAGATTCAAGCTCGGGGTCAGTGGGTGTGCTGGCGAAAACGAACGGCAAGTTGAGCTGACGCACGCTGGCTACACTGAAGAACGGCCCAGGCAATTTTGCCAGATCGGGCGGTAGAACCAGCCGTTGCAATTGTAGATCGAGAAATGATTGCGTGTTGCTGACATTGGCCCACAATGAGGAATGGAATGGATCCTCACAATCGCGGGCATAATGTCCGAGGAACCGCAAGTTCAACCGGTTGGCCCCGGGCAGGAACAGCGCAGGCTCGACATCCAGCGTCATCGTAATGCCATTGGAGCCTCCGTTCGAAAGCCGGATCGTCTCCACGACTTCGCCGTTCACCAACACGACCAGTTGGCTCAGATCCGTCAGGAGTGAAGGAGAATAGGAAAAGTTAAGCGTAAGGCGGGCACTGCTTACGACTTCGTTGGCAGCGATACCGAACGGAATACCGATCTCGCCCCTAGTTCCGGCCAACCGGATTGGCTGTTCGATCGCCAGATCCTTTAGGGTCACCCGCTGTCCGCGTGAGCCCCGATCAGGGGCAGGTTCAGCAGCCGCAGCAACGCGAGGCTGCGCCCACGCCGTGCCCGAGACGGTCATTCCGGCAATTGCGACCAACACCGAAAGAGCTACGGCTACCTTTCCCAGCCCGCCGACGCTGGGCATGGGTTTGCGCCCGACGATTGTGCCAAGTGTGGTCATGTCGACCTTCAGAATGTCCTTAAGTGACCGCAGGGCGCTGGCGGCGGGGTAAGGTTCGGTGCGTTGCCACGCATCCGCCCTGCCCATGACCGCACGCACAAGTTGCCGTGACAACAATTCGTCAAGCGTGCCGAAGCGCACACGGGCGATGTCCTTGTCGGTCCGGATCATATCCACCGGAACGGTCAATTTTTCGTCGCCCATTGGCAGCGAAATATCGGTCACCACCCGATTAGAGGCGTCGAATCCAGCTGGCAGGCGCGCTGCTAGTCCACCGAGCGAGATATCAATTGTGCGCGCTTCGACTACATGACCGTCACTTAGGTACAGCGTCACAGGCATGACGGTTGAGACGCGGATATGTTCGCGCACCTGACGCTTTTCCCGCGCTACGGATACTGCTGCCAGCAGGATTATCAGGCTAAATGTTGCCCAGGCGGTGTTGAGAATTAGCGTATTGAGTTGAACTTGAAACAGATCTTCGAACAGAACATATTTGGCGAGGCCGAGTAACAGACCGAAAACGAGCAATCCGATCGTTATCATGTGCGGGCGGACTGTGGTCAAATCAAAATAGGTCTGGTCGAGTAGGCCGCCCTTGTCTGTCACGTTGAACTTGCCCTTGCGCGGTTGGAACCAGGTAAAGACTGTCGGCTTCACCAGATGGAATGCTAGGATCGTCTCGTAAATCTCGCCCCAGAACGGTCGTCGGTCCCCGCCCTGTAGACGCTCACTCGACAGCATCGAAATCACCAGATGGGGCAAAGCGTAGGCAAAAATCATTACCGCCGAAGCGTGGATAATGTTCTGCCCAGCAATCAGGTAGGCGAGCGGCGATGTCAGAAACACAATTCGCGGCAACGGAAATTGAAAATGCAACATCGCGTTGAGGTAGCAAAGCCGCTGCTGCCAGGTCAGGCCGGGACCGCGCAGCGGATTGTCGATGCGCAGGATCTGGGTCATGCCGCGCGCCCAGCGAATGCGCTGGCCGATATGGACGACCAGCCTTTCCGTGGCGAGACCGGCGGAAAGACGGGCATCGAGATATGCCGTATTCCAACCCATGCGCTGCAACTTCAAGGCGGTGTGCGCATCTTCTGTAACGGTTTCGCCGGCAAACCCATTCGTCTGCAACAGTGCGTCGCGCCGGATTACGGCGCAGGATCCGCAAAAGAAGGTGGCATTCCACAAATCATTCCCGCGCTGCACCGCGCCGTAGAACAGGTCGCCCTCACCGGGCATGTCGCTGACAACGCCCAGATTGCGCTGCACCGGATCGGGCGAATAGAAGTGGTGCGGCGTCTGCATCAGCGCTAGCTTGGGATCGTGCTGGAACCATCCGACACTAAGCTGCAGGAAAGCCCGGGTGGGCACGTGATCGCAATCGAAGATCGCAATCAATTCGCCATCGGTTTTTTTCAGTGCAGCGTTCAGATTGCCAGCCTTGGCGTGCAGGTTGTCGCTCCGGGTGAGGTAGCCACAGCCCGCTTGTCTTGCAAAAGCCCGGAATTCCTCGCGCCTCCCGTCGTCCAGAATGAACACACTGAAGCGATCGGCGGGATAGTCCATGTCCATCGCCGCGAAGACAGTGTGCTTCACGATCTCCAGACTCTCGTTGTAAGTCGGGATGTAGACATCGACGCGAGGCCAGTGCTCGGTCGGGCCGGCCACTTCGACCACCTTGCGTTCTAGCGGCCAGCTTGTCTGCAGCAATCCCAGCCCCATGATTACCCAGGCATAAAGCTCAGCGAGATACAGACCGCCGCCCAGCACGAACTCGGGCAAAGTATTGAATTCCAGAGTTTGGGTGGTGCGCCAGAAGATGTATCGGGTCGATACAAGCATGGCGAGCGCTGCCAGCACCAGAGTGCCGCGGCGTCCCTTAAACTTCGAGATAATAACGGCAGCCAAAACCACTGCCGCGGCAAAGGTCCATTGTTCAATTAGACCGAGCGGTACGAAGATCACGAGCGCGGCCAGAAATGCAAGACCTAGCCTGATAGGCCAACGGACCAGGTTGGAGGCGGACATAAGCTTCATATCCTTCCGTTTCAGCCTGCGCGAACGGCGTCGAGATTATCCGCCGCGGAGCTACGGGCGAGTTGGACGTCAGCGTCCAAGATGCTGCACCGTGCCAGCACCGCATCAGTCAGTTTTTCCAGATCCGGCAGAACGACGCTTTGAGGCGCGCCCTTTGACAGCGTTTCGAAATTGGCGAGAGCTTCCAACACCGCTTCGTCTCGCCGTACGGTCGCAATCAGCTGTTCTCCAAATATCTCCTGCACAAACCGATGAGTATGGCGCGAAAGCTTCCGCCTGTCGTCGAGCTGATTGAGGACGAAAGCGGTCTTCTTCATTTTGGAAATGGACACATCGCGCGCGAGTTGGGTCAGACTAGCGAGCGATGCTGGGTCTGGCAGTAAAGCCGACAGGTTTAGGTCAGCATAAGGGATCAATGCGTCAAAAAGATCTCGGTCGCCGGAAGCGATATCTGCGATCACCACATGAAGATCGTCTTCTGCGAACGCCCCATCCTGCGCTCGATCCCGAAGCATTTTCTTTTGCTGTGGGGCTGATGCCCCAATCAGGTTAACGTCGGCAATTGCCATCATTTCACGACTCGAAGACGCGAAGTCAGGAAGCGACTGGTTTGGCAAAAGGCCGAAATGTAGCTTAAGGGAGTCCTGTCCAGTAAGATCGACAGCGGTTACCTGCCGACCACGCCGGGCGGCCCCGAGCGCCAATTGCGCGGCGAGAAATGTAGTGCCGACGCCGCCCTTGGCTGCATAACAGATCACCAAACTCATTGGCCGCGCGCCAGGTGACTGAGGAAAGTTCTGAGATCGGGTCGTTCCGGCCGGTGAGAGGCGGCCGGGGCGCTAACCGGATCAGCGAAATCCAATGCTTCAATGTCTTCGACCGGTTGGGCGCCATATGTCGCGAGCAACGACGAGAACTGAGTTTCGAGAGGATGTCCGACAGGGACAGCCACGGAGGGGCCGCTTGATCGCGCCATATTGTCGAAATCTCGTGATCGAAGTTCGACCTGTGAAGGTCTGCGCTCAAGTATGCGAGGATCCGCTAGGAGAGCTTCAAAAATCGGCCACAGCTCAAGATCAGCGTAGCGGTCCGGAAACTGCCGATAATCAAAACCTCTGCGGTCGAGTTTTTCAAGCAGGGCCCTAGCATCCGATCTCATGGCATTATCCTCGTTAAGTTCCAAGGATATGCGATCTTGGTTAAAATTGTGTTTATATGATTGATGTACTTATTGATTATTCACCGATACCTTATCGAGATGCCACTTACCTTGACGACATATCTCGTCTGGATGGACTACGGGCGTCTCACGACGGGCTTCGCCTCGATCCCGCATTTGCGTCAAATGCCGGTCGACAAGATCAAAATCGATAGCTGGCATCGCCGGTTGATCAGAGCGGGGGAAGGACGCTGGCTGTCGCCTGCGCGATCGTCGGCTTGGCGCACGGGCTGAGCCAGGTGCTGGTCGCCGAAGGGGGGCGAGAGGGAGGCACAGACACAAAAGTTTGCTGAGCTTGGATGCCAGTTAATGCAGGGCTTCCCGTTCGGCCACCCCGTGCAGGCGCCCAATCCTGTTCAACGCAGAAACGCGTCGACGAAGATTAAGTTCGGCTAATTTCGCTGCAAACCATGACGCGGCGGCTAGGGCGCGAAGCCTTATAATCTGGCATTTGCATGAGGCGTGATGTGGAACGCATAGCTCTGGCAGAGGGCGTCCGGCTGCAGCTGCAAAAGCGGACCTTTATGGTGGGTAGAAAGATTGTTGTCCTCAAATGACCAGCTGAGAAAGCTTGGGCTCTCCGAGATGCAATGGGATGGTGGACACATACGTCTATTTGGCAATCGGCTGTGCTTGCGTCGTCATTTGCTGACGGGTCTCCTGAGGCGCCAATTGATCAAATGCCAGTCTCGCGAAAAGGCCAAAGCCCTGCTTAAGCCCGGTCAATCATGCCTGAATCGAGCAGCGGCGCAGCGTCCTGAGCAGCGATGCCAAGGACATTGGATAGCCGTTCTAGGCCCGCGAGCACCAGCGCCTGCTCCCAGAGCGGCAAGGTCGGGAAAACCGCCTGAAACTTCTGCTGCAAAAGGTCCGGTGCACGCTCGATGGCGGTTTGCCCGGCGGCTGTCACAGTCAGCTTGATACGGCGCTTGTCCTGCTCGCCGCGCGTCCGAGCCACCAGCCCCGCAACTTCGAGCCGGTCGCAGATGCTGGTTATGGTGGCCTGCGAGAACTGAAGCGCCGCAGACAAAGCCGTTGGCGTTGTTTCGTGCTGCTCTGCAACTTCCTGCAAAACGAGCAATTGCGAAGGCGTGAGGTTGGTTGCGGCAGCCAATTTCCGATTGTTCAGGTCGGACGCTCGCATGATCGTTCGCAGAGCCCGCAAGGCAGGGATAGTCAAAGCCTGTTCCATGCGCCTTGCTAGACTGCCGGAGCGATTGCGCCAAGCCCGTAAGCCGACGGAATATACTACGATTTTCGATATTAAATGCACCGATTGATGTAGTACCAAGACAGGTGAATCCGGTCGCTATGGTTGCATTATCGGATTGCCCTGCCATATGGACGCATTCCGATAGGGATTATCCGTCGCAATCCATGGGCATATTGCTTTGACTATCGTACAAAAAATTGCAACCGCAGCATTCGCTGCAGTGGGCAATTCCGACCAAACGCCCGGCGAGACCCGTTGGACGATCCTACGCCAACCTTCCCCGGAAGATGGTCCTGCAATAACAAGGCTAATTGCCGCCTCCCCGCCGCTCGACAGGAACTCGGCCTATTGCAATCTTCTGCAATGTTCGGATTTTTCCGACACCTGCGTAGTGGCCGAACTTGATGGCGAAGCGGTCGGCTGGATCTCAGCCTATCGTCCGCCGTCCGCACCGGATCGCTTGTTCGTTTGGCAGGTGGCGGTGGCGGAAAAAGCACGGGGTACCGGTCTGGCAGGGAAGATGCTCGACAGCTTGATCAAACGGCCTGCCGTATCGGGCGCTGTCATGCTGACCACCACCATCACGAGCAACAACGCCCCATCCTGGGCACTGTTCGAAGCCTTTGCTCGCCGGCACCATGCGCTGATCAAGCGTGCGCCCCGCTTCGAACGCGGAACGCATTTCGGCGGCGCGCATGAAACCGAGTGGGAGGCGCGGATCGCGCCCCTGCCCCAATCCTAAAAATCCGGAGCCTGTCCTATGACCATTTTACCCCAGCCAAGCAGCAGCTTGCCCGACACCAGTATCTACGAGCGCCGAGAATCCCGCGTTCGCACCTATTCGCGTTCGCTACCCCGTCAGTTCAACCGGGCGCAGGATGTGTGGCTGCATGACGACAGCGGCGGCCGCTATCTCGATTTCCTCTCGGGCTGCTCTTCTCTCAATTATGGGCACAATCATCCTGTCCTAAAGCAGGCGCTGCTTGACTATATCTCCGCTGACGGAGTCACCCACGGGCTAGACATGCACACCGATGCCAAAGCACGGTTTCTCGAGGCGCTGGAAGAAGTGATCTTCCAGCCTCGTGGGCTCGATTACCGAGTAATGTTCACCGGCCCGACCGGAACCAACGCTGTTGAAGCTGCAATCAAGCTGGCGCGCAAGGTGACCGGGCGCGAAATGATCATCGCCTTCACCAACGGGTTCCACGGCATGACCCTTGGAGCACTCGCCTGCACCGGCAATGCCGAGAAGCGCGGCGGCGCGGGGGTTCCGCTCAGCCATGTCGCGCATGAACCTTATGATGGCTATTACGGCCCCGAAGTCGACACCGCGCAACTGCTCGACCAACGCCTGTCGGACCCTTCCAGCGGCCTCGACACGCCTGCTGCCATCCTGCTCGAAACCGTGCAGGGCGAAGGCGGCCTCAATACCGCATCACCTGAATGGCTGCGGGCCATTGCAGAAGTGGCTGCGAAGCATGGCGCGCTGCTAATCGTCGACGATATTCAGGCAGGCTGCGGCCGGACGGGTTCTTTTTTCAGCTTCGAAGGCATGGGCTTCACGCCCGATATCGTCACCTTGGCCAAGTCGGTCTCCGGCATGGGCCTGCCCTTCGCGCTAACGCTGTTCCGGCCTGAACTCGATGTGTGGTCGCCCGGAGAACATAACGGTACCTTCCGAGGCAACAACCACGCGTTCGTGACCGCCACTGCGACCCTGTGGCATTTCTGGGCCGACAAGGATTTCGAAGCCGATATTGCCCGCCGGGGCGCATTGCTCGAGGCTCGCCTCGTTCGCATTGCCAAAACCTACGGCCTTGCCACCCGGGGGCGCGGAATGATGCGCGGCATCAATGTCGGCAGCGGTGAAATTGCATCCGCCATTACCAGTGCCTGTTTTGCCGCTGGCCTCATCATCGAAACGAGCGGCGCGCATGACGAGATCGTCAAGGTACTAGCGCCGCTAGTAATCGATGACGACCTGCTCAACGCGGGCCTCGACATTCTCGAACGCGCGGTCGGTGCTGAATTGTCGCCCGGCCTCGAGATCGCTGCTTAACTCATTCAAGGAAAACAGACGCCATGATTGTCCGCAAACTCAAAGATATCCGCCGCAGTGACCGCAATGTGAAATCGGAAGGCTGGGAAAGCGCCCGCTTGCTGTTGGAAGATGACGGCATGGGGTTCTCGTTCCATCTGACCACGATGCTGGCGGGGAGCGAACTCAAGATGCATTACAAGAACCACCTCGAAGCCGTCATGGTGCTCAAGGGCACTGGCACCATTGAGGACCTGGGCACCGGCGAGACGCATCAGTTAAAGCCAGGCGTGGTCTATGCGCTTAACGAAAACGACAAGCACATCGTCCGGCCCGAATCCGACATGCTCACTGCCTGTGTGTTCAACCCGCCAGTTACCGGGGCTGAGGTCCACGATGCGGACGGCGCCTACCCTGCCGCCTCCGTCCCCCGGGCCGAACCGGTCACGGCTGGATAACGGGCAGAAATGATCATGCAAGACACCTATCCCACTCGCCAAGCTGCTGAACCGCAACTGCTGAAACGCCGCGACCCGGTCGCTTGGCAAGCGTGGCACGATGACGCGCCGCTCAGCAGCGAACAGGTCCGCCACTATGATCAGCAAGGCTATCTGGTGCTGGAAAACGTGTTCAACGCCGCCGAACTCAGCGCGCTTCAGCGCGAAACACGGCACCTGCTTGCCCATCAGGGGGCGCTGGCCGACGAGACGGTGATCACCGAACCGGGAAGCCGCGAAGTGCGTTCCATCTTCGCCATTCATGAACAGAACCCGCTGATGGCCCGGCTCGCTGCCGATAAACGATTAGCTGGCATCGCGTCCTTCCTGTTGGATGATCAAGTTTACGTCCACCAGTCGCGCCTCAACTACAAACCGGGCTTCACCGGAAAGGAGTTCTACTGGCATTCGGACTTCGAGACATGGCACGCGGAGGACGGAATGCCGCAAATGCGCGCGCTGTCGATGTCCGTTTTGCTGGCTGACAACACGCCCGACAATGGCCCGCTGATGGTAATTCCGGGGTCCCACCGCAGCTTTGTCGCCTGCGTCGGCGAAACTCCGGACGATCACTACCGGGAATCGCTCAAGAAGCAGGAATACGGCGTGCCCGACGAGCAGAGCCTTGCCAGTCTGGCGCGCGATCACGGTATTGTTGCGCCGGTCGGCCCGGCAGGCACGGTAATCCTGTTCGATTGCAACATGATGCATGGATCGAATGGCAATATCACGCCCTTCCCCCGGTCGAATGCATTCCTCGTATTCAATGCGGTGGCGAACCGGCTCGGCAAGCCATTCGCCGCTGCTGCGCCTCGTCCGGAATTCGTTGCCGCGCGCAAGTTCGCGCCGGTTTCGCCAGTCTCCGATGCCTTGCTCGAGAAGGCGGCAGCTTGATGGCCGTGCACAGCGTGGAAAAGATCGGCGGTACCTCGATGGCCGCCACGTCAACCTTGTTCGACAATGTTCTGGTAGCCGGGCGGCAAGGGCAAGACCTCTACCAGCGTATTTTTGTCGTGTCGGCTTATGCCGGGATGACCGATCTGCTGCTGGAGAACAAGAAATCGGGCGAACCGGGCGTCTATGCCTGCTTCGCGTGCGGCGAGCCAGGCTGGAAGGACGCGCTTGAAAAGGTGCGCGCAGCGATGTGCGAACGCAATGCAGCGATGTTTGCCCGCAG
>Ga0247817_10001814_pt1 | contig 11069 bp, 14 predicted proteins | sample UWRJL212509R1_FD_178010 | JGI IMG/M metagenome (GOLD analysis project Ga0247817, IMG submission 178010) | Plant litter microbial communities from Arlington Agricultural Research Station in Wisconsin, United States - UWRJ-L212-509R-1 | ecosystem: Environmental > Terrestrial > Plant litter >... | reverse complement strand
TTATAAACTCGCCGTTAAGGTTTTTTATAAAGCGGCCAAATTTGCGCAATAAAGCTTCAGTTTTATCCCGGCGCGAATCGCCAATTATTACCGCGCTGCCGCCGCCCAGGTTAAGGCCGGATATGGCAGCCTTGTAGGTCATGTTTTTTGACAGTCTTAAAACATCATCCAGCGCATCTTCCTCGTTTTTGTAGGCCCACATACGCGTACCACCTAAAGCAGGACCTAGTGTAGTATCATGAACGGCTATGATTGCTTTTAATCCAGTGTCCGGATCACTGCAAAACACAACTTTCTTGTGTCCGTAGGTTTCAATTTTATTGAAGAGAGATCCGGTGACTTCCTTTGCTGGCATTTGCTGTTTTTAGGCTCAACAAAAGTAGATGTTTTTTTGAATGCGACAAAGGTTTTTTAAAGGGGTTATATATTCCACTGTGTCTGAGTGAATATGGTGAATTATTCCAATACTTCAGCAGGTATAAACAGCGATAATATCTTTTTTTGATTATCAGTATCAATAACAGCAAACTTCCAGTCATCAGAGTTTTCCGGAGAACGCCCTATAACTTTCTTTTTAGACTTAATTGTAAAATAGCCAGAACTTTCATTGTAAGTTACATTGCCTTGGCCAAACTGCTTCTCAAATGCAGCTTTGGTTATTGCAAATGATGTGGGAGAGGTATTCTTATAATCGGTTAGTCTCATTTCAATTGTTGAGTTATTGAAGAAACGGACATATTTTTTACCCTCAATTATTTGAACTTGTTGAAAATCACTAGGAGACGGCAAGCCCATTTTGAATTCGAGTTCGGGAGGATTCATGGTTTGTTTTAATACCTGTATTAATTGTTCTTTGGTTACGATTTTGAAAATTTCAGGCATAGTGTAGTTTACTGCCTCTTCAAAATTTTTGTCAATCATAAGCTGATTATATTTCAAAAACTGCTGAATAAGTTTTTCGTTTGATGACTGTGCTTTTACAGCAAATGATAACAAAAGGAAACAGATGATAAGGCTGGTATGTCGCATATTTTTCGCACTAAAATAAGCAAATCACCTCAACTCATTTACTTTTTTTAAGATAAGTTCTTCATTAGGTTTTGTTTTAGCCAGCTTTAAAGCATCGTGATAGTAAGATGCGGCCTGCCCATTATCCACTTCCGTATACAAATAACCCATCAACATAAAATAAAATTGATCTGGTTTTACCTTTAATTTTGCCACTTCTGCAATTGCTTGCTCATTGGTAAATACTTTTGAAAAAGCAAAAACCCTGTTCAATGCTGCTACCGGCGAATAAGCAATTTGAAGCAGCTTATTATAAAGCCCCAGTACTGCCTGCCATTTTTCTTTACTATCTGTTCTTTGCGTAAGCCAATAGGCTATCATCGCTTCAATATGATATTTTGACAGGTTATTTCCATTGGCCGAGCGATGCAGGTATAAGGCGCCATTGCTTATTGAGTGCTTATCCCACAAGTCGATGTCCTGATCATTGTATAAAATATGTGCACCGTTCTCGTCTGTACGCGCATCAAGTCGCGATGCGTGAAAATACATTAAAGCAAGCAGCGCGTTAACACCAGGTTTATTAGTAAGGGGACATTCTATCAGCATAGTACATAAACGGATCGCCTCAAAACAAATGTCTGTATTAACCACCTTGTTGCTGCTTATGGAATAGTAGCCTTCATTAAATAAAAGGTAAATGGTTAACAGAACATTATCTAAACGGGCGTCTATCTGCGTTGCCGAAGGCAATTCAATGCTGATTTTTTGTTGCCTTAGCTTTTCTTTAGCCCTGTATAAGCGCTTGGCAATAGTTTCTTTGTTGGATAAAAAAGCGTCGGCAATTTCGTCAATGCCGAAACCGCAAAGTATGCGCAAAGCCAGGCCAACCTGCGCCTCGGTTGGAATAGCCGGATGGCAGATAGCAAACATCATTTGCAGCTGACTGTCGCTTATGTTTTGCGGCGACAGGTCTATCTCATCAATAAAAACGTGGGTGTTTGTTTCCAATTGCGGCGATATTTTGCTGTCAAACAAATTACTGCGTTGCATTGCCGTTTTCGCTTTGTTTTTAGCTACCGCGTACAGCCACGCTATAGGATTTGGCGGAACGCCGTTTATGGGCCAGTTTTGCGCGGCAGTTGCAAAGGTGTCGCTGGCAATGTCTTCAGCAGTTTCCATTTGTTCAAAACCAAAGTGCCGGTATAGTACTGCTACTATTTTACGGTATTCGGTTCTGAACAAATGGGGAATGATGTCCTGCTGCATTTTAAAAATTAGGCGTGTACGCCATCGCCTTTAGCAAGTCTGCGCACCTCAACTGTGTTGCCTTCGCCCTGCAAAACCGGGCAGCCTTTGGCGCATTCTGCAGCTTCGTCGGCATTTTTGGCTTTAACAACTACGTAGCCGCCTAGTGTTTCTTTTATTTCGCCAAACGGTCCATTAGTAACTGTTTTATCGTGATGCACCACTTTGGCGTCGTCAAATATCAGCCCGTCGCCTTTACCTTCAAAGTTTCCGGTGGCTTTAAGGCCGTTAAGCCAATCCATGGTTTGCTGCATCCAGATCTGCATTTGCTCTGGCGAAGCGATTTTGCCTCCATCCTGATGCCTGAAAATTAACATGTACTCTTTCATCGTTTTTGTTTTTTAATGTGATGTATAAATAAACTACACCTACATATCAAATGGGCAGAGCGAAACCGGACAATGAATTAAAAATAAATATTAATCCTTCAATCGCACCATGCACTGCACATCATTATCGTTCAAGTACCATTCCACACAATAACCTTGCGGGTCAATATCAGGGTGGGCTATCATTTGCTGAAAAGTGTTGCCAATGGCAGGCAGGTCCTTCATATAATCGTGCAAAACAACGCTTACGTAATTGCCTTTTTTTATGATGATAGTCTCCAGATTTAATTTTTCGGCTTCGCCGGATTCCAGAACTTCGGCTGCAGCTCTGTAAACAACATCATCGCCATTTTCAGGACGAGAAAGGCCAAAGTATTTACGTTCAGTTGAAAAGGGAAATAGGGAGTGCAGTTTTTGATGAGCCGCTAATACACCATCTGGGAAAGAGGAGGCGGTAACATACATCACTTTAATATCTTGCTTTAATTGAATTGTTTCCATGGCTAAATTTCTTTTACAACAAAACTAGGATGTGTATGTGAGAAACTTAAAGGGGGTTAACGACAATGTTGGGGGTGATTTGCGACGTGTTTAAATTGTAAAGTCTTTTGCAAAATATCTTTTAAATATACACCCAAACAACCAAGCCACTAAAGCCCCATAAATTGCGCCAACAGTAACATCTATTGGGTAATGCACACCAACATACACTTGTGCAAAGCTAATTGATGCCGCCCATAGTAAACTTGCAGGTAATACCCATTTATATTGCTTGTAAAAAACTATGCTTAAAAACACCGCTACAGCAAAATGGTCGGCAGCATGGCTGGAGGGGAAGCTGTAGCCTGTTCCGCAATCTACGCGCTCAATTATAGTGGCATCTAAAGCGGGGGTGTTACAAGGGCGCGCCCTTGTAAATATAGATTTGATAACGGTCGCGCTGCCAAAGTCGGCAAGGCCTGCTGTTAGCGCAAGTAGCACTATAATAATAAGACCCTGCTTTTTATATCGCCAAAGGCAAAACACAAAAATGAAAATGTACAGGGGGATCCACACAAGCCGGTTACGCAAAACAGGCATCACCACATCAAAAAACCAATTACCCATATCATGGTTAATGAAGTGGAATAATTGCTGATCAAGATGGAGCAGGAAATCGGGCATCAGCACAAATATAAACTAAGATTTGCAGGATTAAAGGATTATAAGATTTTGATGCCTGTCGTAACTCCTATCAACCAGGCATCCTATAAATCGTAGTTAAGACAAAATAATATTCTATTTTTGCACACTTTATTTTTTTGAATTTTGACACTTATAAAATCAATTTCGGGTATACGGGGTACCATAGGCGGCGCGGCCGGCGATGGTTTAACACCCCTTGATATAGTAAAATTTACGTCGGCCTATGGTGCCTGGCTAATAAAAAATGGCGCTGCAAAAAAGGTAGTTGTTGGTAGGGATGCGCGGATCTCGGGCAGCATGGTGAACAACCTGGTTACAGGCACCTTGATGGGCCTGGGTATTGATGTGGTTGATGTTGGCCTTTCTACTACACCTACTGTTGAAGTAGCGGTGCCTTTGGAGCAAGCCGGCGGCGGCATTATTTTAACCGCAAGCCACAACCCCAAGCAATGGAACGCGCTTAAACTTTTAAACGCAAAAGGCGAGTTTATAAGCGATACAGATGGCAAAGAACTACTTGAAATTGCTGAAAACAGTGATTTTGATTATGCCGACGTAAACGCTTTAGGTAAGGTAACTTATGACGATAGCTATTTACAGAAACATATAGACCAGATACTGGCGCTACCGTTAGTTGATGTTGACGCGATTGCCAACGCCAACTTTAAAGTGGTGATTGATTGCGTAAATTCTACAGGCGGTATTTTTGTGCCTGCCTTGTTAGATGCCTTAGGTGTAAAAACTGTTCACAAATTATTTTGTGAGCCGGATGGCGAGTTTCCGCATAACCCGGAGCCACTGCCGGAAAATCTTACTGCTCTATCAAAAGAAGTTTTAGCTAAAAATGCGGATCTGGGTATAGCCGTTGACCCGGATGTTGACCGCCTTTGCTTTGTTTGCGAGGATGGCAATATGTTTGGCGAGGAATATACACTTGTTGCCGTTGCTGATTACGTATTGAAAAATACAAAAGGAAATACGGTATCCAACCTTTCATCAACCCGCGCGCTGCGCGATGTTACCGAACTTGCCGGTGGCGAATATCATGCTGCGGCAGTAGGAGAGGTTAACGTAGTAAATAAAATGAAAGAGGTTAACGCCATCATCGGCGGCGAAGGCAATGGCGGGGTGATCTATCCCGAATTGCATTATGGCAGGGACGCGTTAGCAGGCATAGCTTTGTTTTTAACTCATCTGGCTAAATATGATAAACCTGTTTCGGTTTTACGCAAATCGTATCCAAGCTATTTTATCTCTAAAAATAAAATAACGCTAACGCCGGAAATGGACATTGATGCCTTATTGCTTAAGGTTGAGGATCGTTATAAAAATCAACCCTACAGCACTATTGACGGGCTAAAGATAGAGTTTGATAAACAATGGGTACACCTGCGTCGCTCAAATACTGAACCTATAATCCGCATCTATTCAGAAAGCGAATCTGAAACAGCGGCTAATGGTTTAGCTAATAAGATAATTGCGGATATAAAGGAAATCTTAAGTTAATTATTGAATTACTGAGTTATTGAATTATTGATTGAGTTACTGAATTATTGACTGTTGCTATTCAATAATTTAAATACTTAACAAACTAGAGGCCAACTCAATAATTCAATAAATCATAAACTACCAACTCAGTAAATCAATAATTCAATAAATCAAAATTAACCCCCATGCGCGTTTACTTAGATAATGCAGCCACAACCCCTCTTGATCCTGAAGTCATCAAGGTGATGTGCGGCGTAATGGAAAGCCATTTTGGTAATCCATCGTCTATCCATGCGCACGGGCGCGAGGGGCGTACGCTGGTAGAGAAAGCGCGCAAAACTGTTGCTGGTTTATTGCATACATCGCCAGCCGAGATATTTTTTACCGGGAGCGGTACCGAGGCTGATAACATGGCTATACGCTGTGGTATTATTGATAATAATATTAAACATGCCATTACCACCAAGGCAGAGCACCATGCGGTGATTCATACGTTGGAGGCTCTGGAAAAAGCCGGCGCTATTAAGCTAAGCTTTGTTGATATCGACGATAAAGGCAATATCAGTTACGATCATCTGGAAGAGCTGCTCCGTGATAACGAGCGCAGTTTTGTATCGTTAATGCAGGCCAACAACGAGATTGGCACGCTTACAGATATTGAACGGGTAGGTAATTTATGCGAACAGTACAACGCCATCTTCCATTGCGATACGGTGCAAACTATGGCGCATTATCCGCATGTGTTAAATCAGTTAAAGGTGCATTTTTTAACCTGCGCGGCACATAAATTTCACGGTCCTAAAGGTGTAGGCTTTTTATACATCAACCATAAAATAAAAATAAATCCACTGATATACGGCGGCGCGCAGGAGCGCAACATGCGTGGCGGCACCGAAAATGTATACGGCATAGCGGGCTTAGCCAAAGCGCTTGAGTTGGCGTATGCCGATATGGAGCAGCACCACGATCATATACAAGGCTTAAAAAGCTACATGATCGAACAACTGCAAGCCAACATACCGGGCTTGCAGTTTAATGGCGAAACGGCGCCCAACAAAAGTTTGTATACTGTGCTAAACGTTTCGTTCCCTGAAACAGACATTGCAGATATGTTGCTGTTTAAATTAGATATCGCGGGTATCTCTGTATCGGGCGGCAGCGCCTGTAGTTCGGGTACGGATATTGGCTCGCACGTACTTACGGCGATCGGTGCAAGTTCATCAAGGCCATCTGTAAGGTTCTCTTTTTCAAAGTATAATACTAAAGAAGAGATAGACTTTGTAGTCCAAAAACTTAAAGAACTTTTTTAGTTCCCTCTAAATCTACCCCAATTAACGCTATTAAATTAAGCAACTCCGCTAGGAGTTAAAGGTCGGTAGAAAAAATAAGAGAAGAAAGAACGTGCCGTAGGTACGCAACGCTATGTGGCATACCTACGGCATGCATCAGAACTTTCAATTTATTTCTACCGACCTTTTGCGTCTACGACGCATTATCTTTTCCGCGATTTATCGATGCTTGTAGGGCAGACTTTTTAATTAGTTCTCTAAATAAGATCAACTCTTTTTCGACCATTGGATGCCTTTTTTGGCACGGTTATAGTTTATTAATTTGTAATTAAAATAATAAACCTATGAATTACGAAAATCAAAATTCCGGAAACGGTAATCGCCCAGATGAAACTCCTGAAAAAAGACAATCAGAACAGGAAGGTTCAGGATATACTCCGCAAAGAGAACAACAGCAACACAACTCAGGCAATGATGCTTCGTACAGCGAAAGAAACGATGTAACGCCGCCAAACGAAAAAGAATTTCCTTCTGAAGGACCTGCCCGTGCAGATTTTCAGCCGCAGCACCATAGCCGCAGTACCGGCAGAATGGTAGGCCATGAGCCAGGCACAGAAAGTATTTAAGCAAACCAATACATCTACCTAAAAACAAACCTATGATTTTGAATGAGAACAGATTCGGGTACGACCCGGATAATTACGACGATGAACCATCAGATTATGTTAATAGTGATAATGCTGAGGTAGCTGATGATCTTTCGAGAGACAGCGCCGAAGAGTTTGAGGATGAAGACGATGATCTGGCTGACACAAGTGAAGACCATGATTTGGAGGATGACGTAGAGGATGACGAAGATCCGGAGGCTGATTATGATGAGGACGACAGCGATGTAACAGAAGATGATCCCATCAATGATGATGTAACGGATTATCCACAATCAGATCCGGCTGCATTTCACCAGGAAGGTAAAAAGCCGGTTTATATAAAGGATATGCCTTATATAGACCATGCTACGCCCGGTGTAACATCAAACTAAAAAAGCGTTTATTCAATAAAAAAGGCTTGCCGAAACCGGCAAGCCTTTTTTGTTATGTATTTATCCAGCTTAATTCTGCATCATTTTTAAGAACGCGCCTAACTCTTCTTTCATTTCGCGACGATCAACTATAAAATCTAAAAAGCCATGTTCCTGCACAAATTCAGCGGTTTGGAAACCCTTTGGCAAGTCTTTCTTTATTGTCTCTTTAATAACACGTGGTCCGGCAAAGCCTATCAAAGCGCCCGGCTCAGCAATGTTGATATCGCCCAGCATAGCGTATGATGCGGTAACGCCACCTGTAGTTGGATCGGTCAACAATGATATAAAAGGCACCTTAGCCTGCCCTAGCAAGGCCAACTTAGCCGATGTTTTAGCCATCTGCATTAGCGAGAAAGCCGCCTCCATCATACGGGCACCGCCCGATTTAGAGATCATCAGGAAAGGAATTTTATTGGCTATACAATGATCTATAGAACGGGCTATCTTTTCGCCTACTACAGATCCCATTGAGCCGCCAATGAAATTGAAATCCATACAGGCAATCACCAGGTCCTGACCGTTTATTTTGCCAACGCCTGCGCGGATGGCATCCTTAAGGCCGGTTTTAAATTGGGTTTCATTAAGTCTGTCAGTATATTTTTTTGAATCAGTAAACTGAAGCGGATCGCCGGATGTCATATCCGGAAACAGCTCCGTAAACTCATTATTATCAAATAGTACAGAAAAATACTCTTTTGAGCCAATACGTAAATGATAGCCACAATAATGGCAAACGTACTGGTTTTCAACTTGTTCAGAATAGTGGAGGGGTTTTTTACATTGGGGGCACTTGTTCCATATACCGTCAGGTGCCTCTTTTTTTTGTTCAGTAGTAGTAATTATCCCTTTTGATTCTCGTTTAAACCAACTCATACCTGTTTCTAACTCTTTCAAACTGATGCAAAGAAACGAAATAATTTGTTAGATATAAGATAAGAGACGATAGATTTGAGATTGGAGTTGAAAATTAGTAGTAAATCTCACATCTCCTACCTAAAATCTCATATCTAAATGATAACTTCGGGCTCTAAATCGATACTAATGAGCTTAAAAGATTATAAAGGCGTACTGCACGGCGATCAAGTGCAGGAGCTGTTTGAGGCGGCAAAAAAGCACCAGTTTGCTTTACCTGCTGTAAATGTTACCGGTACTAACACCATAAATGCGGTAATGGAAACGGCCAAAGCGGTTAATTCGCCGGTTATTATACAGTTGTCAAATGGCGGCGCGCAGTTTTACGCGGGTAAAACGTTAGATAATTCAAAACTACAAGCATGTATTTTGGGTGGTGTATCTGCAGCAAAACATGTGCATTTATTAGCAGAGCACTATGGTGTAGCTGTTATTTTGCATACAGACCACGCTGCTAAAAAGTTATTACCATGGATAGACGGTTTGTTGGATCATGGTGAGAAATTTTTTGCTGAAACAGGCAAACCTTTGTTTTCATCGCATATGCTTGATCTTTCTGAAGAGCCTATTGAAGAAAACATTGAAATATCAGCTAAGTATTTAGAGCGTATGGCCAAAATGGGCATGACGCTTGAAATTGAATTAGGTGTTACAGGCGGCGAAGAAGACGGCGTTGACAACTCTGATGTAGATAGCTCACGTTTATATACCCAGCCTGAAGAAGTTTCTTACTCTTACGAGCATTTATTAAAAGTTAGTCCGCGTTTTACTGTGGCTGCTGCTTTTGGTAACGTGCACGGTGTATACAAACCAGGTAACGTAAAACTACAGCCGGTTATATTGCATAACTCACAGGAGTACGTTAAAAAGAAATTTGGTTTGACTGACGAAAAACCTATCAACTTTGTATTCCATGGTGGTTCAGGCTCAAGCCAGGAAGAAATTCGCGAAGCTATAAGCTATGGCGCTATTAAAATGAATATTGATACCGATTTGCAATGGGCATTTTGGGATGGTATTAAAAACTACTATCAGGCAAAAGAAGGATATCTGCAAAGCCAGATAGGTAACCCCGAAGGTGAAGACTCTCCAAACAAAAAATACTACGACCCACGCGTTTGGTTGCGTAAGGCCGAAGAAACTTTTGTTACAAGATTAAAGTCAGCTTTTGAAGATTTGAATTGCATTAACGCTACAGATAAATTGTAACGTAGAGTCATAAATTATATAAAGCGCCGGTGTGTGAAACATCGGCGCTTTTTTTTAGTTTTAGTTGTAGCAAAAACTAGTTTATGGCCAGAAAAAAAAAGAATTTATTTGAACGGTTTGCCAACTGGGCAACTAATGCAACGGGTAGTTCAACCGCTTTTGTTTTAGCCATAGGCATAATTATAGTTTGGCTGATAACAGGCCCTGTTTTTAAGTATTCTGATACCTGGCAGTTGATAATTAACACCGGTACAACCATTGTTACTTTTTTAATGGTTTTCCTGATACAGAAAACACAGAACAAGGACTCAAAAGCCATACATTTAAAACTGAACGAATTGCTGGCCTCGCATGCTGGCGCGAGTAATCGAATGGTTGATATTGAGGACCTGACAGAAGAGGAGTTAGACCGGCTACACAAGTTTTACGAGCAGCTATCGGACCTGGCCGAAGAAGAGGACGATATTTTATGTACCCACTCTATTGATGCTGCCGAAGAAAACCACAATGTAAAGTTAACCGGACATATGAGCAAAAAACATTACTTAGATGCCAAAGCCACCAGAAATAAAAATAAACAAGGTAAATAATCCGCAACTGTTGGAAACCGTTTTTGCCATACGCCGCGAGGTATTTGTGGTTGAGCAAAATTGCCCGCCCGAGTTGGAGTGGGAGCACGAAGAAGAATCTATCCATTTTTTAGCAACGGTTGACGGCCAACCTGCCGGGGCCTGCCGCTGGCGCAAAACGGATCTGGGTTATAAACTGGAGCGCTTTGCCGTGCTTAAACAATACCGGGGTTTAGGCGTGGCACATACTATGGTTACTACACTTTTAAATGATCTGCCTGCCGATGCTAATTACATTTACCTTAACGCGCAGATAGCTGCCATGCCGCTATACGCCAAATCGGGCTTTGAAAAAACCGGGCCGCAGTTTGAAGAGGCGGGGATACAGCATTATAAGATGGTGAAGGCTTTGTGATTTCGAATATCGAATTTTCAATTTTGAAATTATTATTTCTGACACCTGATTTGACTTGTCATCCTGAGTTATAAAATCCGTGGCCTCTGAGGGTGGAATGACAGAAGAGAGGGCTTGTCATGGTGAGCCTGTCGAACCATGGCGCGGGAAGGCCTTTACGCACGCACCCTTCGACAGGCTCAGAATGACACCTCTCACATTATGTCATGGGTAGCGGAGCGAAGGATCTTATATGCTTTGCTAGCCGGGCGCTTGGTAATGGAATGTTTTACCAGA
>Ga0247817_10001813_pt1 | contig 11071 bp, 4 predicted proteins | sample UWRJL212509R1_FD_178010 | JGI IMG/M metagenome (GOLD analysis project Ga0247817, IMG submission 178010) | Plant litter microbial communities from Arlington Agricultural Research Station in Wisconsin, United States - UWRJ-L212-509R-1 | ecosystem: Environmental > Terrestrial > Plant litter >... | reverse complement strand
TTCTTCGATTCCGACTTGGAGGAGTTGCGCGCCGCCGGGTATCTCGCCCCACGCTCGCTGCTCGAGACCGCGCGCGACCAACGACTGCTCGCCGCGTATGCGCCGGCGACCGCGCTCGGCATCAACATGCATCTCGTCTGGACGGGCGTCGCAAGAGTTCTCTCTTCGCGGGGCGACTCTTCGCTCGACTGGGTACTCGCCGATGCCGCCGCCGGTGAGCTTTTCGCCTTCGGCAACTCGGAGGCGGGCAACGACCTCGTGCTCTGGGACTCCCTCACCGCCGCGACGCCTGTCGAGGGTGGCTGGGCCTTCACCGGTACCAAGATCTTCACGTCGCTCGCCCCCGCCTGGACCCGCCTCGGCATCTTCGGCCGCTTCGAAGACCAGCTGATCCACGGCTTCATCGATCGCACCTCGCCGGGCGTCACAACCCTCGACGATTGGGACACCCTCGGCATGCGCGCGACGCAAAGCCGAACAACGGTGTTGGATGCCGCGTTTGTTCCCTCCGACCGCGTCTCTCGAGTGCTGCCGGTCGGGCCCAACGCCGACCCGTTCGTCTTTGGCATCTTCTCGAACTTCTTGCTGCTGATTGGTTCGGTGTACGCGGGAATCGCCGACCGGGCGCTGGAGCTCGCTGTCGCTTCTTCTCACTCGCGGCAATCGCTCAAGTCGGGCGCTGCGTATTCTCAAGACCCCGACATCCGCTGGCGTATCGCGGATGCCGCGCTCGCCGTGGACGCGCTGGCGCCCCAGCTCGAAAGGCTGGCGATGGATGTCGATACTCACGTCGATCACGGAGCCGCTTGGTTCCGCTATCTCACCGGCGCTAAGCACCGCTCAACCGAGGCCGCGCGATATGTCGTCGACCAGGCACTTCGGGTAGCGGGAGGCTCGGGCTACCGCACCTCGTCGGAGCTCGCCCGCCTGCAGCGTGACGTGCTCGCGGGCATCTACCACCCGAGCGACACGGAGTCGATCCGCGCGACGGTGGCGACCAACCTCTTAGGCCCCCTCGCTGATCGGTGATCGAGCTCGTCGAGGTCAGATCGAGTGAAGCCGAGATCTCGCTGGCTGAGCGGACCGCCCGCGGCCGTATCGAAACCGCCTCAGCGGTGTTCGAGCCTGTCGAAGTTGATCCAGCATTGACCTCTAAGGAGAATTCGTACTTGTCAGGGTGGTAGTGAGCTCTCTGACCGGCGAGGTCCTAGGGTGTGAATAACTTAACGCCGCCGGCGAAGTCCTCAGCAGGTGCTTTGAACGGCGGTTTAGGGCTAACTTGCCCTTCAACTCGCGATCCGTCCAGTAGCTTCCCAAGAGCCGATTAACTGGTTTTCCGACAACTTCTAGGACTCAGGAACCACGGCTGAGATCGCAATATTCACTTCAAGCCTGTGAGTTTGCCTTTAATGAAACCCCCCATTTGGGTGATACCGGGCATGCTCTCGCGCTGACACGAAAAAAGTTATCCACAGGGTAAGCACTCTCGGGGAGCGAGTGCTAATTTCGGCCGCCGTTATCGGGGCTAGACCCCCAAGATGTAGTGTTTGGCGGATTTCCGGGGCTTCGAGGATTAGCCCGGTTCGCAATCGTTGCAAAAGTGCTGATAACTGGGCAAGTGGGTGTGAATAACAAGCGTGTAATTATCCACAGCTGTGGACGACTTGACCACTACATATGGGGTTGACCGTGCGTCGGTGCACAGGGCTATGGTGATGGGAGGGAAGCAAAAGCGTCCCTAAAGCAGGACAACCTCACAGCGGTTGAACCGGCTTGTGAGGTTGAGTTCCTTTGCGGGGAACTTTGACTGTAGCAAGTGCAGGGGCTAATTGTCTGTGGAGGAAGTCCACAAGTAGATTGTAGGACCCCACTATGGCTCAGAAGCCATTGACCCCCGGTACTCCCGCTCCGCAGAGCGGCCAGTACATTCCTGTTGGACCTCGCGGAGGTCGCATCGGTAGCACCGAGGTGACTTCCACCAAGGGCAACCCGCTTCCGCCTAGGCCGGTATCCGGCCAAGGCTACCTGCTGGTCGATCCAACGAAGCACAAGAAGTAGTCCGATGGCTGTCAATCTGACGTGCCCTCACTGCCGCACTACCTTCTACAACCAGGTTGTTACCCGTCACGGGCTGATCAGGTGTGGAGCGTGCGGTAGGACTATCCGCATTTAGCAAATAGCTAAAGGCCCGGCCCCTCTTTGGATGGTCGGGCCTTTGGTGTACTCGGAGGTGTACTCCGGGGTACGCACCCCGTAAGAAGAAGGACTGTACCCCGTACCCGTGCGCCTACCTCTTACGCTTGGGGGTGCACCGGGGTGCTTGACAAGAAAGCTGAGAATGGGGTTTAGTGCCCGCATTCCAATGTTTGTCTAGTAGGGCGGACGGGACTTGAACCCGTGACCGACGGATTATGAGTCGATAGTTGAACCATAGGTTGCAAATCACAATCCCTTTGTTTTGCTGGCATCGAGCGGTATCTCAGATAAGTAACTGGGTCGTACGAGGTCGTGGCGTTGGATGCACTAATAGGATGCACTAGCCGGGACGAACGAGAACCACGTTTGCGTCCACGGAATGCACCCTCCGCCAATCACGACGACTGCTGGCGGGTGAAATGAACCGACTGGGATGCACTGGCCGAAGCGCAGATCTGGCGATTCTTGCAGGGAAGACACGAGACATTTTGGTAGGGCGGACGGGACTTGAACCCGTGACCTGTCGATTAGGAGTCGAGTGCTCTAATCAGCTGAGCTACCGCCCCGAACGCCGAAGCGTATTGCAAATCTACCTGATCTCATTGGTCGAGATTGCTAGTTTGGAACCCGGCCTCCGTGGACCACGTTCATCACTCGTTCCCCATAAGCAAGTACGGAAGCTTCATCGACCAGTTCGGCCGCAAACCCGGTGTTCGTGTCGTGGTGGAACCTACCCGCAAACGCATTAAGCGCTCTCAACTCGACAATCCACGGCGCCATATGGGCGAGAGGGCTTGGCGCAACCGCATTTCCGATGTCGGTGATGCTCGGGCCAAGCATCTTGCCCTCGGCGATCAGTCCGGGGAACCGACGATGTAGATGACCCTCGAGCAGCGGCCGTAACGCGGTTGCGGCCCCTCGAGCGTCCTGAGTTGCGCCTGAAATGAACTCATCAACGGTGCGGTAGTGCGTATAGAACGGAGTTTCGCATTCCCTGTCGAGGTCGAGCTTTGCGAAATCGGAGTATCCGCCCGCAACGCGATGAATCTGCATCTCTGAGATGGGTCGAGCTGACGGCCTGTTGAGCGCATCTCGGAGTGATCTCAAGAAGATCGCGTCGTGGGCTAGGACCACTAATTGCTCGCTCGAGTCCGCTATCTGCTTCAAAAGCTCTATCGTGTTCTCGCGGCGATGGCGATCAAGGCTGCTGACTGGATCGTCGATAACAACGGTTTTAGTTGAGAGGCTCGGGTCGGCAAGCGTCGACGCGACGAAAAATGCGAAAGCGAGGCTTCGTTTATCGCCTTCGCTCAGCGCTGTCTCGAAGCTTGGCTCACCACCCGTCAAGGGAACTGATTGTCCGCGCAGGGAAATCTCGTATTCGCTGCGCGCCGTACCGCCGAGATAGTTGTTTCTCAACCTCTCGATCGAGAATGCAGCACCCATATTGGACAGGATCGAATTGATGCTCACGCGGTAGGTGTCGAGAGTGGCCGACATAACCCCAGTCAGTCGCTCACGAGCCTCGCGCTTACCACGTTCAGCCGCTGCAAGTGCCGATCGAGCGGCCTTGAGTTTGTCCAGAAGCTCGATCGTGTCAGGACGATGCCGCACTTCAACGAGGGTGAGCGCTGCGATCTCTTTTAGGATCGCCTCCATGTCGGTATCCGAAAGGGCCGTTTTGAAGTCGGTGATCCTGACCTCGAGTGCTGCCAGGACTTCGTTCTGATCATGGATCGTCGATCCGGCCTGATCCAAAATCGCTTGCGCTTCCGCTTGCAACTCGTTGTCGCCTATGGACTCACCGGGATGTTCGGCTTTAAGCGCGAAGAGTTCGCCAAGTAGCGTTCGCAGCGCGTCGAGCGAATCGCTTAATAACTGGTCACCCTCATTCGTCAACGATTCATGGCTAACGTGAGTTGTCCACGAGGTGATCTGCTCGTTTATGGACGCTCGCTCTTGCTCGACCCGCTCCAAAAGCTCAGGCCTTGTTGCCTCACCAATCACCGAAATGCCGTCGCGGATACGCGCTTTGAGCGTCAGGAAATCGCGGTTGAAATACGTTCGGTACATCCGCACAAGTTCAATGCCGGCCGTGGTCTGTGAGCAGAATGGGCATTCATCGCCGTCCTGGTGCTCTATGCCTTCGCTGATCCATTCCTCCCCATTCGACCCGTTAAGACCTGCAATATGCGCAGAGACTAAAGATTCCGCGCTGGCTTCGATGTCAGCGAGTTCCGTTCGCAAAATGTCGAACAGCTCGTCAAGATTTAGGTCAATGGTTGTTAGTCGTGAAGGCAACGCCTGGCGAAGAATTGCATCAGCGCGAGTTGCGTCCGTTTTTCGCCTGATGAGTGCCTCACGCTTTTCCGCGAGGTCGTCGATTTGATCTAGCTGTTCGAACGCGGCGACCGTCATGCCGTTTGATAACAGCTCCACCAATCCCGTCAATCGCGAGATCTCACTTGCAGCAGTGCGGTGCTGCTCTACGGCCGTCTCTTCGTCTTGACGCGCGGCGACGGCACGGTCACCAATAGCAAAATCCAGGAGGTTCCGGCGATGCTCAGACGTGACGGCGACGCCTGAGTAGACATTCCGGTCGATGAACTGGCTGTCGAAAACTAGAAGCTCCGGACGGCTGCAGTCCCAAGATCCATTTTGAAAAGTGGCGCGCTGGCCACTCTCAAACTGCAGCTTGATTAGTTGATCGTTAGTTCCATCAATGGTCCGACGGGACGTGACCTGCTGCGCGTCGTTTAACGCGAGTGATCGAAGTACCGAGCTGATTGTTGACTTGCCGCGACCATTACCAGCGTAGATAAAAGCTACTTGATCTAGTTTATGCGCGGCACCGTTGGCTTGATGAAGTAGCCCAACGCCGTTCACATTCTCGATGCGAGTAAGCATGATCCCCCGGTCGCGCAATCACGGCGGTCACTGCCTGATCCACCGGGCCGACCATATCGCAGCATGAACCCCCGAACCAGCCTCCCAAAGGGGCGACACTGTAGCGAGGCTGACCCGCGAAGGACAATTTGCCGACAACCCGAGAGCGCGACTTGACCAAGGGGTTCAAACCGTAGGTTACGGGTGACCTATCTTGGATGCACTGCCGGATGCACCGCACCCACGAGGTCGCCGGATCTCGGGGGCTCGCGACTAGATAATGACGGATTATGAGTCCGCTGCTTTGAGGTTTCGATACGGCGCTGGCGCGCCTACTCAACCAATGACGGTCTCGACAAGCTCGACCACCGGGGTTCCCAAGCGCAAGCGGTGGTCTGTTGGCAGGGTGTCGGTCGCGTGGTGCGTGACCATGATTACGAGACGGTCTGCCAATGCAGCGCGCAAGTCGTCCATCAGATCGGCGGCGGCCGCGGCATCCAAGTGCGCCGTTGGCTCGTCGAGAAGCACGACGTCGGCCCGCGCGAGCAGCGTGCGCGCGACCGCTACGCGCTGGCGCTGACCGCCGGAGAGGGAGGCGCCCTCCGAACCGATGCGGGTGTCGAGGCCCAGCGGCAACGAGGAGAGGAGGTCGCCGAGTCCGACCGAACGCAGCACGGAGTCGAGTTCAAGATCGGACGGCTTGTCGTCGTGTGCCCGGGCCAGCAACAGGTTGGCGCGCAGCGTTGAGTCGAAAAGGTGGCCCTCCTGCGGGCACCACGCGATGCGCGACCGCATCGAGGAGAGGTCGAGCGACTGGGTGGGCAGATCGTTGACGAGAACCGCACCCGACGTCGGCGCGAGGTAGCCGAGGAGGGTCGCGAGGAGGGTCGATTTTCCGCTGCCGGAAGGCCCTTCGACCACTAGCCACTCACGCCGAGAGACGGTCGCCGAGACGTCAACGAACGCGGGCGAGGCACCGGGCCATCCAGCCGAGAGCCCATCAAGCGAGAGCGTGTCGATCTGGGAAACCGGGATCACACCGGATGACACGGGCTCCGGCAGCTCAGTGATCGTGCTCACCCGACGAAGCGCCGCACGCAACGCGGGCAACTGCTGCACCGCGTCAACGAGGGCCAGCATCGGCTCCGCCATCGCGATCGGAAGCAGCACAAGCACCGCGACGATACCGGGCTCGATGGGCGCGCCCGCGGTGACGGCGAGCATAAAGCCGGTCGCGGAACAGCAGGCGAGCAGGGTGAGGGCACCGCCGAGCCCGAGGGCGTTCGAGGTGCGGCGAGCGTGGGATCCGGCCGCGGCATCGAGCGCAGCCAGGTCGGCGTGCGCGGCCCGGGCCACTCCGTTCGCGCGGAGTTCTCCAGCGGCAGCAATCACAGCCGCGAACCGACGCAGAACAGTTGACCGCACGAGCGCCTGCCCGCGCGCGGCCGAGCGGTCAGCAAGAAGAGCAACGATGGGTGCGACGACGAGACAGACAGCCAGGCACCACGCGAGCACCGTCAGTGCGGGGGAGTAGAGCGCCGCAACCGCGATTGTCACGCCGGCGGCCGACAGCAGTCCGACGACAATCGGCAGCAGCACTCGCGGCACGAGATCGCGCACCCGATCGGCCGACGCCACGAGGAAGTCGAGCGCGACCCCTCCACGCGCCAGACCGCGCGAGGCGACGCCGCGAGCGGCGAGGCCCGTCCAGAGGCGCATGCGGAGTTCGGTCAGCGACCCGAGCACGGCGTCGTGCGTGAGCAGCCGCTCGCAATAGCGCAGCACCGAACGCCCGAGCCCGAAGAACCGCACCCCGACAATCGCCACGAGCAGGTACATGATGGGCGGCTGCTCGCTGGCACGAACAATCAGCCAGCCGGATGTCGCGGTCAGCGCGATTGCGAAGAGCGCCGATGCGGTGCCGAGGAGGGTTGCCGCGGCGAAGCGCCAGGCCGTGGGGCGGAGGTAGGTGAGGAGTTCGCGGAGGGGGCTTGCCTCGGCTTCGCTCGGCGTGGTCTCGACAAGCTCGACCAGCGAGGTGGGTTCGACCAGCGAGGGTGTGGAGGTCTCGACTTCGCTCGACCTGGTCTCGACAGGCTCGACCACCGGTTCCGGCTCGACCGCCGCACGGAGAGACGTCGCACCGAGGAGGACACGGTGGTCGGCGAGGGCCGCTACCGACGCCTCGTGCGAGGCGATGACCATCGTCACGCGACCCTGCAGGGAGCGCAGCGCGGCCTCGACCAGCGACGCCGAGTGCGCGTCGAGGTGCGCGGTCGGTTCGTCGAGCAGCAGCAGCGTGGCTCCCTCTGAAACACGAAGCAGCCCACGCGCAACCGCGAGACGCCGCAGCTCGCCGGGGCTCAGCTGCCCGGGGTCAACGTCGGCCACGTGATCGAGCGAGAGCGCAGACAGCACGACCGCGACATCCACGCCGTAGAGAGCGAGTTCGGCCGAGACCGTCGCGCCCACCGTATGTGGGTGCTGCGGAACCCAGGCAACCAGCGACGGGTCAATACCCGTGACGCGGCCGGTGACCGAGGCCGTGATGTCGCCCGCGAGCACGCGCAGAATCGTGGACTTGCCCGATCCGGAAGGCCCTTCGAGCGCGGTCGTCGCGCCCGCGCGCACCTCGAAGCTGACGTCAGAAACGGCGTCTGCGGTGCGTCCGTCGTAGCGCACGGTCAGCCCATCGATGCGCAAAGAAGAGGCCCGCAGCGACAAACCGGGCCGCACGATCGAGGCGACCCGAGGCGCATCGATGATCGCGCGAGCACGGCGCTGCGCAGCGAGTCCGTCTTGTGAGGAGTGGAAGGCCGCACCCAGATCACGGAACGGCGCGAAGCACTCCGGCGCGAGAACGAGCGCGACCATGCCCAGCACCAGAGTCATGTCGCCGTGAACGAGGCGCACTCCGACGAAGACCGCGACGATCGCGACCGAGATTGTCGCGATGAGCTCGAGCACGAGCGACGACAGAAACGCGCTGCGCAGGGTGTGCATCGTTGTGACGCGGTGCTCGTGCGAGACGCGGCGCAGGGCGGCAGACTGCTCGTCGACGCGACCGAGTCCGACGAGAACGGGGAGTCCGCGCGCCAACTCAACGAGGTGGTCACTCAAACGCGAAAGCGTGGTGGATGCCGCGTCCGCACGTTCTTGCGTGTGCATTCCGACGAGCGCCATAAAGAGTGGAACGAGCGGCACCGTCAGCACAACGATGAGTGCGCTGACCCAATCGGCGCTGAGAATGCGCAGCCCGACGAGCAGTGGGACGACTGCCGCACCGACGACCGCGGGCAGAACGTTGCGGTAATAGTTGTCGAGCTCATCGAGGCCGACACTTCCGATGGAGGTGATCGAGCCAACCTTGCCGGGCGTTCCGTCGAGCACGCGGTCTACAAGTGACAGACGCAGCGCGCTCTTCGCGCCGAGCGCCGCGCGGGTCGCAAAGACCTGGGTCGCCCATGACGCTGCAGCACGCAGCACGCCGGCGGCACACGCGAGTATCACCGAGGTGCGCGGGTCGTCGCCGTTGATGATCGCGACGACGCCGCTCGCCACACTCTCGGCAAGCAGCACGAGGCCGGCTGCCTTGAGTGCGGCGAACAGCCCGAGCACAAAGAGCGTCAGGGGCGCGGCGTCAATCTTCTTCATGAGTTGTGCGTCACCACTGCAGCGCGCACAACGTGCGGGTCGGGGATGTGGTGCTCGCTGATGCGCTTGCGGAATACCCAGTAGGTCCAGCCCTGGTAGAGAAAGACGAGGGGAAGGCCGAAGGCCGCGACGACCGTCATCACTCCGAGTGTGTAATCGCCGCTCGACGCGTTTTCGATCGTGAGTGTCCATGCCGGGTCGAGCGTCGATGGCAGCACGTTCGGGTACGACGAGGCAAAGATCGACGCGGCACCGAAGACGAGGAAGGCGGCCATACCAATGAAGGCGCGACCCTCTCGACCGCGACGGGCGCTGAGCCAGGCCCAGATCACGGCGACCACGGCGACACCGATGAGCGCCCAGGTGTAGACCTTGCCGTTCATAAACTGAACAACGAGCACCCAGCCGACGATCGGCAGCAGGGCCACCGGCGTCCAGCGCACAACGAAGTTGCGGGCGAGCTCGCGCACCGAGCCCTCGGTCTTGAGTCCGAGGAAGACCGCCGCGTGTACGAGGCAGAACCCGACGACGGCGAGGCCGCCGAGAATCGCGTAGCCATTGAGCCAGGCGAACGCTCCGCCGACGCGGTCGCCGTTCTCGTTGATCGGCAGGCCGGTAGTGGTGAGAGCGAGCATCGCACCGACGCCGAAGGCCGAGACGAAGGAGCCGAGGCCGAGGGCGAGGTCCCAGCGGCGACGCCAAGCGCGAGTGTGGCCCTTGCCGCGGTACTCGATCGCGACGGCCCTGAAGATGAGGCCGAGCAGCACGAGCGTCAGCGGAATGTAGAGCGTCGAGAACAGCGAGGCGTACCAGTACGGGAACGCCGCGAAGGTTGCTGCGCCCGCCGTGATGAGCCAGACCTCGTTGCCGTCCCAGACCGGGCCGATCGAGTTGAGCATGACGCGTCGCTGCACGTCATTCTTCGACGAGACGAGCATGTGCATGCCGACGCCGAGGTCGAAGCCCTCGAGCAGCAGGTAGCCGATCCAGAGCGCCGCGATGGCGATGAACCAGATGGTGGGGAGTACATCCATGAGTCAGTCTCCTTCGGGGTCAGTAGGCGAACGCGAGAACGTCGTCGCGCTTGTCGGGATCGTTGGGCTTGTCGGGGTCGTCGTCGCTGTGGTGCGGGTCGAGCTCTGGCATCGCAGAAGCGACACCGCCGCGCACGTATTTCACGAGCAGTCGCAGCTCGACAACCATGAGTGCGCCGTAGACGAGACCGAGAGAGATGAGCGAGAAGAGCATTTCGCCAGCCGTGACTCCGGGCGAGACGGCCGCGGCCGTGAACATAAACACCCCGTCGACACCGCTCGGGTTCGGGTTGGGCGCAACAACGAAAGGCTGGCGGCCCATCTCGGTGAAGATCCAGCCGGCCGAGTTGGCGGCGAACGGAGCGAGGATTCCGAGAATCGCGAGACGCTGGATCCACTTCGAGCGCGGCACGGTTCCCTTTCGGGTGAGCCAGAGAGCGACGACCGCGGCGAACGCCGCCATGCCGCCGAACGTGATCATCAGCCGGAAGCCCCAGTAGGTGACAGCCATCAGGGGCACGTAGCTGATCTCGTTGCCCGCCGAGTCGTGGGTGCCGTACTTCGCCTGGTACTCGGGAACGAGCGTGTTGACGCCCTTGATCTCGGTCTCGAAGTCGCCGTGCGCGAGGAACGACAGGATTCCCGGAACCTCGATGACGTTGACGACCTGCGAGCAGTCTTTCGCGCCGAGGTCACCGATCGCGAAGATCGAGAATGCCGTGCCGTCGTGACAGGCAGCCTCTGCGGCGGCCATCTTCATGGGCTGCTGGTCGAACATCAGCTTGGCCTGCAGGTCTCCCGTGAGGGCAACGCCACCGAACGAGACGACCGCAACGAGTGCGCCAATACGCAGCGAGCGGAGCCACACAGCGTGGTCTTCGCGGTCGCGACCCGCGACATCCAATCTCTCGCCGACAATGACGCGACCCTTGGCATCAACGGTGTCGATGCCATCCTTGCGGCGCTGCCAGAGGTGGTACCAGGCGATGCCGAGCACAAACGCGCCGCCGACGCCGAGCGCGCCGAAGATGGTGTGGGCGTAGGCGGTGAGCGCCGTGTTGTTCGTAAGAACTGCCCAGATGTCGGTCATCACCGGTCGACCGTCGATCAATTCAACGCCGACTGGATGCTGCATCCACGAGTTCGCGACGATGATAAAGAATGCGCTCACGACCGACCCCATGACCGCGATCGCGAGTGAGGCGAGGTGCAGCTTCTTCGGCAGTTTGTTCCAGCCGAAGATCCAGACGCCGAGGAAGACGGACTCGAAGAAGAAGGCGAGCAGGCCCTCCATCGCGAGG
>Ga0247817_10001810_pt1 | contig 11083 bp, 8 predicted proteins | sample UWRJL212509R1_FD_178010 | JGI IMG/M metagenome (GOLD analysis project Ga0247817, IMG submission 178010) | Plant litter microbial communities from Arlington Agricultural Research Station in Wisconsin, United States - UWRJ-L212-509R-1 | ecosystem: Environmental > Terrestrial > Plant litter >... | reverse complement strand
AGGAAGCATTTAAACACATGGATTCAGCCCAGTTTGAAATGTTCATTAATAATTTACACACAAATGAATCGAAGCTCTACATAACAGCATTAGAAGATCAAAAATTCTTTGTTACAGTAAATTACAATTGGTCTGCCAATAAGCAATTCTTTTATGAAGAAGATCAATATGTATGGCTCTTCTTTTCCTGGTTAAAAATTTAATCATACTTTCGCTGTTGTTGGTGTTCCTGCCAGATTTGCTTTCAAATAATGTACAAAAGAAAACGCAGGCCGCCAACAACTCACTCTCAACATTATTCATTCATAGTTGTTGGTGCTCTGCGAAATATTTATTCATTAACATTGATTTGCTCAGGCAGAAACACCAACAACAGCATATAAAGTAAAACATATAGCATGCATCATATGAAAAAAATATTTATCAGCATTGGACTAAGTATTGTATGTTCCTTACAAATCCTTGCACAAAAAAATTATGAAACCATTGCAGTTATTGACAGCAAAGGAAGAAGCTATGAGTTTGTAACCAACGATCCGTTAAAAGCACGCATCTATACCTTGTCAAACGGCATGAAAGTATATCTTTCAGATTACGAAGATGCACCTCGGATCCAAACCTATATTGCAGTTCGCACCGGAAGCAAAAATGACCCTGCCACAGCTACAGGACTGGCACACTACTTAGAACATATTTTATTTAAGGGTACTTCTAAAATAGGAACATCGAACTGGCCGGCAGAAAAAGTAGAGTTGGATAAGATCGAAGCATTGTATGAAGTGTATCGCAAAACAACCGATGCAGCGACACGCACAAAACTATACCACCAAATTGACAGTATCTCTGTAGTTGCAGCTGGTTATGCAATTGCAAATGAATACGATAAGATGCTGAGTCAGATCGGTGCGCAGGGAACAAATGCTTATACCTTTGTTGAACAAACGGTTTATGTAAATGATATTCCTTCGAATCAGATCCAGAAATGGGCGGAGATCGAAGCCGAACGTTTCAGTATGGTTGTACCACGTTTGTTCCACACAGAATTAGAGGCTGTGTATGAAGAGAAGAACCGTGGATTAGACAACGACCGTTCAAAAGTTTTTGAAGCTACATTTGCAAGCCTGTTTAAGAAAGATCCTTATGGAACTCAAACAACAATTGGCACAGTAGAACATTTAAAAAATCCTTCCATTACTGAAATCAAGAAATATTTCAAGACGTATTATGTTGCCAACAACATGGCGATCTGCATGAGCGGTGATCTCGATTACGATTCTACGATCACCATGCTCGAAAAACAGTTCTCTTCATTACCGAAAGGAGATGTACCTGTAAAAACATTTCCTGCGGAAGAAAAAATTACCAGTCCGTTACAGGCAACTGTTGTAGGACCTACTGCAGAAAGCGTTTCTCTAACATACCGTTTTGACACATCCATCCCGCAAGACCCAACATTCAGAAGCAAATTAAAAATGATCCAGATGCTGTTGACCAACGGACAAGCCGGCCTGATCGACCTTAATATCAACCAGGCGCAAAAAGCCATTGGCGGTTATGCATTTGATTTGCCGTTAAAAGACTACAGTATGCTGATGATGGGCGGAAAACCTCAGGAAGGTCAAACGCTGGAATCTGTACAAGCATTGTTGTTAGACCAGATCAGTAATTTAAAAACAGGTAATTTCAAAGACTGGCTTATCCCTGCGGTAGTGAATGATTACAAAATGAGTACGATGACTCAATACGAAAGCAACAAGGCAAGAGCTGATGCTTTTGTAGATGCGTTTGTATGGGGTTTGCATTGGAAAGATTATATCAGCGAGATCAATACACTTGAAGCTATGACAAAGCAAGAGGTACAAGATTTCACATCCACGTATTTCAAAGAGAATTATGTAACAGTCTTTAAACGCAAAGGCGTAGATACAACGATACAAAAAGTACCGAAGCCTGTCATTTCAAAAGTAGCTGTAAACAGAGACAGTCAGTCTGATTTCTACAAAGAAGTATTTAAGACATCCTCTCCTATTATCAAACCAGTGTTTGTAGACTATTCGAAAGAAGTAACAACGGGCAAAATCAAAAACTTCCCTGTGTTGTATAAGCAAAATAAAGAGAACGGATTATTTACACAGCAATTCAAATGGGATCTGGGTAAAATGCCCGATCCATTTAACAGCTTAATGCTTTCGTATTTGAACTATCTGGGCACAGACAAATTAACTGCAGAGCAATTGAAAGAAGAATTTTACAAACTCGGCTGTTCTTACAGTTTTGGAATGTCGGGAAACAATTTAATTATTTCGCTTTCAGGTATACAGGAAAATTATGTTGCCGCTTTAACGTTGCTTGAATCATTTGTAAAGAATTTAAAAGCAAATGACGAAGCATTAGCTCAGATCAAATCAAACATCTTAAAAACACGTACCGACAACAAAACGAACAAGGATATTATACTTCGTTCTGCAATGGCTAGCTATGCCAAATACGATGGTATAAATCCATTTACAAATATCATTCCTGAGGCACGATTGAAAGAGATTGGTTCTGCTGCATTGATCGATGCATTTAAAAAGCTGTATGCATCCGAACATGAAATTGTGTATTACGGTCCTGCTACCTTACAAACAATATCTAAAATGATCAGTAAGCTGCATAAATCTGCAGGCATACCGATCATGCATACTCAAACTGTATATAGTTTCAGTCAGCCGACGAAAAACAAAGTACTGTGGGTGAATTACGATATGGTACAAGCAGAAGTATTGTTAATTTCCCGTTCCATAGATTTCAAAAAAGATTTAGTACCAAGTCTTCAATTATACAACGAATATTTTGGCGGCAGCATGGGCAGCCTGGTATTTCAGGAAATGCGTGAGTCGAGAGCCTTAGCCTATTCGGTAAAGTCAACGTTCGACATTCCTTATTATCCATCCGATCCATTTTATTCTACCTCTTACATTGGCACACAAGCTGATAAGATCAAAGAAGCATTAAGCGGCATGGTCGATTTAATTGACAATATGCCAAAGTCTGAAATGCTGTTTGAAAACTCAAAGACTTCTATCCTTGAAACCATTGCTACGGAACGTGTTACCAAGCTATCTGTACTAGCCGACTATGAGCGCAACAAACGTATGGGGTATACAGAAGATATCCGCAAGGCTATTTATGATTCAATATCAACAATGAGCTTTGATGATATACATACGTTCCAACAAACATACATCAACAATCATACGAGAACAATTCTGATCATTGGATCAAAAGACAAAATTGATTTCAGTAAACTCTCTGAATATGGCGAGGTACAAGAATTGACGTTGCAGGAGATTTTCGGTTACTAAAGTATCATCGCTTTTTAACTTAATTTAAATTCCAAATAACAAAAAACAAATTTCAAACAATAGAATTATAAAAAGAGGTCGTTGGGGTTAATCTCATCGACCTCTTTGGTTATTGTATTTTCTTTCAAAATTCAGATTGTTTCTTTACATTCACGATATCACGAATGAATCAGGATCCGTCCGTATAAATTTCAAACACATGGTTTTTCTCTATATTTTTTCAGGTCTTTTAGTTCTTTATATCGTTGCGCAATACAATGGATTGATCCGTAGTAAAAACCGAATTGAATATGCTTTAGGAGGGATTGATGCGATCTTACAAAAAAGATATGAGTTAATTCCGAATCTCGTTGTCTGTGTGAAAGGATATATGAAGCATGAACAAGCTACGCTGGAATCGATCGTTGAGCTCAGGAACAAAGGCAATGAGAACACCCTTGCATTAAACGACCAATCCGATCAGATCATTCGGTCTATTTTTATTACAGCAGAAAACTACCCCGATCTAAAGGCGGATTCAACCTTCATGCATTTACAATATGCATTGAGCGAGGTAGAAGAACAATTATCGGCTGCCCGCAGAACCTACAATGCACATGCACTATACTTCAACAATAAAATAGAAAATATCCCAGGATATTTTTTTGCTGCTATATTGAATTACAAAAGAGTAGCAATGATTCAGATTTTAGAAAATCAAAAATCTATACCTAACATGAACGATCTATTGAAAAACAATGACTGAGGTAAAAGATATTCAATCGTTGTTCATTCAAACATATCCCGAATATGAAGAAATCCGATTGCGCTCAGATCGATATTGGAACGGTTTGAAAATAGCAGTCGGCATTGCTTCTCTATTTTTTGTTTTAGCACTTATACCCGTATTTACATTTGCTGGAATATTATGGACGATTAGCATGTTCGTTTTTTTTACAATCTATTGTATGATCGCAAATCAATTAACGCTGCAACGCCATGCCCTGTCCAAATTTTTCAATACCATTAAAAAACCTTTTTTAGACACCCTATTAAAAACCATTGACCCGAGTTTTATTTTCATCGATGGCTCAATTTCTTTCGAGGACGTAATGCAAACAAAACTATTTAATCCAGAACGGGCAACACCATTCATTTATAAAGGAGAAGACTATTTTTCAGGCTACTATAAAGGTGTACGAATCAGGATCTCCGAAATAGCATGGCAATTAAATGACTACCAGCAAGCAGATACTGATTTTGAAACATCTGTTTTAATACTAATAGATTTCAATAAAAACATCTCTTCTCACACGTACATATATCCACAAAACAGCAAACACACAAAACCATTCAGCATACTAGCCAAGCCGATTGGCGAAGATGTAACACTTGAAAATATCGATTTCGTAAAGGCTTTCTCCACCTATTCGGACGATGAAATCGAAGCTCGATTTATACTATCGCATTCGTTTATGGAACGATTACTTGTACTGAAATCAATTTTAAAAAGAAATATCATTCACATTAATTTTTCAAAAAACACATGTTCTATCCTTGTACACAAACATACACTATTTGAATTGTCAACTTCAAAATCAATCGAAGAAGACAAACCTTTTGAACGATTTTACAACGAGGTAAAAGGCATTATTGAATTGATCGATGTATTGAGATTGAATGAAAAAATATGGAAAGAATAATACTCTATACATTAATATCGTTAAGTTGTGTTAGCTATTGTTGGTATTCTGCCTGAACATGTGAAGAAATAAGAAGCGCAATTGCCCAGATCAAGAATCTGGACTGATCCATTTTGAGAGCAGTGAGTTGTTGGTAATCCGCGTAATTTTAAGAGCGTTTAAATAAGAATAAAACTTGCAAAAACACCAACAACGGCATTAGTTAAGATAAAAGCTGAATGCCTAAAGCTATAGTCTATGCAATCATATAATAAAAAAAGGTCATCAATATTGATGACCTTTTTTTATTATATGATTCGGTTTTTAGCTTTAAGCCTTTCGCATTAAGCCTACTCTACATGTTCCAAATCTTCCTGTTCAGCAATTTTCTGAACATCATTTTCAATCCATACTAAGAATAATTTATACGCAATTGAAAACAGAACTGCACCTAAGAACATGCCAATAAAACCGCCTGCAACAAAGCCACCGATAACACCAACAAAAATAATTGGCATTGGAACTGGAGCACCCTTGCTCAACAAGATTGGCTTAAGCAAATGCTCCATAATGTAGATAAGCAACAGCCAGACACCTAACAACGATGCCGTAACCGGATCGGATGTATAAAACATATAAATTACAATTGGAATACTTAAAGGCACAATCCCTATCTGCACAATAGATAACAGCAAACATACAATTGTCCATACACCTGCTAAAGGAACACCTGCCATAAAAAAACCAAATGCTGCCAAAACAGATTCAATAAAGGCTACACCAATAATTCCCTTGGTAACATTTTGTATTGTACGTTCGGCTATATGAGAAAACTCTTCTCCATTTTTGCCAGCAACCCGTACAAAAAATTTGTGTGCTAAATCAGAAGATGCTTTCGAATGTGCAAGAATTAAACCTGCAATAATAACAGACGCTAAAAAGTGAATTAACCCCAAACCTAAGCTGCCTATAAAGCTCAATACTGCAAGACCAATAGCTTCAATTTGTGTAGCATGTTCTTTAAAAACTCCGGAAGAATCGCTGACTAGTTTTTGAGAAAAATCATATAAAGCATTATCAATAATTGGTAAGCCTTTAAAATTTTCAACAAAAGCTGACAGCTGAGCACTATTACCCTCCGACAGCACATGAGAAAATTCTTTTACAAGAGAGTGTATGAGTAGATATGAGGGTAAGATAAAAATAACCAAAGCAACCCCGGTAATTAATATAGCCCCCCATTTATCTGTCATCTTAAATCTTTTGCGTAAGAAACTTAAAATAGGCATTGCTGCCACAGCTAAAATAATTCCGCCCAAAATGATTGATAGAAAGGGCATCAAAATAATATAGCTAAAAACAATCATGCCGAGAAATAATATCAATCGTATAGCAGTTTCTATAGAATTCTTAACATAGGGAGTACCTTGATTGTTCATAAATAAAATAAATTGAAATCTGTAAGCAAAAATTTAAGATGCGCCGCAATTTCATAAATTAGTTTCACACCATCATTACATGAAACACTGTTTTTGTATCGTAAAAGGGAATAAAACAGGTTAAAACTGTTTAAACACAATTTTTATATCATTCATTATCAATAAGTAAGAGGAAAGACACAATAAGCATTGAATTTTTACGGGTTAATACGTAATATTGAAGGATTATACTTAGTTTATTAAATTCACTACTATACATTCTTACACGAAAAATGAGCGGAAAAATTAAAGTAGCTAACCCGGTTGTTGAACTGGATGGCGATGAAATGACAAGAATCATCTGGAAATTTATTAAAGATAAATTGATCCTTCCATACTTGGATTTAGATATCAAGTATTATGATTTGGGTATGGAGCATCGTGATGCTACAAACGATCAGGTTACTATTGATGCTGCTGAAGCTATTAAAAAATATAGTGTTGGTATCAAGTGTGCTACTATTACTCCTGATGAGCAACGTGTAGAAGAATTTAAGCTTAAACAAATGTGGAAGTCTCCAAACGGTACTATCCGTAACATCTTAGATGGTACAGTATTCCGTGAGCCGATCGTTTGTACAAACGTACCTCGTTTGGTAACAAACTGGACTGCCCCTATCATTGTAGGTCGTCACGCATTTGGAGATCAATACAAAGCAACAGATTTCGTTGTACCAGGTAAAGGTAAGTTAACCATCAAATTTGAAGGTGAAGATGGAAAAGTAATTGAGCACGAGGTATATAAATTTCAAGGTGCTGGTGTTGCAATGGGTATGTACAACACAGAAGAATCTATTCGCGGATTTGCTTCTTCTTGCTTCAACATGGCACTTTCTAAAAAATGGCCGTTATATTTATCTACAAAAAATACCATCTTAAAGAAATACGATGGTCGTTTCAAAGATATCTTTGAAGAAATCTATCAACAGGAATATAAAGCTAAATTTGACGCTGCTGGTATTGTCTACGAACACCGTTTGATTGATGACATGGTTGCATCTGCGTTAAAATGGCATGGTGAATTTGTTTGGGCTTGTAAAAACTATGATGGAGACGTACAGTCTGACACGGTTGCTCAAGGTTTCGGTTCATTAGGATTAATGACATCTGTATTGGTTACTCCAGATGGTTCTACTATGGAAGCTGAAGCTGCTCATGGTACAGTAACACGTCACTACAGAGATCACCAGGCTGGCAAACCAACTTCTACAAACCCGATCGCTTCTATCTTCGCATGGACTAGAGGTCTTGAGTTCCGTGGTAAAAAAGATGGCAACGCTGAATTGGTTAACTTCTGTCAGACACTTGAAAAAGTTTGCGTAGCAACTGTAGAAAGTGGTAAAATGACAAAAGATTTAGCTGTTTGTATTCACGGTAACAAAGTGAAACATGGCGAACACTATTTATATACAGAAGAATTCTTGGCTGCTATTGATGACAATTTGAAAGTAGCTTTAAAGAAGTAATTCTGAATACAACTTATACACATAAAACCTCGCTTTCATCGGCGGGGTTTTATTTTTTATACCTTATCCCGTATCTTACGTATAGATACTAAGTTGCAAACGAATAGCAGGTCAATGACAGCAGAAATTAATTATTTAATTGGCGATGCAACAAATCCCAATGTTGCGGGCAATAAGATTATTGTACATGTTTGTAATGATGTTGGCGGCTGGGGTAAAGGCTTTGTTTTAGCAATATCAAAACTCTGGCCTGAGCCGGAAAAGCAATACAGAGACTGGTATAAAAAGGGTCCTAATTTCGAACTTGGGCACGTTCAATTTGTTCAGGTAGAACCTGCACTTTGGGTTGCAAACATGATCGGCCAGCATAAAATGAATACGGATGAAAACGGTAATGCGCCGATCCGTTATGAAGCAATATTGTCAGGACTAGAAAAGGTTGCTTACTTTGCATCCGAAAAAAATGCAAGTGTTCATATGCCAAGAATAGGCTGCGGACTTGCAGGCGGAACCTGGGATAAGATAGAACCTTTGATCAGAGATACATTATTGAATACAGGTACTGCAACCTATGTATATGATTTCAATTAAGCATACACATTTCAAAACTATATAAAAGAAATCCCATTGAACGGAGCCTTTGTCATATCGCTGGATTTTGAATTGTACTGGGGGGTACGGGATTCAAAAACACTTGAACACTATAAAGAGAATCTTTTAGGTGTAAGGGAAGTAATGCCGCGCTTGCTCAAACTGTTTAATGAATATAATATCAAAGCTACTTTTGCTACTGTTGGTTTATTGAGCTTCGAAAACAAAGAAACACTTATTGCAGGTCTACCGGAAATCTTGCCAAATTATACCAATACAGCTTATAAGTTAACTCCTGAATACCTAACACATGTAGGTCATTCTGAAACTGAAGACAAATATCATTTTGCTGCTTCATTGATCCAGCAGATACTACATGAAGGTGTCCATGAAATTGCGTCACATACCTTCACCCATTATTATACATTAGAGGAAGGTGCGACTCTTGAGTCATTCAAAGCAGACGTAGAGGCCTATATAAAAAGAGCGCATGCTTTAAGCATACCCATAAATACGATCATTTTCCCCAGAAACCAATACAACAAAGAATCTCTGCAAGCGTGTAAAGAAGCTGGTCTACTTGGGTTTAGAGGCACTGAAGATAATTGGATGTACAAAACATTAAGCAGGAAACAGGAAACACGTTGGCGCAGGCTTGCCCGATTGATCGATGCTTATTGGAACATCAGCGGCACGCATTGCCATGACTGGACCGAATTAAAAGATCCCAGTGGTTTGTATAACATTCCATCCAGCAGATTTCTTCGCCCCTATTCTGCTAAATTGAAATGGCTGGAAAGTTTTCGATTGTCGCGTATTACCAATGCCATGACTCATGCAGCTATGAATGGAAAAGTGTTTCATTTATGGTGGCATCCGCACAACTTTGGAAAAGATATTCAGGAAAATTTAAACTTTCTTCGGTCTATTTTAGAACATCAACAGACTCTCTATAAAATCTATGGCTTTGAGTCGCGAACAATGAATAAATGTTATTCCATCATAAATAGTTATGAGCAACGATAAGGAAATTATCAAGCGTGCAGTTGAACGTCACGATATTGACAGCAGTATTTTCCAGGGCAGATATGTAAACTTTCAGCAAGGGAAATATACAGACGAATTCATTTATGGCCGCTACCAGATGTTTGAAGAGATCGACCAGATACTCTCCAAACTTCCCAAAGGAGCAAAAGTGCTTGATCTTGGCTGTGGCACAGGACATTTCTCTACCTACATCCACACGTTGGGATATGAAGTTACCGGACTTGACCCATCTACAAAAATGCTGGAGTATGCCCGACAGAATTTCCCTGAAATCACATTTGTAGAAGGTTACTCCAATGCGCTACCCTTTGAAGACAATACGTTTGATCTGATCATTAGCATTGAAGTACTTCGTTATTTAGATACGAAGATCGTGATTGAATCCTACAAAGACATTCATCGCACTTTAAAGCCTGGCGGAAAAATGTTTATCACCCATGTAAACACGCTGGCAACCGAAGGCTATTTTATTTTCTATCATTTAAAAAAACTGGTGCACAATTTCAAAGGAAAAGAATATCATAGTGCTTATTTTACTTCTGCATTAAAAGAAGAACGTATCTTATCTCAAATCGGATTCAAGCATATCCATTGCATAGGCCGCATGTTTGCGTCTGTTCGTACAGGCTATAAATTTGGAAAAACCATTGGCAAAACTTATGCAAAGATATTGGAGAAATTTAATCCCAAGCAGCGTTTTGCTAAAAGTGTGTTTAAAAATTTATCAGGACATTTAATTGTGATTGCCCAAAAGTAATTATAAGTTATGAATTATAAATTATGAATTTAAAACCTATAACTAACTCATTAACTTTATACAATTCTAAACTGTTTCTATAAGTCTTCTTTTAGACCAATTTATAATTCATAACTCATAATTTATAATTCTCTTCGCATGAAATACAAAATGCTTGTGCTTGACATGGACGACACCTTATTAACCGACGACCATCGCATATCTGAAATCAATAAAGAAGCGCTTCGTAAAGCACAAGAACTGGGTGTATATGTAGTGCTGGCTTCCGGTCGACCGACTCCCGCCATGACCGCATTTGCTGCTGAGTTAAACTTAGCTCACTACGACTCATATATTCTTGCTTATAACGGCGCTGTCATTATGAGTATGAAGGACAACAGTATTTTATTTGAACAAAGTTTAACAAAAGAAGAAATTCATCGCCTATATGATTTTAGTGTAGCTCATAAGGTGCATATCATTACGTATATCGATGGACAGATCGTTAGTGAAACGAACTCTCCTTATATTGATATTGAAAAGAATATTACAGGAATGCCTTTTTATAATGTTACTGATTTTAAAGAAGCAGTACATTCATCAGCCATCAAATGCATTTTATTAGAAGAGCCGACGTATTTAAAAGAAGTTGAAGCATTATTAAAAGCAGAGATGCCTGATAAAAGTGTAGCAACATCAAAACCTTATTTTTTAGAAGTAACGCATCATGGCATTGATAAAGCAGAAAGCCTAAAAC
>Ga0247817_10001809_pt1 | contig 11085 bp, 13 predicted proteins | sample UWRJL212509R1_FD_178010 | JGI IMG/M metagenome (GOLD analysis project Ga0247817, IMG submission 178010) | Plant litter microbial communities from Arlington Agricultural Research Station in Wisconsin, United States - UWRJ-L212-509R-1 | ecosystem: Environmental > Terrestrial > Plant litter >... | reverse complement strand
TTTCCTCCCTGATATCCACACTGCAACCATTTCTTGAGGCGAACAAATCTATTGATCAAGCCGTCAATGATGGCACCTATGCACGGAATAACTACTTAGAAGAAGTCAGCAAGACAATCGACTTTAATACTGCCCTCAGAACAGTTATTGACCATAACTTCCAGTTGCCAAGGACAAATCTGCAACACTTCCTGGAATCTACGTTTATTACGAGTTACGGCTCAAAAGATAGTGAATATTTTGCGCAACTAGTAAAGAGACACCTAACGGGCATGATGCACGAAGTAGGATTCGAACAAATCATTAATGAAATCGAAGGCGTCACAGACTATCGCACCGCTACAAAAGAGGAAGATCTGCAAGGCATCGATATGATTGTCACCTATAATGGTCGGGAGATCCCCCTTGATATAAAAAGTAATAAGGACAGGGCCGAAGCCGTTAATGCCGCCAGAAGTGCATACCGTGATCGTAGTACCTACGCGATTTGGTCTGGGCTTCGATCGGATAGCTTTACCGACACTTTCGCGTTAAAAAACGGTATTGCACAGCAACGAGCAACCGTCGTCGAAGACCAGTTTAATTATTTAATTGAGGCAGGCTATTCCCGCGCAGCGTAACTATTGCATCTTTCTGGATATTGTGATATAATAGTATCACTCTACGAGAGGAGCACATTGTCATCTGTACATTACGCCGTCTCAGACCCTTCGACTTCCGAAGAGCTGGATGCGCGCATTTACAAATCGCTACACACTGCAAAACGTCAGTTCAAGGTTACCGTCATTGCAGAGCTCGATGAGCTCTCGCGAAAGCGCGGCGATGTCGCCGAGACCAAAGTACTGAAGTGCGTCATTTTTGACCACCACCCCACCCCCACCGATGACTACTTCGTCATCGCCAGCATCCCCAAGGACGACACGTCCATCCGGATCGACAAGGAAAAAGGTATGCTCAAGGCGACAGTGTTTGCGAACGACGCAGCCCTCTCATCATGAGTACCCTCGTTACGACGCCCTATGGGGCCGCTGTATCGGGGGATCTTTCCTTTTATGGGCATGTTTCCTATACAATAGATGCATGACTGCACGCTTCGCCACTTCTGAAGAAATTGCCTCCTGGGATTCGCTGATCCTGCAAAACCCAGACGGAGGTAACGTCTTTTCTAGTTACGAATATGCGATGCAGAAAGAAACTGGTGGCTACAAGGCGCTATTTGTTATGGTTGAACAAATAGCAGTGACGATCCTGCAAAAGAACACTCCCCCACTCGGGAAATTATGGTACCTCCCAAAGGGGCCAAACGTTGTTTCCGCAACCGAACTATTTCGACTAGTTAAAGAAATTGAGCCGCTGGCGAAAAAAAGTGGTGCTTTCGTGATGCGTATCGAGACAGAACTTGACCGTAACGAGCGGCCAACACTTTCGCGTCATGGACTACGAAAAGCCACACCAATTATCCCTAACCCGTCGACGATTACACTGGATATTAGTGCCCCGCTTGATGATATATTGATGAGTCTACCGCAAAAAGGTCGCCATGCAATCCGTCGGGCTGAACGAGACGGCGTTACTATCGAATTGGTTCCGGCCAGTGAAAAGAACTGCAAAACAATGTACGCTCTGCTAGCCGAAACTGCCGAGGGCCAATTCGGCATCCGCGGTTACGATTACTACCGCAGCTTTTGGCAGCGGTTTGAAAAAGCAGGGCTAGGCCAACTATTCTTTGCCTCATTTGAAGGCAACGTTGTCGCCGGGGCATACGCCATGACCTTTGGCAAAAAGAGCACCTACAAAGACGGCGCATCCGTCCGTAAACGCACCGCTTATGGCGCTAGTCACCTATTGCAATGGCACGTTATCGAATGGGCGAAATCGCAGGGTTCATTGCTACATGATTTTTGCGGTTCACCACCCAGTGACGAGATTAATAATCGCGACCATGCCCATTACGGCATCGGACAGTTCAAAACAGCGTTTAATAAAACCGTGACGGATTACATCGGGTGCTACGACGTCGTGCTAGACCCGGCAAAATACAAAATTTGGACAAAGATCGGTGAACGCGTCTACCGCCACTATTATCACAAACGAACCAAAGATTACTACTACTAGGAGTTCCATGCCGCTACTAAACAAAACCGTCCTGATGTCCGATGCTTTGCACTTTAGCGCAGACCAAGCAATTAATCCATATTACGGCGATACCGGCGTTGACCAACAGCAGGCTGTACACGAACATACTGCAATCATGCACCTATTAGGACAGGCTGGTGTCAGCATCGTCAGCGTCCCGTCCCCAAAAGATAGCCAAGATGGTGTCTATACGGCAAACTGGGCGTTAGTTCGCGGAAATGTAGCTGTATTAGCTCGCCTCCCCCAAGTTCGTAAGGCAGAGGAGGATTACGCCGAAGCCGTCCTAAAACAATTAGGTAAAGAGGTGTTACGAGTCCCCGCTGGGTTAAAGTTTAGTGGCCAGGGTGATGCATTACCATGCGGCAACTATCTATTTTGCGGCAGCGGCTACCGTAGCGACGTCGAGGCACAAATCTTTGCGGCGAATGCGCTCGGCTATGAACGTATCCAGCTACAGACCATTCCCGAGCTAGACGACGCTGGCCGCCCAATGAATAATGTCGTATCTGGCTGGGCGGATAGTTTCTTTTACGACATCGATCTCGCGCTCTCTATCATCAAAGCACCGACCGCAAACCAAAAAGGACTGATTGCCTATTGCCCAGAGGCGTTCATGCCAGAAAGCCAAGCGCTACTGGCTGAATTTGATGGTGTCGACAAAATCACCGTCTCACTCCAGGAAGCGCAGCAGGCATTTGCAACCAATCTTGTATCTACCGGTGAAACCGTCGTTATGAGCGCCCACGCACCCAAACTAAAGGCCGCGCTAGAGCAGCACGGCCTGGTCGTTGTTTCGACAGAAATTAGCGAGCTAGCCAAAGGCGGTGGCTATATCCGCTGCACCACCCTGACACTCGATTAGTTCTTTTTCGTTTCCTTCTTTAGTTCTTGTAACGCAGCACGCGCAACATCTGTTTCGTTCCATGGATAGACGCCATCGGCACGTTCGATGGTTTTTTCGTGCCCCTTACCAAGTAGTACAACCAAGTCATCTTTCGTTTTCGCCTGGGTCATCGCAAAACCAATCGCCTCTTCACGGTTCAGGATCAGGAATAGATCTTTACCTTCTACCTTGCCGGCTTTTTTGGCGCCTTCAGCGATTTCCTGTAAGATCTGATTGCCGTCAATGTCACGATCGTCTTCTTCGGTTAGGATAACAACGTCAGCATTACGCCCCGCAATTTCACCCTGAATCGCACGCTTTGATTCATCTCGGCGGCCTGCTGATCCGAATACCGCTACTAGCTTGCCTTTGGTTGGCGTGCGCACGCTCTCGAATAATTTATCAAATCCGTCTGGCGTACTAGCAAAGTCAACCAATACCTTGAAGTCTTGGCCTTCGTTCACACTGTTCATACGTCCTTCGACACCAGGTAGTGCATTGATGCCGTCTTCAATTTCCTTCTTGCTTAGACCCAGTTGGCGACCAACTGCAACAGCAGCTAAACTATTGTAAATATTAAACTCACCGGGGATATTGACGCGGATATTGTACCGATCTTTACCAACGACGGCCGTATAGGTCGAATGATCCATATTCTGTTTGATATCTTCGGCACGCATATCACCCTCTTTAATACCGTAGCTGATGCCGTTTGGTGTTTCATCCAGGAACGCTACAAAGTTATTGTCATCTGCATTCGCAACCCCGTACTTTAGACCGTGCTTTGCTGCGTGTTGGAATAATTTTATCTTTGCTTTGCCGTATTCTGCAAATGAGCCGTGGTAATCCAGATGGTCGCGAGTCAGGTTCGTCATGACCGCTACCTCGTACGGCACACCCCATACGCGGTGCTGTGCCAAGGCATGGCTCGATGTTTCGACAACGACCCATTCAACACCGGCTTTCTTGAAGTTCCGTAGTCGTTTTTGCAACACGCCTGCTGCAGTTGTCGTCATGTGTTCAATCTGTGGTTGAATGTCTTTACCGATTCCGTAGCCAACAGTACTGAGTAGTGCAACCTTATATCCGGCGTCAGCGAGCATCGTCTCGATCAAGAATGATGTCGTTGTCTTGCCATTGGTACCTGTCACCCCGATGATATGCAGTCTACGACCAGGAAAGCCGTACAGAATGTTCATTAGGATTGCCTCGAACAAGTGTCCGATTGGTTCAATCTTTTTAAATAAATGTGTTGGTATAAATTTCTTTACGATCGTACGAATGCTAGCCATATGCTTCATTATACCCAATAATGATCACGTGTCGCTATCTCTTTGCTTTACCGATAGGTTTTAACACTAGATACGCACGAGTGGTTTTTAGCATAGATAATATATGTCTAATAATTATTTAACTATTAGATTATACAGTTAGGTTGCCAACGAAGGTGCCCCGACGCGACTCCTAAGACATAAGATGTTTCAGGAGTTAAAAATAAAAAGCCTCGATCACTCGAGGCTTTTTATCGTGCTATACGAATTACTGAACTGTAATGCGCTTTGCTTGTTCTTGTTTTACTTTACCGAAGCTGATGCTCAGAACGCCATCTTCGAGTACGGCTTTTACGTCGTCCTCTTTAACGTTTACTGGTAATGCGATAGTTCGGCTGAACTCTCCCCAGTAACATTCCTGGATGTGCCAGTTGATCGCGTCGGTGTCATCACCGCTTGATAGCGTTCCACTTACTGTTAGGATTCCGTCGCTAATGCTAACGTCGAGATCTTCACGGTTCACACCTGCGGTTCGAGCCTTTACGACCAAACGGTCTTCAGTCTCGTACACGTCGACAGCAAGCTGTCCAGGAAATTCTTCTTCTGCTTCATCCCATGCATCGTCGTTTGCAGCTGGTGCAGACGTCTCCACTGGAATTGACAGGTCGTCGTCGTTCAGAAAAGCTGCTGCCAGCTCGTCTTCGATTAATAAATCATCGTTTTGTTTCCGGGCCATGATATCCTCCACTTTCTCTAGGCTCTATTGACAAGTAGTCTCCATCATTATAATAGCCACATGCAGTATAATCAACCATTAATGATGCCTAAACGTAAAAATCACAATGATTGACCGACTACTCGACTATGTCGCTCCTCACCACTGTTCTGGGTGTGGTATTATAGGTACTTAACTATGTGATAATTGTAAATATGACATCATCAGTGAGCCACATAGTGCCTGTTTAGTCTGCAGAAAGCCTTCGCGAGTTGGCATCTGTAAAGTTCATAATTTGCCATACGAAAACGCCTGGTGCGTCGGGCAGCGTAAGGATACTTTGCAACGTCTGATCGGAAGTTACAAGTTCCGTAATACCAAAGCGGCCAGTCGAATCCTCGCGTCGTTGCTAGACGCTCACCTTCCCCAGTTACCCGATACTACTATTATCGTTCCTGTCCCGACGGTCGCTTCACACATAAGAGAACGGGGGTACGATCACATCCTCTTGATCGCTCGACGACTAGCGACGCTGCGCTCACTATCTATCAGAAATGTTATTATCCGAAAGAATACCAAAACACAGCATCACGCCAATAGGCACGATCGAATGATACAAGCGCTATCCGCCTTCGGTATACATGGATCGGTCGACCCACGCGCAACATATTTAATTATCGATGACATCGTCACAACCGGTGCGACCATCGAGTACGCGGCGCTCCTACTAAAAGAAGCTGGCGCCAAAACCATCTGGGTCGCCGCAATTGCTCGACAACCTCTCGACTGAACACCGTTAATCTGTTAAAATGATGCAAGTTCACCAACCACATGGAGAGGTGACCGAGTGGTTTAAGGTAACGGTCTTGAAAACCGTCGTGGGGCAACTCACCGCGAGTTCGAATCTCGCCCTCTCCGCCAAATAAAAATCAGCGATCTTTGGATCGCTGTTTTTTATTTGCCTCAGGATTATGATCGAACTCGCGGGCGTCGTGCAAACGACGCAGACCGCGAGTTCGGTAAACGCAGCGAAGTAAAAATGTGTTTACATATTTTTACCAGCAAGTGCGAGAGTTTTTATCCCTAGATAAAAAACGACATCTTGCCCTCCGATCCAAACCAATCCCCTCAAGCTTGCCATCCCCTAAACAATTTGTCATAACTAATATGTCACCGTCCAACCAACGAAAGGCATCATGACCGAAGAAATCGATCGCACTATCGAGCCTTATAACTCGGATACCGCGACAGAAGACCAGTCAGAACCATCAGCAAAGACCAAGCCCCGATCCGCAACCGACGACATCGACGTTGGAGACGGCCCCTGGGACATCCCAGCGACCAGCGGCCCCGGCCAAGTCTGGTGATCAGCCCGCATCCGGGACGAAGCGCATACAACTGCGCCTCGTCCCGGACGGCGGGCTAAAAACATGCCCCACCACACTAGTCCAGCGAGGGCTTTTATGCTACAATCATTCAAGTCTACCGAGGTAGAAACAAAGCCAGATACTATCAGTATCGAAACACGGAGGGGTACCCAAGTGGCTTAAGGGGATGGTTTGCTAAATCATTAGTCTGGAGAGATCTGGAGCGGGAGTTCGAATCTCCCCTCCTCCGCCATATCAGAGAGATGACCTAACTGGTCATCTTTTTGTTTTACTTAAACATAAACTTATAACGAATATAACATATTGACTTTTTCTAGCTATTATGCTATAATTAAATTAAGTGTTAGCCCAATGCTAACCCCCTGGACACAGGGCCTACTTTAGAAGTTAGGATTTGTAATGTCGGACCTTCGAATTTCAGCCAAAAAAATGCTCGTGCTAGAAATAGTTCGAGCTGTCCTCAAAGACGACGCTATGCCTGCTGGGTATGCATCTGATGCTGCGTGGTTCATGATGTCAACCATATCCGAGTCTATAAGCGAGGATAATCAATTGAGCATGCGGCTTCGTGTCTCACTCCGCGGGACCCGCGAGTGGATCGAGGCAGAAGTGACGCTCGAGAGAGACGAAGACGACCTCTGGAACAAAGGAACGTGCTACATCAGCCTTCCTTTCGTTGACGAAGACAAGTGCTGGAAGTTCACAAGCAGCCTCGAAGACCACAAGGTAGCTGTCAAGGCGCACGGTGAACAGATCGGTTCATAACACCCTCGAGAAAGGATGGCGAAAGCCCCTCTCACGAGGGTGCTTTCATATCAAAAAATAACAAACTTATTTCTAACCTCGTCAACTATCCCCTCCATATCAGAGAAATGACCGAAAGGTCATCTTTTTGCTATACTGACGCTTATGGTTAGACACACTCACGCACATCGACATTTAGCAAAAACAAAAAAGCTTTCAGGATTCGATAAATTTATCTACGTTTTTGCGTTAACAACGCCCTTATTTGAACTCCCTCAATTCATTAGTATCATCTCGGCCAGAAGTGCAGAAAATGTGTCGATTATCACATGGGGTTATCTAGCAGTATCATCACTTGCTTGGCTCATCTATGGTATTCACAAGAAAATGAAGCCCCTAATAATATCCTACGTCCTATATGTGATCGTGGAATTTTCGGTTGTTGCAGCAATTCTCGTATTTATGTAGTTCAGAGAGCTGCTAGGCTAGATACAAGCCAGCCGTAGACTGCTATAATCATAACCATGATAAAGCGGCGGGCACCTCAACTTGGATTCACGATAGTGGAGCTCCTTATTGTTATTGTCGTCATTGGTATTCTGGCCGCAATCACTATCGTTGCGTATAACGGCATCCAAGCAAGAGCCGAAAATACAAAAACAATCAATGCGATGTCCCAATATATGAAGGGCTTTAATTTATATGCAGCAGATAATGGCAGCTATCCAATTGAAACAGGATATCCCTGCCTGGGCGTCTACCCTGGCACATCTTGCAATAATGTCATCGACGGAACCGCTCCCTGTTTTAGCACTGGTACCTTTGTTAGCGCCAGCGCATTCGATACAAAGATGAAAACCGTATTTCCTGGTGGCCAACCACAACCCAGCACGCAACAAATGAACTGTGGCGGTAAAAACTGGAGCGGCGCATTTTATCACTCTGGTACTGATGGCAAAACCGCAACGGCATATTACTTCCTGCGGGGCAATCAGCCGTGTGACGGAGTACAAGGCGCAGCGACTATCACCAAGTTACAGGGTGATGACACAACTCGATGCCAGCTAACGCTTATCGCGCTGTAGGACTGTAAACTGCTATAATCATAACCATGATAAAAAGGCGGGCAAAACAAACAGGCTTCACTATAGTCGAGCTACTCATTGTTATTGTCGTCATTGGAATCCTCGCTGCCATCACCATAGTTGCATATAACGGTATCCAGACCCGTACAAAAAATGTTTCGACACAATCGGCAATTGCACAAGTTCAAAAGTTGGTTGAAGCATACGCAGCACAGACCGGCAGCTATCCGTCTACTGGCCATCTAAACAATATCTATACAGATAGCAACTGCACACTTGGTACCGACACGAGCGGTGGCCTTAAAACTGCCGCCTGGGTACCCGGCCTATCCGCTATTGGTACGTCTTCCCTCCCACAAAGTAGCCATGCCGGCTCAGGTAGGGCCAGTGGTGTTGGGGGTTGTTTTGCATACTCTAGCGATGGAACCAGCTATATAATTACCGCATGGAACGGAAAGTACGGCGGTCCATCCAAGGACTCACTGTATCGTCGACTTGGTTTTCGCGAGGCCGGCATGTTTGGCGACAACTATTATGCCTGTAACCATATCAATATTGGAGGCGGTAGTACGTATGACACGGCGAATGACTACTACAAACACTCTTATACGATCAGCAACATAACCACCTGTGACGAGACTCCTCCGGCAGGCGCATAGTATTAACACTATTCCCGCTCATGCTATACTAAAATCATATGGAACCAGATGACAAAAAGCCACTAAACTACTGGCAACAAGATCCAAACGAGCAGCCAGTGCAACATGCGCCTGAGCAGATGCCAGATGAACCATCAGCGACACCCTCCCAGGATGCGACGCTAACAGATGGCGATCCTGTGAATTGGGACGCAAAAGAGTTCATTCACATGGAACGTGGCCCTTTGTGGTTCGTCGCCTTTGCTTTTATCGCGCTTGGTCTGATTGCGCTTGATGTATTTCTCATCAAATCTTGGTCACTCAGCGTCCTCGTCGTTATTATGGCGATCCCAATCCTCATCTACGTACGCCGCCCACCGCGCACACTACACTATGCCCTCAGCATGAACCAGGGTCTGTATATCGGTGAACACCTCTATCCGTTCGAGGATTACAAAGCATTCGGGCTAATTCGCGACGGTGAACACTTCTCCATTATGCTCATCCCAGTAAAACGCTTTTCTACCGGCGTATCCGTCTACTTCCCCGAAGAAGCTGGTGAAAAAATTATCGATATCCTCGGACAGCGACTTCCAATGGAAGACCTAAAGCTCGATGCCATCGACATCCTGATTCGTAAAATACGCCTCTAGAGGCTACCAAAACACCGGCCAATGTGCTACAATAACCTCTGTTCGCTTGCAAAAGTGGAAGCACCTTCTAGTTACGAAACATAGCTTGTTGCGTTAAAAACAACATTCTATGTCGTATGCACCACGCGTAAAGCGATGGTGCGTTTGCACCTGTAGCTCAGCTGGATAGAGCGTCGGCTTGCGGAGCCGAAGGTCGTAGGTTCAAATCCTGCCAGGTGTACCAAGAAAATAAGACTAGTATTACTAGTCTTATTTTCTTGTCTCGCCCAATATCCTGAAGTATACTCATGCTTATAATGATAAAACACAAAAAAATTCCGATCTTTTATAACAATGTCACTACTATTTTTGGCTATAGCCTCTTTGCGCTCACGGTACTGTCGTTTCTTGTCTCGACCGCCATTCCGTTTGGATTTGCCCTGTTTACACCAACAGCGCGGCATTTCAATATCGCCGTAATGATCGTTGTGTTTGCGGTCGCAGTTATCTTGCCGACTTTGGCTTCTTATTTCATAGGCGACAGGGTGACGCATGCCAAAAATAAGGCCTTGCACCATTACAATGGCATATTATTCGGTATCGCCGCCTATTGGGTGGCACAACTGTTTAGTTGGGTAGGACTTAGTAGCCTACTACATATCACTGAAGATAACTTCCCTCTCAATCTAGCCGTCACGAATAGTATGCCAGTTATTATAACGATCATCGTGATGGCACTTATTGCAGTCTCCTACATCAAAAAGCAAACCGATAGGGCCTCCGTACTGCAATATCGACCGTACCAGGTCACACTCATCGCTGCAATTATCGGATCGTTCATAGCGCCGTATTTCAATGGAAGTTTCAACATGAATTATCTAGCAGCTAGTATCGCCACACTAGCCCTACCGGGCATTCTTGTTGCGATTGCGTACAGGGCATTGGCCAGGCCGCAACCAGCTCGACTGGCTCGACTTTCCGATGCGATCGTGGCATTGAGCTTTGGATGGATTACGATATGGATAGCAGATACCTTTATTAGCTTTACCCGGTTACCTTATCACGTCACGCCCATTGTATCTTATGTGCTCGGACTTGTCGTTTTTATTGCCTTTCTCTATCTACGTGTGCGTAAGTTCCGTAATACGAAGGCGTAACTGATACAATAGATCCTACTGGAGAGGTGCAGGAGTGGTTGAACTGGCCGCTCTCGAAAAGCGGTGAGCCGCAAGGTTCCGAGGGTTCGAATCCCTCTCTCTCCGCCAAAAATAAAAGACGCTCAGTTGAGCGTCTTTTATTTTTATCTCATACCCTTAGAATGCAAGTGTATAGAGTAGATCAGTGAACTTGTATGTCTTTGGATCATTCGTATAATCCGCATACTCTAGTTTTAGCTGGTCAGTCGCACCAGTTACCTTGAACACGGCGTTTCCTGTGATTGATCCGCCAACAGGGATTCCATCTAGGTCATCAACTTCGTAGAGTGATGGCGACGGTCCAGCACCAAATGATGCAGTGGTTCCGTCAACAGTCAGTTTGCCCGCACTAAATAGCTCTGGCTCGTCGTCAGTGTTGGTCACGGTTATATTGAGG
>Ga0247817_10001808_pt1 | contig 11085 bp, 4 predicted proteins | sample UWRJL212509R1_FD_178010 | JGI IMG/M metagenome (GOLD analysis project Ga0247817, IMG submission 178010) | Plant litter microbial communities from Arlington Agricultural Research Station in Wisconsin, United States - UWRJ-L212-509R-1 | ecosystem: Environmental > Terrestrial > Plant litter >... | reverse complement strand
TATATCGATATATACTATATAATAAGGAATCTAGTAAAGGCGTTAAATATAAAGAGGAAGATAATAAGGAGGTAAAGTTAAAGCTCGCGAGTAGCCTAAGTAATACCAAAGGTAGATATAATAACGTTTACGTTATTCCGGAGAGAAACGAAAATCCGTTACGGCGTACTTTAGGGTATAGACTCGGCGTCGGTAAGTAGTATCTTAGGGAGGATTTTAGGTAAAGAGACGCGCTTCTCCGCCGTTAATATCTCCGGTATAAGTAACGTTATAAGGACAGCGGAAATTAAGATAGCGGAGCTAAATCGAAATAGTAACCAAAGGTCTTTTACGAGGAGTTAAGATCCGATCGGAACTATAATAATATCGTAGATAATTACACTAACGCTAAGTACGTAGAAGACGGTCGTTCTTACATTCTTAAAGGCGACGTCGATAACGACCGAATATATAGCGGCTAACAAGACGCGGAAGCTACCGCCGATAATAAGAAAAGCCGGTAATATAAGTATAAGACGCGTATTAAATATTTAGTAGAAGTAGTATATAAAAAGCGTTTAGAAATATACCAAGCTTTAACCTAGTATACTAAGAAAGAGTATAGGTTTTCGACTATATCGATCGGAAAGACGGCCGTAGGAGATAGTAAGTAGGATACCCAGGATATATCCCAACAGCCCCTTCTTAGTACGTAGGAAAACTAGCGATATCTAGATTTCGTTTATTTTACAAAGCTTCTCGTTAATATAGGAGAGCGGCGGTAAGCTAATAATACTAAGGTTATATAGGCGGTAGTAGTCTTAGTAAACGGCTATCTTAAGTAGTCGTACTTTAGATATATCGAAAAGCAAACCGCTAATATTAGCGAGGATAATTAAGATAAGGATAAAGATAAAGGCGTACAGGTATAGTAACGGCGATACCGGCGTTAATACTATCGTAGTTATATCGACGCGTTTAAAGAGCGGGATTATCTCCTCCGGGATTGGAGTTAGCTTAATCGCTTAAAAGTTTAAAGAGCTATCGTAACTACTAATTCGATTACTATATTTACTTTAATACGGTATTATATTATTTAAACGCCTATAGAGCTAGCGTTACTAGGTCGTTTAAATTATATAGGTAGTATATATAGATAGCGGAAGAAAAAGGGTAAGGAGAACAGTTAGAAAAAGGGAATAAGGCGTTAAGCTAAAGGCGCTAGGCTATAATTATACTTCCTATATTACCTATTAACTATACCGCTATATAACGTTTAGAATAGAAAAAGCATACTAGATAAATTAGTAATTAGACCCTTATATAATTACCCCTTAGGTAGCTAACTAGCTGGGTAGAGAACTTTTATTTAAGTTATATACCTATATTAGTATTTTTACTATTATTATCCAGCTACTTAAAACGGGACCTTTAATTCTCGAAGGGCCGTATCTACGAGAACGGCGAAGTCGATTATAATCCGAATAGGCGGAATATATAAAAGCGCTATAGAAACTACTAAAGAACCTAATATCGTATTTTCTATAAAACTAATTAGCTTAACGAGCGATAGTAAAGTTATAGTAAATACTCTCTTAATTCCTTATTAGTTGCCTATATATTGGATATAGTACGATTACTTTCGCGCCTTCCCGCCATACTCCCTACAACCCAGAACCCAAAGGTTCCCTATCTCTTAGACGATAAACGAGCTCCTATTATAAAGGTAGCCTAAAAAGTAAAGTATTTTCTTAATAGGCACTATAAAGTTATTAATACTAGGCGTATACTCCTATTAAACCGGGATCGCTACCTTAGTATTCTCTATACTTTAGCTATCGGTTATCGTAAACAGAATATTAGCCTTACTAAAAGCCTTCTTAACCTTAACAATACCCTTCTTCTTACGCTTTATTAGTAAAGTAAGACCTAGAAGGTTATTAAGACTATCCTTTTTAAGGATAGTATTAAAGTTAGTATAGAAGGCCGGCTTATCGGGCGTATCTTTATATATAGTAGGCTGGCCTTACTCGTTAAAGCCGAACTCGTAGGGTATTATTTTACCGTCCTTAAAGACCTAGCTACGCGGCTTAACGAAGCCGTCTATTATATTTTATCGCGGATAATTTAGGGGGTAAAAGTAACGCTAAACTTAACGAACTTCTTATTATTAGCTATATTAAAGTAGTGATAGATAAGGTAGATAGCGAGCTTATTAAAGACTTAACGCTTACAGAAGACTTCTATTATCTTCTCCTTAATAATGTACTAAAGGGAGCGTTTAAGGGAGGTATTAAAGGTATTATTAAGGTAAGGGAGGGCTTAGTACTTAATAAGGCGGTAGGTATTAATAAGGGTAGTAGTTATTATTTTAACGGTAGGTATATATATATAAAAGTTAGAGAGTTATAAAGATAAAGTATATATAGGTTAAGTATTACGAATTTAATATTAGTAATAACGAAGCTAACTTTAAACTTAGTTTTAGTAGAATCTAAAGGGTTATTATACTTAAATTCTGGTTTATATCTCCTAATATATTACGCTTATTCCCCGTATTTAAGACAATTATACTATCGTATATAAAGCCAACTTTATTTCCTACCCTCTATTATTTAATATAGCCCTATCTTATAATTAGACTAACTGTAATGTCTGGCTTATTACATCTAACTTTAAGTCCAGATCTATTAACTAATGTTAAGCTTATCTTAACCGCTACTATAATTATCTGTATCATTTGTAAAAGGCGAATAGAAAACAGAACTTTACGGATATCATTATCTCTAAAGTGTTAAGAAGCCAATAAGTAGTATATACGGCTTTCTTTTAGCGTTATTAGACGTATAAGCCTATTTACTAAGCTATTAACTTAAAGATATACTTATATACTAGTAACCAGCCGCGTAATAAGGATCGTCTCTATTACTTTAGAAGGATACTTATAAACACCCTTAACTTAGTAATTACGTTAGTAATACCTTTCTCCTAATAAGGACTAGTAACTTATTAGCGATACATTATATATACTAAACGATAGTAGTTAGTTCTTTACTAACAAACTACTCCCGCTATCTTACGTTAATAGCTGACGTAGCGCGTAGTAACTTTAACTTAACTTAAAAGTCTTCCACGTAGTAAATAAAGATTATAATATCTAAACCGGCGCTATAAATAGTAAGTAATATTAGATCCCTATCTTCCTAAGCGTTATATTAACCAACCGTCTCTAGAAAGTAATAAATTACCGTACTACTAGTAGCCATTTTACGGATTTTAATATTAAATAACGTAAATAATAAAGGTTAGTACTACGCCGCTATTATACCTTTACTAGTAGTAAATTATAGTAAATATAAGCTCTAAATAGAGCAGGTATATTCGTTATTTTTCCAGTTATAGTACCCCTATACCGCTACCGTATAAATTCGCTTAACTTTAACCGGGAAAAGAACGCCTAACAGCCTAATTTTATTTATAAAAGCTTAAGTAGCAAATACCGGGGAAGACTAACTATTATTATATTATTATATTTCTTATTCCGTTTAGCTTATAGCTATTCTATATAGAAATACGGTCCCTTTTCTTAATCTCTTTTACCGCGCGTACAGGTCTCTGTACGAGGTCTAGTCGACCTCTTTCTTCAGTCTTTATCCATCTAAAATGCTAGATCTCGTTTATCCAGCTTGGTAACAAAGGAGTTTTTGCCTATTCAGGCGCGTATTATAAAGGAAATATATATACGGACATATGTATATATATGTAAGGGCGGCGTCCTCTCTCCCCTCTTGCGGTCCGCCCTTGTCGCTATATCTACTGCTTGTCGTATGTTTTTGCTAGTGTTCTGATGTTCGTGTATCCTTTGCTTTGGAGCTTAGGCCGTAAGGCTTGGCCCTGGGGTCTTGGCCGGCCCTACTTTCGGGGGGCTTTACTTTTCCCGATCCAGCCGCCTACCAACCTATTTAATCGGCCTTCTACTTCCTTTAAGACTCTCCCTTCTTCTCTTTTTCTACCTTTTCGCTAACCTTCTTCCACCCCCTCCCTCCTTCCCTAACCAACCTTTTCCATCTCTACTCTACTTCGCCCTGGCTTCGGCTATTTAACTACTCTTACCATAGCTTCTACTTCTGGTTTTACAGGCGGCGTTACCGCCTTCGCTCTCTCCTCGGCCTATAAGCGTACCGTTTCCGCCTCTTCCCTTACTACGGCTATTAATTCGACTTCTATTAAGAAAAGGTCGAAGCTAACTAAGGCCGACCTCGAGGCTAAGAACGCTCGCCTTAAGTAGGCTTCTCTTACGAAGACTACGAAGGCGGTTATCGATTCGTAAATCCTTATCCCCGTTTCTTCCTTAGTCCTTTCTCTTACTAACTTCGTCTAGTAATATACTAGTTCCCTGTAAGCTGTCTTACTTTACCTACGTTATAACTCTTGGTAAGGCCTTCCTCGGTACCGAGTTCCGCCCAGGCTTTACTCGTCCTTACCAGAAGCTTCCTGGCTAGATTAAGTATAAGAATTACTAACTTACTCACGGCCGGTATATTTTCGTAAGTTACTTCCTTCCTTTCTACTTATTTTCTCCCCTACTTCTGGCTAACTTCGTTTAGATTCCCTCGGACCTTTAGTCTTAGGTAGATAAGTATAACTCCCTTCTAGCTAAGTTTAAAAGGGCCTACGTCGCTTCTTCCGATAGTCCTCTCTAGAGTCTAAAGTCCCGCTTTCTAAGCGCGTAGGACGCGCTAAAGCCTCTCTTTTAGACCGCTTACTAGAACGCTAACGTTAGTTAAGTTCTTACTTCGGCTCCTATTGTTAATCTAACTAGCGTCGCTTCTCCTTTAGCTCCCGTCTTAACCGCTGCCTTAGCTCCCTTAGCCCTTCCTCTCGCTCCTACTTCCTTCGCTCTCGCTTTCGGTATTAGCTTAGGTTCTTCCGTCGCTTAGTCTTTCGGCGGTCTTAGTAACGGTTTTTACGGTACTCTTTTCCCTAACGTCGGTTTACTTTCGGAACTCCTTTGTCCGAATTTCGACTCCCTTTTCTCTAACGTTTGTAATATTATTACTCCTCTTAAGGCTTAGGTTAGTACCCTTCTGGATATCCAGGTTTGTCCCCTCTTCTCCTTCTCCTTCTATACTCCTTCTAACCTCCTTCTTCTAACGGTCTTTTATCTCTCGCTTTGTTAAGCTTAAGTAGCTTGTTCGAGGTTTTATTAGTTACGTTAAGGATATTAGCGATCTTGTTTAAGAGCTCGCTAATTGCGCTAACGACGACGCTCCTTTAGAGCGAAGTAACGACGGGAGCTTCGTCGTCCCTAATTATAAGTCTAAGCTGGAGGTTGATTCCGATAGTAAGGTTTCTGATAACGATTCTAGTTATAATAGCGACGGTAGTACTAATAGCGGCAATACTACTAATAACTTTACCGATCTTTTCGAGTAGTAGTTAGCTACTCTTACCGACCTTAGGCCTCCTTCGTAATATACTTTATCCCTCTAACCGGGTTATTTTCGCGTTATTTTCCTTTTAGGCCTTACGCTCCCTTAGTAATAGTTAGCTAAGTAACTATAAAGAGAGCTTTTCTGCCGCCTCCTTCTCTCCGTACTCGTACCTCCTTTAGTCCTATTCCTAGTCTCCCTCCCTTAAGTTTTCTTTCCTTTTATAAATACCTTTCTATTTTTTCTCTCTACTATATATACCTCGTTCCGCTTTCTAACCTCCTTATCTTTTTCCTCTTCGTCCTTCTCGAATTCCTTATTTAGTAAGTACTCTTTTAGTCTCCTAGTCTTTATTAGCCATACTACTACCCTTTACGCGATTTTTTATTTCTCTAAAGCCGCCCTTATACTATACCCGTCTATTATTAGCTCCCTTATCTCCAGGCTTCGTCTCTTCTCCTCCTACTCCTCGTACCTAAGGACTACGTATAGCGTAGTTTCCTTTCTATAACCTTTTTCGTACCTCGGGGAGTTTACTCCTAGTACCCTTATCTTAAATAGGAAGGCGTTAAGTCTTATTACTTTAGTCCTTATCTACGTAAGTATAGAGCTTTTCGCTTTCGATATCTTCGCGTATAGCTGTATAGGTAGCGTTATCTCTCCTTCGGCTATTACGAAGAGGTTTACGGCCTCGATACTTCTCGGGTTTCTAGCCGTCGACTTTCCTTTCTTTTTCTCCCTCCTTTAGTACCATTTTGTAAGCGTTAATTCCTTCGCCTCTAGTTTGTGCTAGGGCGGTAGCTATAGCTTGTACGGTTTTAGTCGTTCTAGTCTTAGGCCGGTAGGTACGTAAGCTTTTAGTTACTCCCTAGCCTACTCCGTCTTGGTTAATCTATTGTTTTTTAGTAGCTTCTTTAGTCGTAGCTCTACCCTTTCTCTACCCGCCTTAGTTCTCCTTATTTTTAAAATCGATACTACTTTCGGCCCGAGCTTTTTAAGAAGTCTTGTTATTCCCGTTTTATGGAATCTTTACTTTATTTTTACTACCTACTGTAACAGGTATAGGTCGATCGGCGGGTATTATACTTCCGTTTCTATATTCCTAATAAAGGCGGCTTTATACGCCCCTATTACAGTCCTTAGGTACTTTAACTACGCTATATCTACTACCTTAGCTATTCCCCTTAGTATTCCCCCTATCGCTATTAGGGTATACTATAATATAGCCGCGTATAAGATTACGCTTTAGATTACCTTCGTATAGATCTCGCGTACTTTAAGTAGTTTAACCCCTTAGGTCTTCCTAGCGAGTCTCGATAGTATTAGTAACTATGTCTAGAGCTTCCTTTTTATTTACTTCCTATATACTTTAAAGCTAAGCTTACTATCGAGCTAGACTCTAAGGAACCTTACAGATAGTACTAGTACTAGTCCCTTCTCCCTCAGTCCGAGGAGGTAAACTTTATCGGTGGCGGCCTTCCCTCTTGTAAAGTAAAGGAGTTTAGACTTCTTCGGGTTAAAGGTTATCCCAACCTCTTTTGCCTATTCGTTACAGACTTTGTATACTTATTCTAGCCTCTTATACGCCGTCTTCGTATCGTGTACGACCGTTATAATATTCGTATCGTCTACGAAGCCTACTGATATAATTTCCTCTACTTCGTCTAGTCTTGTATAAAGCGGCGTAATAAATAGGATAAAGAGGACTAACGAGAGTAACAATCTCTGTAGTATTCCTTATATAACGTACTACTTTAGTACGGTCTTTCCGTTAAATCTTAGTCGAACCGTCCTTTAGTCGAAGTAGCTTCTTAGCTAGTCGATAAGCTTCTTCTTAAATCCTTAGCCCCTTAGGATATAGTAAAGCTATATCTAGTCTACCCTATCGAATACCCCGGTTATATCCAGCTATAGGAGCAAGGCGATAACGCCTTAGCTCTAGCTTTTATAAACTATATCTGTAATTACTCTTATTACCAGGTCTATTAACCTTTTCGCTTTAAAGCCTATCTGTAGCTTCGGGAAAGTCCTTACTCTCTCTACGGCCTCGCTTAGCTTTAGCGCTATTAACGCCTCCATTATCTTACCGGCTATATTAAGTAGTACGACCAGTCTATAGGCTCCGGCCTCCTTCTAATCGTTAACTATCTTCCCTAGCTTTCTTAGCACGTAGACTATAGCCTCCTTCCATCGGCTTAGGTAATAGCCGAGCTCGTAGCTCGCCTTAACGATATACGTCATTATATCAGCCAGTTTCCCCTCCTAGTTATATACTTTTAGGAACTTATTTAAGAGGCTATCTAAGCCTAGTACCTTATTACTAGCCAGCTTACTAATAATTTCGTTAATCTCCCCCTTAGTATCCTCCTACTAAAGCCGGATCGAGTTCGTAAACGAGTCCTTACCCTAGTCTTAGTCCAGGATCGTAGATATATCGGTTATCGCCTTTAGGAAGAATCTTTCCCTAAGTACTTTAGCTTTTTACTTATATATTATCGTATCCTATAGTCCTTTAGGGCTCCTTTAAAGCGCTAGTAAGGCAAGGGGGTCCGGTCTTTAGTAGCTCCTTAGCCTCGCCTACCTCTTAATATTCCATATATTCCTAAGGTTCGTCTCCTTTCCTATAACGTCCAGCGTATTCCTCCAGCATCTCCTTTACGCTACCGCTATCTCCTTATCTTACTTTACGATCACCTCTTTTCTCTCTCGGTACAAGTAATCGTTTCTATATCTCCTCTATCTCCTCTCCGCCCTCCTTACCTCCTTAACTACCTCCCTTACCCTATAGTTCCACTATATTACCTTACTCCCTATATTATTTTTTCTCTTTAGTACTAACTCTTCCGCGATCCGAAGTAGCTCCTCTATTATAGTATTTATAACGTTCTCCAGCTTTTTTACTATAGTAATCCGGTCTAGTTTCGAAAGTAGCCTTACTCCCCTCCCTACCTTTTCCTAGTCCATCCTCGCCTAGCTATAGCCTCCCGCCTCGTCGAATTCCTAAGTTTTAATCGTCTTTATTCCGAGTATTATCGCGACTTATGGTATATAGTCCGATCCTACGTAGTCCTTCGTTCCGTTATAGACTACTAGAAGGTCTTATATTACCTAGATATAGTCGATCGTACCGTCTCTTTCCTCTGTCCTTCTTCCCCTTTTTGTTAGTTCTCCTCTTAGCGTATATAGGTTTAGGTTCCAGGCGTCCGCGAGCCGAAAGAGGTACGCTACCTCTAGTATCGTCCTATCCTCCCTATCCTATATAGGGTAATACGCGTTTATATCTCTTACGAGGATATCCCTCCCTAATAGCGCCTTTTGTAGGAGGTTTACTAAAAGGGACGTTTATCCTCTCTATTTATACCCTTTTAAGTAGATAGTATAGATCGTTATTACCTTAGTCCCTCCTCTTATCGTAATCGACGCCTAGTTAGTCCCCCCTTCTACCATCTACGTCCTCCTATCGATTTCCTTACTTATATATAGTACTACCCTTCCTCTACTATATATTATCTCGTATCTCCCTTCCTTTAGGTATTTCAGTACCCTTATTCCTACGTCCTTAGGTAGCTCCTGGATCGCTATTACTTCGTATCGCTCCTTATTTTCCAACGCTAGTTTAAGTCTAGTCTAGTTATTATCTACGTTCTAGTATAGTATCCTAATATTATCTATTATTAGTTATTATTATTAGTAAGGTCTACTATCATTTCCTTACTTCTGCTACTCTCCCCGCTCTCTTCGTTATTTTCTCGCTTCTCCCTCTCCCCTTTCTCGACCCGGTATAGCATAAGCTATAGGCCGTTTACCTTTCCTACCTTATTTAGTACTGCCATCGTTATAGGCCTGCCCTTCGTAGCCTTAGAGATTCCGACTGGCTAGGCTGTACTAGTTATCGTCGTAGCTTTAGCGGCCTGTCGTATTATTCTTATTATAGCCAGTAGGCCTGTTACCCTCTAGCCGAGGGCTTCTCCATTTACTCCCGTTATTAGTATACTCTTTACTCTCCTACGTCTCTTATTAGCCATTTCTTCTGTAATTAGTTAGGCGTTAGCCTCTGCCGGTATTATATCCTGTTATTATTATTATTATTATTGTTATTATTATTATTATTATAGTTATTATTGTTATTGTTATTACTGTTACTGCTGCTGCTGCTGCTACGAGTATAGGTATAGCCTTTTTAGGGGCTACATCTGTCTTATCGCGCTTACGATATAGCCTCTTCCCGCTATCGCTATAGTCGCCCCAAAAGGGTACCTCGAGTATTAGGTTAGTCTGGTTAGGAATCTTTCCTTCGCCCTTTTTCTATACTCCTTAGCTACTAGGCATTCCGTACTAAAAGTAGTATATCTCCCGTTACAGTTTACGTACGATGGTTTATACTCCTTCGGGTATATCCGGACCTTATATATTACCTCCCTCGCTCTAACGTCGGTACTTTCTAAGTATATACCGGTTCCGTAAAGTATATATACCGTCTTCGTCGTATAGTACTTAGCCTTATGTCCCTATTACCCGTAGTTGTAGTATTATACCGTTTTCGCGTCTCCCTTAAACCTTTCGTAGGGGAATCGCCTCGCGCTAAGGTATATTCCTTCCTTTAATATCCTCGCCGCGTCCTTAAGCTAAATTACTTTAACTAAGATCTAAACCGTATACAAGGAAGTACTATCTTCGTTCGTATATCCTATATTCCTTAGTATTACCTTAGCTAGCGTTACCTTATTCGTTTCTTCGAGTTTAGTCTGGAGTATCGCCGGGTATTCTTCGTAGTCTATTAGTACCGCCCTTGGTACTCCCTTTACTAGTAATGGTAACGTTTTTCTTTTAATCCTAGCCCCTAAGTCTGGAAATACTTCCTCTACCTAGTATTCGTTCGCCGGATCGTTAAAGGCTTACCATATATCCTCCTCGAAGTATATTACCAGGTCGCGGCTCTTTCCTAGGATCGTTACGGCTTTATAAACCTACTTTTAGGTCGCGGTCGCGTTAGCCTTATTAATCTTCTCCATAATTACGTTTACCTTTATATTATTAAAGTATCCTCCTAGTACCGTTATTATAATATCCCTTAAGACCTTCTTTAGTAATACAAACTCCCTTATCCTATTTATAGCCTATACCGTTACTCCCCCGCCCCGGTTCTATATCGCCCTTACGGTAACTTCGGACCAAAGGGGGGGGGCTCTCTACCTATAGGGCGTTTATTCGCCCTTCTGGTCTCCTTTTATTCTATCTAGCTTCTTATCTATCTTTTTAATTAAGTTTTCGATATTACGTAGTCTACTATCGGTATTATCGCGTATCGCGGTCGGTATAATGTCGATTTAATCTTTAGTAAACAGGTATTTAAAGAGGTTGTTAGCCTCCTAGACGGCTCTTACGAGCGCCTCCTTTAACACTAAGCTGGAGAACTTTTCGAAGAGTCGTTTTAGGTTATTGTCAGTCTTCGCCCTTCTTTTGATCTCGCCGGCTTCGTACCGCTTTCGCTACTGTAGCGGCGTGCCGTTGTCGCCTTAGGGGCCGTTCGTCGTATTGCTTCGCGTCGCGTACTGGCTCGCGTCCAGCCCTCGCTCGCGACCGTGGTTTCCTCCTCTATCGCCGTTAGCATCCGCGCCCTCCTCCCGCGCTCGATGCGACATCGCCTCCTGGGAGAGTCGAGTGCGCTGATTCC
>Ga0247817_10001807_pt1 | contig 11090 bp, 28 predicted proteins | sample UWRJL212509R1_FD_178010 | JGI IMG/M metagenome (GOLD analysis project Ga0247817, IMG submission 178010) | Plant litter microbial communities from Arlington Agricultural Research Station in Wisconsin, United States - UWRJ-L212-509R-1 | ecosystem: Environmental > Terrestrial > Plant litter >... | reverse complement strand
TCAGGAAGGTATCAACATCAAACAAATCAGGGAAATAAGTCTTAGAAATATCTTTTGTTACCGCCTGTGTAATATTCCTTTCAGATGTGTAGGTTAGCTTTTCCTTTTTACCGTCAAAAGTCCATACAAACTTTTCACCAGTAGTAAGTTCAAATTCCGCCATGCCGTCTTTTTCACCTTCTTTTAGTATCAACCCATTCTTATTGCCCCTTAAACGTTCAGGCAGGCTGCGTAAGAAGCTGGATTTTCCCTTATTGTTACCGCCTGTGATAATAGCTGTACAGCCGTTAAAGTCTGCTGTTAAGGCTGATATTGCCTTTAAATTACTTACTGTTATTTTTTTAACCTTTGCCATAAATTTCGTTTTCTATAATTAATAAAGTTGTGTCTATTCCTTGTTGTTCTAATTCAATCTGCCAATCTTCCATTATGCAGGTTGATTTACGGCATCAGTAATATGTTCCAACAGTAAGTCCGATATAGTATATTTTGTTTTCACTAGGTCAATAGATGTTCCTGAACGCATTGCATTTACCACCTTTATAAAGGTTTCGCTTCCAACTTCAAACGTAGGTAACGGCTCCGACTTGGGTGCTTCAATACCTTGTTCACACCATTGTTTAATCAGCTTACCAGTTTCAAACGACAAAACAAATTCAGGTTTATCAGTAAACAAACGGGTACGGTCTTTTGCTGCTTTGCAAAGGTGCTTATCATTAACAACCTCAAAGGCTACTGTCATTTCATAATCGTAGCCGTCCCTTACTTCATCCTCCATACCAGCCTTTTCAACCTTAGTTTTATGTCCGTCCTGCACCATGTTATACGCTTGTTTCTTACGTATGGTTGTTATTACATGGCATGTTGATTGCAATATAGCATCCAGCCATTTTTGGTACAAAGGAGTAGCTTTAGCCCAATCCTGATACCTGCCGCCTAATTGGTTCTGATACTCCAACAAACCGCCTTGACCTTTCCAAACGTGTGTCACGCTGTCTATTATAATAACTTCCATTCCTGCCTGTTCACATGTCTTAATAGCCTGTATATATCTATCAGGCGTAAACGGTGGTTTAAGTTCCAATGTATTGTATTCGCCCAAATCGCTGTAAAGGCTTGCGCTCTCATTCTCGGTATCTATTACGGCTATTTTTGACCAATCGTTAGTCATGCCATAGGCTACAAGCAACGCACCGTATGTTTTACCAAAACCTGTAGGGCTTGCTATTGACATACGTAATTTTACCTGTTTCCGTTCGGCTCTCTTTAATTGCATACTCATTTCTTTATTTTTAGTTTGGTTAGTGTTAGATGGTTAAAAGATAGGGTCATAGGTCGTGCATCAACTAAAACTTGAATTTATTTATAGGCTTCCACTTAACAAATGAAACACCGTAATTTATCTTACCATCGCAAGTCCCATCTTGGTTTAGCGTGCATTTTGCGAAAGTCGGAAATCCGTCATCAAGTGTCAGAAAGTTCGCCTTAACATTCCCGAAAGTGTTTCTTTTTGCTATTGCGGTATGGCTACATCCGTTACTGTCCAGTATGTAAACGCCGTATCTGTATCTCCTATAAAAATACCAGCCTACACCTAATGCAATTATTATCAACAATCCCATAGTTATACGTTTTTAAACATTACAGGATTAGTGCCATATAAAGGTGTAGCACCGTTCCACTTTTCAATAAATTGTTGCTGAATAAGCAAAGGGGTTAATGATTGTTGGCGTAGTTCATTTGCTTTCCTGTCACCCTCTGCCTGTATAACCTTACGCCTTGCATCAATACTATCACGTACCAGCATATTAAATGCCTGTTGGCTTTCCTGTACTGCTTTATTTTTCTGATTGATAGCCTGTGTAATGCTTTCAGGGTATGCCATACCAAAGGTAAGTTGGTCAATTTCAAATCCCTCTTGGTTAAGTTCCTGCTTTAGCAATTGTGTAACCTGATTGTCAAACTGTTGGCGTTGGGAAAGTATGTTATCCGTTGTATAAGTATTGAATACATTTTTAAATGCATCCTTTACATAGTTACGCATTACACCGCTTTCCAGTTCATCAATAGGCTTACGGTACTTACGGAATATATCAGCGCCTTTACCACGTATAATGTTGTACGAAACTACAGGGTCAACAGTAAATACACTACCGTCTTTTGCGTTTACTGTAAATGGTTCGTAATCTACAGTATGAATACTTACGGGGTATTCAAAAACATCTTGTGTCCACGGGTTATAAAATACCGTACCGCTTGCTGTAGATACGCCCTGTCCTTTACCTGTACCGTATTGGTCTACTAAGATACCTTCGCTCGCCGCATCTATACGGGTACATGATTGAATTGTTACGGCTGCAATAGCCAATAGTGCTAGTTTTTTCATTTTTTTGTTGTTAGTTTTAAGATTATTAAATAGTGAATGAATGCTGATACTGAAATAAAGAACACGCCTATTAAAACTTCTATGTCGCTAGGCTGTGATAATAACCAAAAAATACCTTTTATAGAAAGAAACTCTAAGCATATCCATATTGGCGAAGTAAATAATAATAGTTTTTTCATGTCTTTTTAAGGTATTCTTTTACAGCTTTATCTATTAGCTGGTTAACACTAAGGCTTTCCTTTTCTGCCTGTTTTGTCGTTTTGTTGAATGTGGCTTTTTTTGTTCGCCAAGGGTAACGGTGTTTTTCTTCTTTTACCATATGATGTCTTTTTGATGTCACAAACATACAAATAAAAAACTTACCGTGCAAGTTTATTTAGAGTTAAATGCTTCCATAACGTCACGGTATTTTAGTGCGCCGTGTCCTGTGGTTAATAACTCCATGAACTTTACGTGTTTACCGTATTGGATAATCTCTTTTTTGGTAATAGTAGTTGGTTGTCCATTGTCCATCTTTAGCGTATAATATACGTGGTTGCCTCTTGTGGTTTCGGTAAGTAACTCATTTGGGCTGTTGGCATACTTGCTCGTGCTTCTTACTGCGCCATCGTAATAGCATAGGTATTTACTTAAACACGGCATTTTAAAAGTCATATCAATACGTACTAAACAAAAGGTTACTAAATTGGGTTATGAGGTGTGTAGCTTGTATGTGTTGCTGATTGGCTTGCTCTTTAAGGTCGGCAATCAATTCTGCGTATTCGTGATTGTGCAGTAGCTTAGTATTTACCACTAGGTCGTATTCCTCAATTTCTGCGATTAGGTGTTTTTCTTTGTTGGTCATAAGAAGGGGAGTGTTTTTGATGTTAACTGTTCGTATTGAGTATTTAGCAAGTGGTACCATTGTTTTATATGGATAGGGTGGTCATCTTTGCAAAGTTCTTTCCAGTAATCTTCAATCTCCTTTGCATCCATTTCTCTTATGCGTGCTTTGTCTGATACTATACTATTCATCGGGATTAATTGAGGTGTCTTGTTCTTTAATGTTTTGCTTTGCGTTTGTCCATGCGGAGGAAGCGGTAAGACCCCACCCTTTAGGTAATATACCATCATCGTATATAATCCAGCAATCACCTCTATGATACGCATACGCCTTTGGGTATTCCTGTAGTACAAATTCTTTAGCGGTCATAATGAAATAATTATTTTAGTGGCAAAATATAAGGCGGCTGACTGCATTATCCATTTTACAACGTTAGGATATTTACCCCAATCCTCTGTCTTTGAAAGGTCGTGTATAATGCCGTGCATTGCAGCCCATGAAACCATGATTAGCATAACGTAAATTTGTTTCATGTCACATTGTATATTTAGTTTCCTGAATGTTGTGTTTTAAGTTGTAAAGGTCGTGCCCATACTTAGCACATACACAAACAAATATGAATAGCGTTATTGCTGCCAAACAGGCTAGTATAAATTCAAACTCTTTACGGCGTAGTAGTGTTGGTATTTTCGGTAGTCGGTTTAGTATAGGCATGTGGTTAGTTGGATTTTAAATAATATTGGTTAGTAATTACCTGCTCTATCGATATGGTAACATTATAGCTAAGTTCTTTAATCATTAATTCCGCATGTGTCATGGCTTGTTCATATGTTTCATGCGTTGTTAACTTATCGCCGTTGACGTAAATTATGTGTTTTTCTTGTATCATATTCTCGCTATTAAAACGGGGCTTAGTATTAACACAACTCCCGCCGTTGTTATCGTTATGTAGTGGATGAGGAACATGGGGTTAATTATCCGTTATTGATGAATAATACAGGGAGGTTGAACCTTGACGATACTACTTCAAAATAAACCGTACTATTGTCACTTTCATTTGCCATGACCTTAAAATCAGGCAACCCCCTTATCCAAACCTTATGCTTACCGTCTGTGTCAGTTGTTACATTTACGTATATATTCAAATCTTCTTTCATTTTATTTACAAGTTTATTGTTAGTGGTTAAATGTTGGTTGTGGTATGGTTGATATAGTTGTGTCTTAGCAGGTATTCAACGGCAGCAGCAAGCAAGTCTACAAGGCTGTACGCACTATCTTTATATTTCTTTAGTTCTTTGTAATCAAACGATATACTATAAATATCTTTACCATTACCGTTGTTTGATTTTAGTACTTGTGTGCCTAATGTTGGCAGCATCATGAATAATTCACTCGCTGTATATGCAGGATATATTTCTTCACCCGCTACAAACGTAAACCACCCTTCACGTTCTAATGTTGGCTCGCCTTTCAATCTTTTAACCCAACAGTATAGCGTTTGTTCATCGTGTGATAAAAAGCATTGTTCTTTTAGTGTCACGCTTCTTTCGTATGAGGTTACTTGTTTATTCAGTTCCATCTTCTTTATTTGTTTCGTTAATTAAATGCTTAAGAGATTGTTCAGCGTTTTCTAATCTATACTGATACGTTTGTATGTCTTGATGTATCTCATCAATCTTTTTATGCAATACGCTTATCATGTTTTCACAGGTATTTATTTCCCTGTTTAGCATCTCCTGCGCTGTCTTGTTGTCGGTCATGTTAGAAGTGCGTTTAAAGTGTGATATTAGTTTGTAATAAGTTATTTATTTGATGTATATGGATTGCAAACCAAGCCCCCAACCCAAAACACAATATCCCAATTCCAATATCTGCAACATACTCTTTATCAAAAAAAGAGCCTATGACAATAAGGGCTAACCCTAAAATAATCCATATTGTTATCATGACAAACCCTCCTGTCCTTTAACTTGTAAAACATAATCCTCTGAAATGTCGGCGTAGGTGTCGGGTTCAATCTTAGCGGTAATGCCATCGTTCGCCTCTAGCTTCATAGTACATTCTACTATCTTATTCCATAGCACACGGTTTTCGTCTGTACTAGCCATGTTGGGCACGTAAGTAAGCAACCAGTTAAGAAGTTCGCCGTATGCCTCTCCATTTGCTTGCAATCGCTCTAAGAGCAATAATGTTTCTTCTTTCATAATCTTTCCTTTTTAGATGTTGTTAGATGTGTTAAAGTTTGGATGCGTGTTTCTCAATAATACCCTCAATGTAATTCTTAGGGTTAGTGTCAGTTTCAGCCGCCTTTATTTTAATCTTCTTTACGGCTTCCTCTGTTACATCAATGTTCTTTCGTACTTTCTTTTTAGGTTTTATCATGTTGTTTGTTTAAGTATTGTAAGCCCCTTAGCATATTTCAGGTTCGGGGCATTAAGCCTATTTTATTCTTATATATTCAGTGCAAGTTATCGGCAGACTTTTTGACCAGTCAGATTTTGTAAACCCTAATTCTTTAGAATGATAAGCACACTCATAGAAATCTGCATTCTTCATGTTTATTTTACCACCTTGGCAAGAAACAGTCATAAACTTTTTACCCGTACCTGCTTTAAAAATAAGAAGCACCTCATTTGTACCTTCTATAGTCTGCCTAGCGTACAGTGTAACTGTTTGACCAACCAATTTACCTGCCCCATTGTTGCTGTATTGAGTGCTTACTATTTTGTAAGTTGGTAATTCAGTTACTGGTTGTTTGAAGATTGTAATTTTCATTTTGCTTAATGTTTAATGTTATTTCCTTGTTTGATAAATCAAAGGTATATCATGTATATCATATACACAAGTTTTTACCCAACTATTTTTAAAATAATTGTTAGATTGGCTCTAGTGGCTACTATTAAGAATAAAAACGCCCCCAATTTGGAGGCTAAGAAGTGAGAATATTATTATTACGAATGCACGTAAACGGCAAATTGCACCATGTTGGCAACTAGTAAAATGCCTATGATAAGTATTAGCAGGAATATTAGTTTCCCGTCATCTGTACCGTATGTGTATGGGATTACATCTTCGGGGTGTTTATTATACCTATCCCCTGCGTACTTCAATTGTTCTTTGGTGAATATGTAGCCTTTACCATCGCTGTCATACATCAAGCAATAGCCTTCCGCCTCGCCAAAACGGCGGTTTGTGTTTTCTATTTGTTTGATGATGCCTGAACGCATAGTATAAAGGTAATAAAAAAGCCCTGCAATTACGCAAGGGCTTAGTAAAAGTGGTGTAGTATGCACGAACATAACATTCCCCTTTGCTTCGACAGCCCTACAAACCTACAAAACATTCTCCAAATAAAAAAGGTCGTATGAGAACATACAACCGTAAAGAAATGAAAGTATATAGATAAGGGAGAGTAAATATAAACCCCACTCCGTAAGTGAGGGGCACAACTTTAGGTATCGTGTTTGAGCATACTAGATGCTTACCATGTGTTATACCCTTTGGGCAAACACAATGTAATATTATATCAAATAATCGGCATTGCAAAATATATCAGCCTCTTTAGTCCTGCGATGAACTAAGCCGTTTAAGGTCTTGCCTTTAGATTTCACAAACATCATAAACGCCGCCCTGATTTCCTGACACGGTGCTTGTGCCAATACCTTTTTCTTTAGTGTGCTTGTTTCAAATGCACCTGCGCCAACGTTGTAAACGAATGATACTAACGCATCAAATTCGTTTTGTGGCAGTCCTGTGGGGATATAAGGTACAACACGGAATGATATATGCGTTTCCATGTACTTTAGTGCTAACTCTTTAGTTACGGGTGCTGTAGTTGCTTTTACGGGCTGTCCTGTAGGGAGTAACGTTGAACCATAGCCAATAGTCCATATACCCGCCGCATCCTTATAAGGCTTCGCACGAAACGCCTCAAATGAGGCTATGAAGTTTAGTATTTGTTTGCTTGGCTGCATAGTGCAAAGTTAATTATATTTGTACCTAAAATTTTGTTATGACTTACACAGACGAAAAGATTATTGAATTTGAGTACGACACTCAAGCCGATGCGTTGGCAGCAATGCAGGAAGGCGGCGAAGTTTACCCGATGCTTGAGGAAGGATATACCGATGCGGAGGGCAGGCAACTGTCAAAGCAAGAAATGGCTTTTTTGGTTGAACTAGGCAAGTGGATTATACGCCTTATTTTGGGTATACCAATCCCGTAATAACAATCTTGCCATCTATGATGGTTTTTTTAGAATTTACAATACGCTCCCTTTGTTTTAGCAATTGGAGCGTATGTTTTTTATAGTAGTACCTGTTAACCATATCATTCCACACATTAGCTATGGTAGTGTCTATAATGCCGCTATTTGTTTGGTGCGGCAGAAACATACACAGTATCGTGAACAATATAACTATTGGTCTTAAAATAGGCATCTTGCCACGCTTTAGCGGCATCCCGTTGCTCAACATATCGCTGTTGCTGCAGTTGCTCGTATTTTTCTTGTACTTTATCACTTTTAGTTTCTAATCTCATGTACACATAGCACAACCCGACAATTATAACTATCTTAAAGTTTTCAGATATGAATTGTAAATTCTCTTTGTCGTACCATGCCAATGTTTCATGTATTAGGTTGCATAAATAATATGCCACTAGGTGTTAAAAGTTATTCTATGGTTTACTAGGCGTATCGGTATCGTATTCCTCTTTGCTTACTCCCAACCCTTTGCCGATGCCCCAAATTACTAAATCTAATGCTTTTAGTACAAGCATTATTTCAACCTTGTTATTTGCCGTTATTAGCCCCGTACCTGCTATCCAAAAACATATGCCTGTAGTCACAAAGAATACTATTCTAAACAACCACCTAGTCCATTCAGGGCTTTTCTTTGTTATGCTGATAACTGTTTTTGTTTGCATTGTTGTGTGTGTTTTAAAAGTTAGTCCAAGCGGTACCGTTCCAAAATTTATATACATGGTCTGTAAGGTCGTAAACTAACAAGCCCTCTGTAGGTGAGGCTATGGCATTCATTTGAACTGTTGTCATTCTTGGGAATACTACTCCTCTGGTTGTAGATACCACATTCAAAGCGGCGGAGGTAGCGACTGTTTGAGTGCCCATGTTTAATGTAGTAGGTATTTCAACCGCCTGTGTTGTCTGGCTAAGTAAGAGCATTGAAGTCCCAAGAGTACCCCAATTAATTATCCCTCCTGTGACATCCACCCTCCGAACCATTTGCCCCGCCCTATTCTCTTGCATGTATGCATCTACCGTATTAGGGAATACGCTAACCAAAAATATTCTATCACTTGAAACGGGGGTTACACTATTTGAACCACTCATGTAATATTTATTAGTATCTGTACCGTACAGGGTTGTATTTGTACCGTCCCCTAGCTTTAAATAAGCACCTGCGTAAACCCTTTTTGTTTGCCCTGTAGTTACGTTTGTTTCCAAAAACTTGCCAGGTAAGGTTTTCCATGTTAGCAAGTCATCTGATACCCTGTGTCTGATGCATGCTGTACCTAATCCAAAACCGCCTGTAATGTCTTCTGTTACCGCCGCATACCATTTGTTATCTGTGCCCTTATATACAGACGGGAACGATACCGTTAAAGCGGGCTTTTGCGGGTACATGACTATCTGAATGGGTATCATGGTTACAAAGTCCACCGTTTTGTATAACACGATGTAACAAAATGTACCTGATGCAGCACCTTGCGCATGCCCGACATCTGCAAATACATAAAACGTGTCATTGATTTTAAGTATTTCGCCAATAGCGCAATAGTCCACGTTTGATATTGAAAAGTCTGTAGCTATTTGAGCTGCCGTTATCAACCTTCTTATGCTTGTTTTGGGGATAGTAGCCAACGGGTTGTTTCGAGGTCTTATGCTGTACCCTATTGCAAAACAACATAAGTTATTACTTGACCCAGATGTAAAACACGTAATAATGCTATCCTGTGCACGGTTTAAAATTGATACGCTACGCTGCAACCTGGTATAATTGTACGCCGTATCATTCGGCATTGTACTAATAGCTGTATCACCTATCAGAAAATTATTACCCTTGTTTATTGAAACGGAATAGGTAAGTGCATAGATGTTTTCATCCTTATTCATTGCTATTACTGTATCGGTACCTAATGCTAATACGTCTGGCTGGTATGCAATGGCTAATGAATTCCAAACAGGCAAAGGGATTACAGGGGTTCCGCCCCTTATCTTTGTGTAAAAGTTGGGATTGTATGATGTATCAGCCGTTGATGTTGGTATCTGTGTCAAATCATACTGCGTAGCATACCCCGTTCCTGTACTATCCGAAATATCCAACTTCTCGTCAATCCTGTTACTTAGGGAGGTTGTGTCCACCACAGGTATTCCCGCTATCGCATCATCTACGTACTGTATTGTAGCATATTCACCCAATGCTGCCGCCGTAAGGAAGTGGTTTTTAGGTATCTTGAAGGCTACACCATCTGTATTAAACATTATCAACACGCTATCGCCTGCGTATTTTGTAGCCTTTAAAGTACTGTCAAACCACATACCATTATTAGTATATGCCAAACGATTAGCTATAGGGCTAGGCGTAGTGGCAAACGGCGTTTTAGTATAAACGGGTGTTTGTGCAAATGCAGCACCACCAAGTAGCATTAAAATGGCAAATATCAGCAGTTGTATAATTGTCCTCATCCTATATTAACTGGTTGTTTGAAATAAAGTGTAATAATGTCCCCGTCTAACGCAGGATAAGGTAAATACATAGTCCCATCAACACAATTAAACCCGAAATTAAATACCTGCCCAAAATTCCCAATAGATGCAATATTGTTCCCAAATAATTTTATCATACTATCCGTTATTGTTGCGCCCTCTGGATATTTACCGTCTGTTATGCCTATCGTAAATTCCCATGAATTATACAATGCCATTGTCTTACGTTTCTGCTATTATTAATTGTCCAGCTAACCAGCTAGCGCCGTTTATAAGTATTATTTCATCGCCGTTTTGTTCAAAACCATCACCACGTATATACACCTGTGTACCCATGTATATTTTACGGATAACCTTACCGTCAAACCATGCATTAGTTAAAGTATCGTCTGTTTCGGTAGTAGTACTTATATCGTCTGCATCTACTTCAATTTCTAATTCCTGTATCGGATTAGATGGCGTAACTGGACTATTTTCAGCACCCAAATCTAAGTGAGTACTTAGGTAGTGGCAGGTAACATTCCCTATCGGGTCTGTTAACCTCAATTCGTGTACGTAGCTTTCATTTAGTAGCGATGTAAGGATAGCCATTTCTTCATTCTCAACAGCTTCAATGGTAAAACTACGAGTAACACCATTAAACAGTAATGATGCCCCGTATGTACCTGTTTGAGCCGCTGTAATGCCGATTGCCGTTCCCTCATTACAAGGGTTTACGCCTATGCAGACCCGTACTATATTTTCGCAATCGCAACTCATTCCGTACCTTCTTTAGTTTCGTTAATACTAACCATGCAACCCCACCAAGTACCTGCTACATAGAATAAATACCATATGATATTTACCCAACCGTGAACCATATACAATTCCATAGCGTTCATAAATATTACATAAGCTATAAACCCTAGTATAGCGCAAAAATGCCCAAAGCAAACTTGGCAATTACCTAAGAAGTTGGAAAGATTATCCCAATCATGCTGATAAAAATAATCCACTACCTTTTGCCATGCTCCAAACATTTGCCCGTGCTGTATCGCCTTCCATAAGAAGTGATAACCGCCAACATTAGCAGCCATAAAGAACACCGTAAACAGTAAAAATACTAGCATTTGCATGGGTCGACTATACATTTATTATAAACACCTTCTTCAATA
>Ga0247817_10001802_pt1 | contig 11103 bp, 10 predicted proteins | sample UWRJL212509R1_FD_178010 | JGI IMG/M metagenome (GOLD analysis project Ga0247817, IMG submission 178010) | Plant litter microbial communities from Arlington Agricultural Research Station in Wisconsin, United States - UWRJ-L212-509R-1 | ecosystem: Environmental > Terrestrial > Plant litter >... | reverse complement strand
GCTTCGGCGCGCCAGCCACCCAAGGCGAGCGCACCTTTGCCTTTCGCGTCCGCGACGATAGCAGCGCCGAGCAGGGCGAGGTCGTCCAGGTCTCAGTGACGCCCAAGGGCCACGCGCTCTACGACATCCGCGTCTCGCGGCCCGGCGCGGACGCGCCGGCCGTGTTTGAGAACGTCGTCTGCCAGCAGGCGTCGAGCCCCGCGGCGTCCAAGACGACGCTGACAACGTTTTCCCCCGAGGCGAGGGTCGACTCGACGCTGGTGCGCAACCCGGCCGCGCCGGACAACGTCACAGTGTTCCAGCTGGGGCACAAGACGGAGCTGCAGCTGGTCGAGTCGGCGTGGTTTGAGAAGGCGCTGGGACTCAAGGAGGCGGCGGCCAGCGTGGTGGCGCCGATGCCGTGCAAGATTTTGAGGAACGAGGTGAACGAGGGGGATCGTGTAGAGAAGGGAGCCGCGTTGGTTGTGTAAGTGCCGTCCTAATTTTCTGCATGTGTATGGGTTGTTGCTAACGGAGGCGAGGCGGTAGGATCGAGTCGATGAAGATGGAGACGGTCATCAGATCGCCACAGGCAGGTGTCATTAAGAAGCTTGCGCACAAGCAAGGGGTGAGTGATGCCTCTGCTTAAGTTGACCGACATCTTGCTAATCCTCTGTTGCAGGACATCTGTAAGGCCGGGACAGTGCTGGTTCTGTTTGAGGAGGCTGAAGCTATTGAGGAATCAAGCTAGTGCTATAAGCCGGAAAGAGCAAAAATGGCACGTATACTTGGACAGGTGGCAGAGTATATTGGGGCTATCTTGGATCTTGGCCCAATAGGGGTCGATGGTAGTAGATCAAGAATCATGAATCCCCCTTTCCACCTCTCCTGTGCAGCCGGCTTACTTACTTTGACTTTCTCCCCATCCATAACACATACGACTATAGGTTTAGCTTGTCGTACGACGTTAAGCTAGGTTTTTTTTTTTAACTTCTTTCCGACTAACCGCTATTAAATAAAGATCCACTTATGGTCTTTATGTTCTACTCCCTTTCCTACACTTGCCTAAGAGATGGCTTAGAAAGTCTTTCGGCATTAGAGTTAATATTTCGCTATCTTGAGGCAAGGGATGCAGTTACCCGGTAAGTTGCGAGAGCCCCTTTTCCGACACGTTTATATCTAACAGTTTAATATCTACGGTGATATATGTAAGGGATTATCTCGAAATTCTTAGTGTTCGATGCAGGCATCCGATTCCTAAGTTAGGCAACCAGGAGGAATATAAAGTCTGATAATTGTATGGTATATACTGATATTTATCGGAAACTCGCTTGGTACAGTACGAAATAACATTGCTACCTAATACTAAGCCACAGGCTTATTGCGGTACACATTGCTCTAACTCGGTAGAGCTTTTCACATAACCCGTAATACTTAAACCCCGCGAAAAATCATTTACCCCATCGGAGACCTGCGGAAGATTGACAATTGACTTCATAGCGAGATTGAAAGCATTTCCGGGGGTGGGACACTCGTGGGGTTTGCTGATGACTTGCCTGTTATGAGGCTTGAAGGTATCGATCTTGACCTCGGGCTTTCCATACCATGTTGGGCATACAGCTACCTCAACTTCTTTCAGTATCTCACCAACGCTGAGTGCCTGGTAATCCTCCCCCAAAGAAAATTTCAAGAGCGAGGTGCTGTTCAGCAACCGAGTTAGCGCCCCAAGCTGCATCGTCCTGCATTCAACGCCACAGCCTTTGCGGCTGTCCAGCAAGTCTTGTTGAAGCACACTGAGTTCACTGAAGACTATCACGAGATGGCGTCTTCTCCTTGAGTTGATGTCTTCTGTTAGAGTAAAATCATTAGCCGCCTTTGTTAAGCCTACATGATATAGTATTAGAGAGTTCTTACCGATGACTCGTTTTGGAATTGGGAGACCGAAGTCCGTCATTCTTAAGCGTCCGTGGTGAATAGCAACTTTGGTTGCGGACTCGAAGGCAACTGAGTCGCCAAACACCCAGGAGATGCAAATCCAAAGTGCAATCGTCCTGTTGTGGCAGGTGGTAGTAGTGAGAAGCCGCCAGCGTAGTTCAGTGATCCAAATGGAGCTGAGAATTTCCATAGCCTGGTGCGCTGCGTAGTAGTCGACAATGGCGGCAATCTTTGCAAGCATCTCCAATTCCAAGACTCTTGGTACCTGCCTATACTGGCAATGGATAGCGTTCAGGAAGATACCAAATGCCGTGGTATCCCATCCCTGTGAGTTGATTTGGTGTTCACCCTCAGTCTTTGCGCTCTCCTTCCATCCCCCAGTAAGAGCCGATTTGAACACCGGCGAGGCCAAGGCAAGGTGGCGTGACGAGACGCGGAAAGTCACCGTCTTATCACCTTCTTCCGGTTCTGCGATGTCCTGAGTGGAGGAAAGTGTTTTCAGGGAGCTGTCATTCTCGGCCAAGGCAGTCGAATTGGGGCTCTGGGTGCGGGTTGGGAGACTGCTGTATTCTAGAGCAAATGTATCGTTCGGATACTCGAGGTTAAGGATGACGTCCCCATCGGGATCCACGGTATTGTTGCCCATCCTTCTTCGGCGTTGAGACAAGACGGGTTGAGAGAATGTAAAGGAAACCTAGTGAGGGGTTTGCTAAATAAATAAATAGAACTGGCGCGCGAGGTAACTTAGCTGCGGAAGCGAGGATTCGTGCTGTGAGATAATGTGTCTCGATGACGTGGCTGTAGGCCTCACTGCAGCAGCCGCCAAGTGCGGAGATGGATTCTTGGGCGGGGTTCGATTGCGTCGAACTTCACCCGAAGAGCGATGACTAGCTTGTGACAAGATTCGGTGACTGCCTTATGGCTCTCCTCGTGCCGCGTCGCATCAGTTTGAAACTGGCAGAAGTTTTCAAACAAACGGAGGCACGCGCTTCCGTTCCGATGATTAGAGGCGCCCGTTTCCTGATACCAGAGCTGCTCTTTCAAGACCCCTTATGCCTTTGTTTCTGGGTCCTGGTCTGATAGCAACAAATGGAGAAAAATGCCCATTTAGGGTGAAAACACCACCCCCTTTTACAACTCGACCATCCTATGATCGCAAACCGCAGCGCGATACCTACCCCATCTCAACGACGAATACACTCCATCTCAACAACGAGTACATGTGCCTAAGTAGGTGGTATGAGCCGACAATGGAATTATATGACTTGCTCTCTTCATCTTTCATTTTTGCTCCCTCTCTCTTGTTACTGTTACCGACCTAACAACTAATCTGGCGGTTACTGGCTTATTTATAGAAGAGCGGACAGCATTCCGAGTTTTCCTATAAGTCCTGGTCGTTGGTGTAAAGTATGCCGAATTCGGGAGCCCTGGAGTCCAGGAAATAGGATGTAAGTTCCGGAAAATGGGGATGCATCTAACGCTGAAAAGACCGGTCACCCGCGGACTTAAGACAGAATTTTGTAGAGCAGAATCAAGTAGGCGCACGCCGTCTGCGTACGAGTGGTTGTTGTCGAGCAAGCAAAAATCCATTATGTGTCGAGGTTGTTATAGTTCCTCCTTCTGTAAATACAACGAACCACTGCGCGCCAAGAAAATGAAGGTCAAACGAAAATGGAAACCCAAAAATTCCGGCCTGGTCTCTAGTCAGCCTACGGAGTGGTGGCCGAACCAATACTTGTAGAGTCGTCATTAGATAGATGTAATAGGCAATATACTCCGGGACCGATACATGCCTAAACACCTTCTTGAGAACCTCGTCGTCGACAGGTTGTGCCTATTGCCTTCGATCGAGCTGGGTGTACGACCAAATGCGGGCGCGTGTGTCGCCCGAGCCGGTGGCGAACAGGCTGCCTGTCTGAGTGAGCACGGGGCTGGTTGCGACCGATATAACAGAATTCTTGTGGCCCTGCAGCATCAGCTGCGTCTTTCCGGTGCGAGGGTCCCAGAACTGGACGCCCTGGTCCTTCGAGCCCGAGAGCACCCACCCCGAGTCGGGGGTAAGCGCGACGCTGAGGACATAGCCCTGTATCTGGGGTTAGTAAGAAACACGGAAAGCGGTATGAAAAAGGGGGAAGAAATTGAGACATACCCGGTGGCCCTCAAACGTCTTGATGCAGTGGCCACCCGCCTTGAACAGGGGCTGATGGGCAGGCCAACCCCTTTGCCGCGATGTGTTGAGCTCCCACAACTTAATGGTCTTGTCAAAGCTGCCGCTGAAAAGCTCGCGCTTATTCGGAGAGAATGCAATACTAAAGACCGTATCTGTGTGGCCGTCGGGTCCCTCGAAAAGATCCAAGAGGTAGCCAGTATTGATTTCCCACACTCGTACCGACGTGTTAAAGCAGCTCGCCGCCACTAGCTTAGTATCGGGGGAGATGGCAACTGCCGTAACCCCATCCTTAACAGTTAACGTTCGGACACTAGTGCCCGTCTCCAGATCCCAGATCCTAACGGTCCTATCGCTACTCCCGGATGCAATGGTGCGGCCATCACGAGCAAAATCGATGGAGTAGATGTCTTTGTCGTGGCCCGCGAAGGTGGTACGGATCTGCCTTGCTGGGATATCCCAGATCTGGGCAAGTTAATATCTCGGCGGCGAGAAGAAAACAGAAAAGTCAAACTCACCCGGATCAGCTTGTCTTCAGCGCAAGTGGCAAGGTATTTGCCGTCCGGGCTGAAGCAAACGCTCCGGATGTACATAGCGCCGCTGAAGTCGATGCTATCGTCCTGGAGAACGCAGATCTTCTTGCCCGTGGCAACATCGTAGATCTGGGCCGACCAGTTGCAGGCTGTCGCGACGTACTTGCCGTCGTGGCTGAACCTCACGCAACAAACGGCACTCTCGTGCTGAAGGGTGTGCACCAGGTCGATGTCTAGGAGTCGCGGGCCGTTCTGGTTGATGACGGCCCACCAGTCATCCCCGACCTTCTTCCCCGACAGCCTCTCTGGGTCGAGACCGCCCAAATCATCGGGATTGTGAGGTGGAGTCTGTGATTTAGTAGGGGGCTCGTGGTTCCAGAACTCAGGTGGAAAAGCCTCACGAACCCTGATGCAGCGTTTTTGTTGCATCAGCGTCTGCAAACTTTCCCCGATGCTGGTGCGGACATATATATCTGCGCCAAAGTCTACAATTAGCAAGATAGCTAACTCAACGTCATCTTTGGCCACCGCTTCATAGAGAGCCGTCAGACTTTGCTTTGTACACCGGGCGTCTGCCTCCGCTCCATGCTCGAGAAGCCAGCGGCAGACATGGCAATTTCCAGCACGCGCAGCCAGAAATAATGGCGTTGAATCGTCCTTATCTCTGGTATTGACACTGGTTCCACGGGAAACCAGGTCTTGTATAACCTCAAGCTGTCCTTGGGCAGCTGCATTGAAAATGTTGCCGCGTATATCGGAGGGGAAGCACACAGAAACGGCTTCGGAATGGAGATCTTTGTTGTGCCTAGCAAGCTCGGATTCCCTTGCAAATCCAATCTGGAAGCGGAAACAACCGTCAATGCTGCACCTGAAGGGAAGTTCGTGCCGCCTAACGTGACTGTCGCGTGCAGAAGCGGTCTCGAAGCCATCCTGGAAGAAAGAACACCATGGCTTGGAGCATTTGTATCCCAGGCAGCCATAAAACTCAGCAAGCTTTGCAAGGTCTGCTGGGCTTTCGGTGTTTGCTCGACCCAAGATTTTTTCGAAGTGGTCTCGGATCAGCCGTATCCGGTTCTGTACAGGGAAATCATGTTCCCAGTCTCTGCCGTCATCGGAACCTTGCCGTAGCCGATTCCATACAGCGGTCATGTCGCTTGCTGAAGCACCAACCCCCAATTTATGCTGGGGATTCAGAGAGTCTGCTAACTTGGCGATAACCCTCAGGGTGATATTATCCCCAGAGCCCTCAAACCGCCTCGCATGCTTCCACCAATTCGCTGCTGCGTAGTCCAGAAACCCGTAGTAACCGGTCATGCAGTGCGTCTTGACGGCGGATTTGCATGTGTCGGGGGTGAAAGGCGAGGAGCGTAGATATTGCGCACAAAAGAGGGCCATTTCGGCATGAAGGTTGGCCAAGTGGAATGTGCCTGTTTGCAGCAGGTACCTGTCAACAGAGTCAGTTACCAGGTCTTTGAAGATCGCGAGATGAGCGGGAGGTAGAGCGGCTTACATTCGGGCTGTCTCATGAACGAGTTCCAACACATCGTCAGGTCCAGGCCCCTGAGGCCTAGGTTCACCCGTTCGGCTAATCTCAACCAAAGAACCGCAGTATTGCTTGCCTGTCTTGAGCAGACGAGATTTTGGATTGGCCGTTTCGGATTGTACGTCGATGGAAAAATGGCTCTGAATCTCCTTCCACCGCAAGGGTCGTTCGGCGCAGATGACGAGATTGAGGATGCGTCTTGCAACGCCAAATCGTTTCTCGATCCGGTTTTCTAAAATGTGGACGGCCACGCGCTCGTAACTAAGAGCGATATCACAAGTAGTTAGTTCTCCTCTGCTCCGTTGTGATGAAGAGGTGCAGGGATATAATACGCTTGATCTATGCCCTGAGGAAAGATCTCCTCCTGGAGCTCTCTTTCGAAATCACCGAGCGTCGGTTGGTCCAAGAGGTTGCTAAGCACAACCTTGGCGTAAAGAAACATGCCTGATCGCTGTTAGCTTGTCAATAGAAAGGTGGGATCAGTCCGTCGCCTACCTTTCGCTCTCGAGGTCACCCTGCGAATAATGTCCAAACTGATATTCTCTATATCCTCCAGAGCATCAAATTCCTGTCGTATTTGAAGGCGCTTGGCCTCGCAGTACATCTTGATGTCATTCATATGGGAAGAAGAGGAGTCAAGTCGTATGGCAGGCCAATGCTTCAACCGTTGGTCCAGTACTCCGTTCCTTTGTCCGCTGATGAGCAAGCGGATGCACCTGTCGCTTGGTTTGCTGCCATTTTGATGTTCGCGGAGAGACTCGAGCCAGTCGATGACTATGCCTTGGGCATCTTCGGGCTTTCCGAGCTGGTCTCCATCGCATTCGTCAAGCGCGTCGACAACAATAAAGCATCGTCTCTGGGCTTGCAGGACTAGCTTTGCAAGCTCGCGGAGAAGGGATTCCGACCTGATCTTTTGCTGGTCTGCTAGGGTGCAGCGTTTGTGAATTAGATCGAGGAGCACTTCATCCTGAAACAGCGTTTGCGACAGAAAGGACAGGAGCATGGCGACAAATGTGCGCTTGTCGTGCTGGTGATGCTTAAAGAAGAAATAGAGCAGTACAAAACCGCCGACATTTGTGTTTCCGCCGCTGGCTCGTAGCTGTTGGAGATGTTGTACTACTCGCGCCGTCGCAATCGTTTTGCCTAAGCACGTTCGAGTAAGAAGAGAGATCGGGTAGAATATTATATGGCTTTTAAGGTATTGAAACCTACCTGAGCCAGGGATCCCGTTCAAGTAAAGGTCTCGGGGCTCCATCGTAGTCACGTCTGCCCATATACCGAACGTGGTGTCGGCCAAGAGCCAGTCACCGGAAGTGGGATCGTGTCGCTCGTTCGATGCTTTTTCGAGGTCATAGAGGTAATCGGGCGGGTCGAGCTTGGAAAGGACAAATTGGCGCTTCCGGACGAGGTCTTCGCGATGTCGGAGAGAGATTTCCTCGTCATCGACAAGGTAGAGGTGCTGAAGATGTCGAGACAGCGTGTTAACTTTGTCCTCGACAACTTGAACAGATTGGTGGACGTCGGTAACAGCTGCTATAAGCTTCTCGCCTGACAAGAGGTCTCGGTGCCGCTTAAGCTTCGTCAAGATCGGTCCAAACTGGGTTTTGAAGGTCCTCCAGGCCGAGTAAAAAGGGATCTTCCAGTCTATCGAGATTAATATCAGAAAATAGAATTAACTACCATAAGTCGGTTATAAAGTTACACGCACTTGGTCTCGAGAAGACAGAAAGGGCGTTCCTATGAAACTCAAGCACGTCGCAATAGTATCTGTGTAAGTGGATGCCGATGCCAGGATACTTTGCAAGGAGGCCCTCGAATTGTGACAAGCTAGGAAGGAACTCGCCAATATCGACGTATGTGTCGAGCAGGCAGTCCAGCGTCTCGACCCAGGTACCTATAGCCTAGAATAGCCAAGATGTGGTTAAAAACATTGGTGCAGGGGTTCGAGACTGGGGAGGACTCACGAGCAGGACAAACTTGATGGGACCCCAAATGAAGGCTACCGTAGAATCGCAGTTGACAAAGACTTCGATGACCTTTCCCAGCTGGTCCATTCCCTCGAGGAACCTTGACACCCTCTGCATATTGCGCTGCTGTCGTTGCGAAGCCAGGCGGGCTTCAACGCCCCTTATCGTGTCCTCGACCTCCTTTAGAGAGCATCCCTGGAACTCGCGTCGTTGCTTGTCAGTCAGGCTCGCCGCAAAGCTGGCAACAGCCATTTGGAAAGCGGCATTGACCGACTCGGGCACGCGAGAGGTAGCCATTTCTGGCGAAAGACTACCGGTAGAGCAAGCCCCGAGCACTAAAGCTCGCGCAATGAGACTTGGGCGAGAGGCGGTGAAACCAACCTGGAAGGGTGGAATAAAAGCAGGACGTTATAGTTGTTGGAGGTGCCCAGGCACTCAGGCAGCGAGTGCCTAGTCTAGCAATCAGCCCCTCATCTGCACACATCTCACTAATGCACGCGGAAGTTTCACACCAACAGTGATTGGCCCCTTTGCGGCCCAACCACCTCTGCGGTTGGGCCTGGAGAGCCTAACAAAACTGGCGCAGGAAGAAAACGCGGCTCCGCTTCCATAATCAGTTCGCGATATTCCCAATTTCGAAGTCCCCGACTCCCCTAGACCACAGCATGGAATACGAAGACGACCTTGGAGACTGGCAAGGGAGTTCCAGGGCTCCTGTGGTTTCGGCCACCTTGCGGCCGCCGAAACGTCACGGAGAAGACGGGGTTGTGCAAGGAGCTTCTCCGAAACGGCAGCGTCCGTCGCCGTCGCCGGATGCCAATATCAGCTTATCAATCCTACGATCCGAATCCAAAGCTTTGCTCAATAGCGACATCAACCTTGTTTCCGCTTATACGCCCGCACCACAAGATGCCCTCTGCCGGATGGACTGGGTCCCAACCAGCGGCCCAATCGTTGGGATTGATAATGCAGAACGCGACGGCGTGGAGGAGAACGACCCCAGGATTTGTTATGGAGCGGTAAGAAAGCAGCCTCTTCCTATACCATATTTAAGAGCCGCCTTGCGTTGACATCCACTGAGCTGTGCAACGCCTACGCCTGCTTCAAACCCCGCAGCGAGGCAAAGCGACTGGTGTCTGGTAGTAGAAGGTTCTGTCTGCTCAGCGTTGTCCGCTCCGGCCCGCATTATGCCTTGTTGACTCGGTCAAACAAGGTTGTTGCTCATCTCGACCTGGCCACCTGCTGCGCTCTGCGAAGCTTGGAAGGGCTGTCAAACCTAAGATCAACGGGCGTCATTGAGTCCACAGCGGTGTCCCACAATCAAGAAAAGGGAGTACTGCTGTCTATCAATGTGTACGGACCATTGTCAATCGCAGATCAAGTTGGGAGGGCGCTCTCCGCAGCTTCTGCGTTCCTTCAGCATCCATTCTTCCTCGAGCCAAGCTGCAGGGACTATTTCAACCCTCAAATGCTCCGGATTCGAGACCAGATGCAAAACCTCACGCATCTAGCCGGCTTGACTGAAAAGGATCTTAGGGCTAAGGCTATATCGGACGGGGTCCAGCACATTCTTGAATCTCTCGATGAGATTACTCCTTTTGATGGCCCGGATTTCGAAGCTAGCTGGGAGCCACAGGGTCTTCTGACGAGCCTGACCGAGTACGACCCTCTTTTTTAAATGGCTTCTGTCTCCGCTAATGCGATTCTAGTTACCAAGACACCGCGCTCAAGTTCATCCAACGCAGGGAGTCCCAGTCCCACTGCCAAGCCATGCACCAAAAGTTGCGGTACTTTACGAGACTACCGTACGTACCTATAGGTACCAAGGCAGTACTCTTTCCTCAAAGTGATGAGATACAGACATTTTTTTAGCCCTAGGGCTAACAAAGAAACAGGCCCCAGTACAACATCCCTTCGTATTCGACTGGGGGCATCCTAGCCGACGTGATGGGCCTTGGCAAAACACTAACGATGATTTCCACAATCCTCTCTACTCTAACCCCCTCGAGACAGTATCCCATCAACCCCGATTCCGACGGATCGGGCCTGAGGACCGGAGCAACGTTAGTCGTCGTAACTTCACTGCGTAAGTAACAGACCTACCAGGGACCTGCCTGATCCAAGGAAACTCTGATGGTTCACCAAATAAGGGCTAATGAACAACTGTTTAATAGAAGTCCTACATGTTTGGGAGGCAGAAATCGGAAAGTAAGCGAAGCTTGCTGGCTCTCCATTCGATGGAGGCTGACACCATTAGACACGTCAAGCCCAACACGCTTAGGACTTGCAGGTTCCACCGCAAGAACCGTCCAACATCACCCAGTGATCTGAAGGACTTCGACGTTGTGCTCACGACCTACTCCACTCTGTGCGTTGAATCTAAGAGAGGAGGCGTTCTGCACCGGGTAGACTGGTACAGAGTCGTGCTTGATGAAGGCAAGCCCAAGAGGCCTTCTGTTGTTTGACCCTCATCGCTGACCAGAGGACAGCCCACTGGATTCGCAACCAAGGTTCAAAGCAGTTCAAAGCTGCAGCGAGCCTCAAGTCAGTTCGCCGCTGGTGTCTCACAGGAACTCCCATTCAAAATAGCCTAAACGACCTCGTTTCATTGTTAGGCTTTCTTAGATTTGAGCCCTTCTCATCCCGCACCATCTTCGGCCAGTACATATCAAAGCCCCTGGCGGATGACACGGAAAACGGAGGCTGCCGACTAAGAGAACTCCTACGTACCATATGCCTTCGACGGGACGCGAGACTCCTGAAACTCCCCGAGCCACAGTTAGAGCTGGTTGAAGTAACCCTCCACCAAGAAGAGAAAGCGCTTTACGACAAAGTTGTGGCACAATGTACGCGCGAGATTGACGAGGTTGTCAGCTCTCGCGCTAAGATCAAGAAAGTTGGCATCTTGTTCAAAGTTATCACAAAGCTCCGAAGGCTCTGCAACCATGGGACTTATACCACGCTATTGACAACGAATTC
>Ga0247817_10001801_pt1 | contig 11104 bp, 7 predicted proteins | sample UWRJL212509R1_FD_178010 | JGI IMG/M metagenome (GOLD analysis project Ga0247817, IMG submission 178010) | Plant litter microbial communities from Arlington Agricultural Research Station in Wisconsin, United States - UWRJ-L212-509R-1 | ecosystem: Environmental > Terrestrial > Plant litter >... | reverse complement strand
TATTTCTTGAACAATTTGAAGTTTTAAAGACATACTGTAATCTTTCTGTGTACGCTTAACATAGCGCAATTCTTGATCTTTTTCCATAATGATACTTTTTGTGTATCGCTATTTCAGGACAAGACAAGATTATATAAAAAAAAACCATTCGCCTCGCGAATGGTTTTTTTTATGTCTAAACGTTATCTTAACTTTCTAAAGTTACAGAAAGTGTAATGGTTGTATTTAATAATTTTGAAATCGGACAGATTTCTTTTGCTTTTGCTGCTGTTTTTTCAAATTCCTCAGCTGTAATATTAGGAACTTTACCTTTTAAGTCTAAATGAATTAAAGTTATGGTTCCATCCTCAAAAGTAACTGTTGCTTCTGTATTTAAATCATCTGCTGTAAAACCGCCTTCGTTAAGCAAAAAGCTTAATTGCATTGTAAAACAGCCCGAATGTGCCGCAGCAACCAATTCTTCAGGATTTGTTCCGACTCCGTCTGCGAATCTCGTTTTAAATGATAATTGAGCATTATCTAATGTCGTACTTTGTGTACTGATCTTTCCGGTTCCTTCCATGCCTGTTCCTTTCCAGTTGGCATTCGCTTTTCTTGTAAATTTCATTTTCGTTGTTGTTAGGATTAATAATTGCATTTATTGATTATCAATAGATAATGTGGTTTATCAAATATAATCAATATTTTACAGAAATTTTTTCATGAAATTATAATACATTGTTAAGTTTCAGGTTGAAATGAGATAAATGTTGGAGTGGATTTTACCGCAATCCCAATAGTTATCGGGAGCAAAGTTTTGTGTTTCATCTTAATTATAGTCGACAATCTTGTCATCTCTGTAAAAGTCACTTATTTCGGTAACGGATTTATTGAGATAAAGCTTTGCGAACTTTGTATTGTGTTGAAATATCAAAAAAAAACTTAGCGAACTTAGCGTAAAATCTTTGCGCTCTTTGCGGTAAAAAAAAACTACTGCATAAAAAAAGGCGCAATGAGAATTTCATTGCACCTGATTTTATATTTATGAATTAAAAATCTTATTCCTGACCTAAATTACGTAATTGTTTCAGTTTGTCTTTCCAAAGTTCAAGGCTTTCTTTGTGAATAGCAATGTTTTTACGAACTTCAAGAACAATTGAATTTTCTTTTTTAGCATTTTTAGTATTGGCAAAAAACTGAATATTGTTTTCTAATTGGAAAATTTCATTTTGCACTTCTTCAATTTTACGCATTAAGAAAATCTTTTCATTATCTAATTTACGAGTATCGTTACTATCAGATAGAGAGTCGATACGATTAGAAAAGCGCATCATTTCAGTTTCTTTTTTACTCAAACTTAGTTTTTCAAAAAGAGCATCAAGGATTTTATTGAATTTTCCTTCGATATGACGTCTTGCAAAAGGTACTTTTCCGTAACCTTTCCAGATTTCGATATGTGCTTTTATCGCATCTAAATCGGTTTTGTGATCACCCGTAAGCTGGTAAGCCCTTAAAATATCTAAGTAAGCTTTTTTATTATCAAAAGCTGCTACCTCATCAACATTTTCTTCTGATTTGTGTTCTTTTAATTTATCAAAATAATGGTTGCAAGCGTCTTTAAATTCTTTCCAGATTTTATCTGAATATTTTTTAGGAACATGCCCAATTTGTTTCCACTCTTCCTGAATCTGTTTCATAACAGGAGTTGTAGCGCCAAAATCAACACTTTCTTGTAGTTCTTTTGCTTTGGCAACAAGAGCCATTTTTTTATTCAGATTGTCGTTTTGATCTTTTTTAATGTCTTTGTAAAATGAATTTTTAAAAGAATTAAAGTTTCTAACGGCAGTTTTAAAAGCAGCCCACGTTTCTTCGTTTACATCTGAAGGTACTTTTCCGGCAGCAAAAAACTCATTTCTAAGTGTTTCTACTTTCTGAATTTGTACTAACCATTGTGAGTGAGAATTTACTTTTTCAGTTCCTAAAACTTCAATTTTCGCAATAATTTCTTTTTTAACTTCAAGGTTATTTTGCTCATTTGCTCTTTGGCCTTCAAACAAAACTTCTCTTTTATCATGGATTTTTTTAGTCAGTTCGCTAAATTTATTCCAGATGATATCACGGTGTTCTTTAGAAACGGGCCCGATGTCTTCTTTCCAGATTCTGTGTAAATCTTGTAATTCACGGAACGCTTTACTAATGTCGGCTTCGTTTGTTAATTCTTCAACACGTGCAATAATTTTTTGTTTTTGCTCAAGATTGTATTTAAAATCTAAATCTCTGGCTTCACGATCTAAATGCAGGTAATCATAAAAATTCTCTACATGAAAGTGGTAATTATTCCATACGTGGTTGTATTTATCCTTTGGGATTGCTCCGGCATTTTTCCATCTTTCTCTTAAGTCATTAAAATGTTTAAGGGTGTCTTTGATGTTTTCCTGCGGATTGATAAGCTCTTTTAGTTCTTCAACTATTGCAAGTCTCTCTTCTAAATTCGATTTTAGATTGGTTTGTAAATGCTTGAAATGTGCATTTCTTTTTTCTCTAAAAACATTATAATATTCGTCAAATTTAGATTTTAACGGATAGTGATATTCAAATTCCTCATTTGGGTCTTCTTTAGAAGCATTGAATTCTTCTTTTTTCTCCTCTATAAGGTGGTTGTATTGTAATAAAAATGACTTTTTGATTTCTTCGATATGATCTTTTACAGACATTACTTTATCTGTAGAGATCAGTTTTTTAAGCTCGTCTACAAGCGCATCCATAGAAAAAGTATCATAATCCTGCATAGGAATATCATGACGCTCTTTTAGCGTTTCATCTTCACTTTCTTCAGCGTTTGAATTTGTTATGGCATCTAATGCAGTCTGATGATTGGTTTCTGTTTCTTCCGCTGTATTTTCTACTTCAGTTTCAGAAGTTGAAATTTCAGCAGCTATTTCAGGCTCCGATGCTTCAATTGCATTATCTTGTGTAGAATCGCTAATCCCGATTTCTAATTTTCCGTCTGCTTCCTGCAGGTTATCATTCTTTTCTTCTAACATTTTAAATGTATAAGGTTTTTATTTTAAACAGAGCGAAAGATACTAAAGGTGTTTCTAAATACAAAATAAATCGTTTGTTTATACGCTTTTTTAAGACGAAATTCCTATTTATTCAAGTATTTTAGGAATATGATATGGGTTTTTTACCTAATTTTTTTGAAGTAAATTTAAATTTTGGATTAATAGAATTTTTAGAAAAATAAAATTAAATTAGTATTGTAAGCTTAATTTTTTAGTTTTCTTTCAAACTAGAATAAAATAAGCATTCCGACTTCGATACCGTAATTATAAGATTTATGCTTTCCAAAAGCAATACTGGGATGAATGTAGGCCATATCATTTGAAGTTATTTTTCGGCCAAATTCTACGAAAGCATTATTGGGGTATCCTTTGTTTGTTGCGTTGTACCTGAAAGCGACATCTGCTGCGATCCAGTTTTTGCCAAGAATACACATAAAGTAGTTTTCGAATGCTGTAGTATTAATATCACTTCGATTGTTTGATCCGGCAAAACTTATTTGATTTTCGAGCGAGCTTATCCATAAAAATTTATTAGCAATTAAATATTTACCATAAAATATAGCGGGAGCAAAGACCCATTTTCCTGATCCTAAGGCAGGATCTGCAGCTGAATTAGAAATTATTCTTGCCCGGAATGCAATTCCGTCACTTTTTTGCTGTAAATACGGAATGTAGCTTATGCCAACGCTAATATCACCAATTCCGGTTTTATTGCTTGATAAAGTATTGGTAGATATTAAAGGAAGATCAACTCTTAAGTTCCATGCTTTATTGGCAATGGGATGTAAAAAACGAAGTTCCGTGGTATTATAAGAACCTGTCTCTGTATCTAAATATTCATTAAAAAGTAAAATCGTTTTTAGATAATAATGATAACGTGCCTCTGTGTAAGGATTTTTTTGAAGCTTTATAGTATCCTGAGCTTTTGTAGAAAAAGTGATTAAAAGGAATAACAAATAAAATAGTTGTAATTTATTCATAACTACTTATTAATGAGTAGTCTAAATTACAAAAAAAAATACACTAGAGCTTAGTGTATTTTTTATTTTTATTTATTCCAGATTTTCCATGCTTTCTCTGCCTGAAAAATAAGCATATCGTAACCATTTTTTATTACCGCACCTTTTTCTTTGGCATTTTTTAGAAACTGAGTTTCTGCCGGATTATAAATTAAATCGTAGGCAATATGTTTATCGGTAAAAAACTCATACGGAAGATCAGGGCAAGCTTCTATATTTGGGCTTGTGCCAACAGGTGTACAATTGATTATGATTTTAAAATTGTCAAATGTAGTGGCATTTATAAGATTGTAATCGATGATGTTTTCTTTTGCTTCTCTGGACACAAAAGTGTACGGAATACCAAGCTCACCCAATGCAAAAGCAACCCCTTTTGAAGCCCCGCCTGTACCCAGAATAAGTGCTTTTTTATGATGCGGCTGTAATAACGGTTCTAATGATTTTTTGAAACCATAATAATCAGTGTTATAACCTTTTAATTTTCCGTTTTTGGTAAATTTAATCGTGTTTACGGCACCAATTAAAGCTGCTTTTTTTGAAAGTTTATCTAAGAAGGGTATAACTTGTTCTTTGTACGGAATTGTAACATTAAGACCTTTTAAATCAGGATTGTTTTTTACTAATTCAGTAAAATAATTAATTTCAGAGATGTCAAAGTTTTCGTAGCTGTTGCCGGCAAAAACTTCATCGCTAAATTTTTCTGTAAAATATCCTTTTGAAAATGAGTAACTAATATTACGGCCTAACAAGCCAAAACGTCTTCTTAAAATATCAATCATTATTGTTTTCTATGTTTTTCTATATAATTTTTTACCGTTTTTTTTGACCATACTACCGGAAATAAATCTTCGATTAGGATGTAATTATCAAAGTTCAAACGTAAACCGTTGCTTAAGTGAAATTTTGCTTTGGTGTTATCCTGAATCATGAAATATAATCCTGCCAAACGATATTCGATCTCGTTTTCTTCAGGGAAATATTCTGTAGCTTGTAGTAAAGTTTGAATAGCGCTTTCGAATTCTCCTAAAAATTGAAGAATGTCAACCCAAAACAACCAGGTGTCAAGAGCGTAATCTCCAAATTCTACTGCTTTTCTATAACCAAATTCCGCTTCTTCAAAAAAGTTCATTTGTTTATTGATCGTTGCATAACGTTTCCAGTACAAACGATTTTGATTGTCGATAGCTAATGCTTTATTGACAAAAAATAAGGCTTTCTGAAAGTTTTTCTGGCGAACATAAAAATCTGTAATGGCAATCCATCCTTTGTCTAAAAGCGGATCTTCATGTACGGTTTGATTGTAATATTGAAGTGCTTTTACAGCATTACCCAGTTTTTCGTAGCATTTCCCTATACGCAATAGCGCATAAGAAGTAGCATCGTCTAACTCGATGGTTCTGTTATAGCTTTCGATAGCTTCAGCGTATTTTTTAAGACGCTCATAGGCTTTTGCTTTTTCCATGAAAGCACCTAAAAATTCATCATCAATCAGTGTTGCATAATCAAAAGCGCGAATCGCATTTTCATATTCTTTTACACCATAATGCAAACGTCCAAGCTGATGCCAGGCGATTTCGCTGTATGGGTTTTTATTGATGTACTCGTTGAGATAAACAATGGCTTCCTGGTTTTGGTCTAAAAATTCAAAACAATATACCACGTTATATAAGGCTGACTGGTCTTCTAAATCTTCTTCAAGACATTTGATAAAACTGTCTTTTGCCATCTCGAGGTTATCCATAAAAAGATATTCCATTCCGATCAAGTTGTACACGTCGGCGTAGTCGTCTGTATATTGCAGGGCAATTTTAAGCAATTCTACTGCTTTTTCGTGTTGATCTCTTTTAGAACAGATATTGGCTTTCTGGATGTAAATTTCCTCGTTATTAGGTTCGATTGCATATAGCTCATTTAAGAGCTTCTCGGCGATCTCTAGTTTGTCGTCGTAAACCAACATTTCTACTTGTACTAATTTTAAGCCCGTAGATTTTGGGTGTTGGTCTAATGCAAGTTTCAAGGCCTTCTTTGCTAAATTAGCCTTGCCTATGTCTAAATAATGAAGAATAATTTCTTCGAATTCTTCAGAATCAAAAAAGAGTACTTTGTTAGTTTTTAACATCGACTCAAATTTGGATAGGGATAGGTTATAATCTTCTTCTTCGTTGCTTAATTGCATACTGTCTTTATTTGAAATTAGCCTGTTATAAATTTAGGCAACCATATTATTGTTGTGAGGAATGAGAATTAATTGTTGTGAACAATTTAATTAACAATATGGACAGAATTTTATCCTGTTTTAAGTTATAATCTTAGATCTGTAAAAGAGTTAGATTTGATTTTTATTATATTTTTATTTAACCGTGAATCCTAGCCCTGATAGCAGCGATATCCTTTTGTTCCGCCGCGACGGACAAAAGATAATGCGGATAGCGGGAATAGCTCTTAATTAAACTACTTGTTCTTTTTTCATGATTTCATCCATAACGCTTAATATTATGGCACAACCTTCTTTTATTTCTTCATCAGAAATGGTTAATGGCGGTGTTATTCGTATTGCACATCCTTCAAACAGCAACCAGAATAAAATGAGCCCTTTGTCCTGACAGTTTAAAATAACCTGATTTGTTATTTCTGCACTTTCTGTCATGGCGGCAAGCATTAATCCTTTTCCTCTAACTTCCTTTATCAAAGGATGTACCAAAAGCGATCTGAAGAGTTTTTCCTTATTTAATGTATCTTGCATTAAATTTGTTTCAGTTAATTCCTGCAAAGTAGCAAGACAGGCTGACGCAATGACAGGATGACCTCCAAAAGTAGTGATATGGCCCAGTTTAGGGTTTTCGGTTAAGAGATCCATTTTTTCTGCCGAAGCAGTAAAAGCACCAACCGGCATTCCACCTCCCATTCCTTTTCCCATAACAACAATATCGGGAACTACGTCATAGTTCTGAAAACCAAATAGTTTACCGGTTCTTCCAAACCCAGGCTGAATTTCATCGACAATCATCATCGCTCCAACTTCATCACAGCGTTTGCGCACTTTTTGCAGATAATTATTTTCGGGCTGAATAAATCCTGCACCTCCCTGAATAGTTTCTAAAAGTATTGCGGCTGTTCTGGTGGTTATTTTTTGTAAATCTTCTTCGTTATTGAAAGTGATAAAATCAACATCCGGAAGCAGCGGGCGAAAGGCTTGTTTTCGTTCTTCGAATCCCATAACGCTCATAGATCCCATTGTGTTTCCATGATACGCGTTATGACAAGAAATAAGCTGACTGCGCCCTGTTGTTCTTTTGGCTAATTTAAGTGCCCCTTCGATAGCTTCTGTACCTGAATTGACTAAATAAGTTTTGTTTAGAGATTCGGGCAGGAGTGAAGCCAGTAATTTGCAATACTGAACGGCCGGACTTTGAGAATATTCGCCGTACACCATGACGTGAGAATATTTGTCCAGCTGATCTTTGATGGCCTGATTGACTCTTGGGTGCTGATGACCAAGTGTACAAGCCGAAACTCCCGCAACAAAATCTAAGTATTTTTTATCGTTTGTGTCGTAAATATAGGAACCAATGGCGTGAGAAACTTCCATTCCCAGAGGATAAGGAGAAGTTTGTGCCTGGTATTTTATAAAATCTGGATTCACTTGTTGTTTGTTTAAAAAGTTTTAGGTTTCAAGTTGACTAAAAACTGGTAATGAATTTAACCGCAAAGATCGCAAACTTTACTAAAATTTAGCTCAAGATTATATTATTAAAATGCAAAGTTCGCAAGCTTTGTCAACTAGAAACTGAGACTGCGACTAATTTTACCGTAAAAAGATGAAACTGAAAACTGCGACTGCGACTGAAAACTATTTCTTAGTCTTAGTAGTAGCTTTCGTAGTACTGGTTTTAACAGCTGGTTTCTTTTTGTCGTAATCGAGCGTTTCTTTCCTGACTTTCATTGGCGTATTTTTGTCTTTGGCTTCCTGATCTTTTCCTTCCTGGACCAGTTTGTCATTGAGTTCATTGTCTTCGGCGGTAAAAATATCGTCTTTCGATTTTATTCGCTCGTCGCCACGCCATTTTAAACCTTTTAGTTTACGGGCATTTTCGGGTAAATCGGCTTCGGGGTAAACGTCACCGTCTACTTTATTGAAGAATGTAATGGTTTCGATATCATTATTCTCTAAAATAAGATTGATTTTACTGCTCACATTTTTATTGATTCCAATGAGTTCATTAGCGTCATTTCGCATGTAATAAACGACCTCAGTATTTTTGATCACATCAACGTCATGTAATTTTCCTTCTTTGAATTTTCCGAATAAATTGAGCCCCTTGACCTGATTATAACCTGTTCCGAGGGTATCCCGCGAGACTATAAAAGTGTTGTTGAGGACTTTTAAGGAATCTAGTTTCTTGGTGGTATTATCGCCAATTAAGTGCATAATATCTCCTGTAATCTGGCTTTCTCCATTCCAAAGAATTGGATTTCCAATTAATTTTGTCAATGCAGTTTTAGAGTTTGAATGAATCGAATCACATTTTCCGCTCATATCTATTTTATAGAAACGAACATTTTTATAAGCTCTTAAAATTCGTTCGCCTTCTTTTCCGGTAACCATTAATTTTTGTCCGTGAATGTAAACCGAATCTTTTTCGACAAGATTTATTGCTACGGCTCTTTTAGTTACATACATCGAATCTTTTAGTTTGTAAATTTCGGCGTAATGACCTTTTACTATTCCGCGATTGATGGAGTCAGTAATTTTTACATTTCGTGTTGCAGAAGCAAATTCAATATTTCGATTGTAATATAAACTATCCCCTTCTATAAGGCGATCATCATATTTTATGTAAGACCGCCTTAAAAAATGTGCGAGGTTTTTCTTGGTGTCGTAAAACCCTTTTTCAGTATAAATATAATTTGCCTGACTGGTAATGGTTGATGGGCCAAATAAATACGTATGTCCTGAATTACTGTAATAATCCAAGTGATTTGATTTAATCACATATTTTGGATTCGTAATAGTAACTTCTGTCAGGAATTGAAATTTTTTCTCGGCTACAAAATACCTTCCTGATTTACTTACCAAAGTATTGTCTTTGTTTACAATCGTACCTTTTGTGTTATAAAAAACCTGTTGAATATTTCGATCAAAATTAATAGTATCTGTTCGTAAAGTAGCATCTGGAGAGGTCATAACAGCATCTCCGGTGGCGAAAGCTTTCTTTGAATTTCCGCTATATTCTGCATATTTACTGTTCAGGAATAAAGTATCACCCTGCACTAATTGTACATTCCCAAATGCTTTAAGGTAGTTTTCTTTCTTAAAAACGTAGGCTTTATTACAAGTTAATACAATCCCGTCATGATTTACTTTTACATTTCCAGTCAATAGAACTCCATCAGGTACTAAGACTTCATTGACTTCGACCAAATCTGCATTTTCAATGTTAATTGTTTTTGGCTGTGGTGCCTGAGCAAAAATGAATTGAACGCTTAATAATAGCAAACAATAGAATATGAAAAATAGTGATTTCTTCAATTGATTAAATTTTTGTCAAATTTATGAAAAAGGATATAACCTTTACTGATATTAGGATTAAATTATAGTTTTTTAGGTACAAAGGTTTTCCTATTAGGTTCAAAGGAACAAAGTTTTAAGTTTTCAAAACTACTGTGATATTTCTGGTAAATGGATTTTACAGGTTGCATATATCGTAGAGATGTACAGCAGTGGATTTAACATAAAGAAAAGAGATAATTCGAATGTTTCTTTAATTCATCTGGAAAAAACTTTGTGCCTTTGGACCTTTGCTCCTTGAACTTTTTAAATTATCAACAAAATACAGTACTATTTCGTTATAGTTGATTTTTTATGTAATGTCTTAATGTAATATGATTTTTGTTTGATTTGAATTTTAAAAATTAGTTTAAATTTAGAAAATAGTTTACGGATGTTTAGTCAGGAAACTATTAGTTGATAAAAAACGAATATGATAGATAAAAAAGTTTTTGTTGCGGGATTGGCTGCAACCATGCTGTTTTCTGCATGTAAAACCACAGATTTAAAAATGAATATAAAAAAAGAAGAAGCTCCTGCTGATAGGAAAATTGTAGTATATCAGGTTTTTACACGTTTATTTGGAAATAAAAATACAACCAATAAACCTTGGGGAATAATTGAAGAGAATGGTGTTGGAAAATTTAATGATTTTACAGAGAAAGCACTTCATGAAATCAAAGATTTAGGTGTTACTTACATTTGGTATACCGGTGTTCCGCATCATGCGTTGGTGAGAGATTATAAGGCTTACGGAATATCTGATGATGATCCAGAAGTCGTAAAAGGCCGTGCCGGATCTCCATATGCTGTAAAAGATTATTATAATGTAAATCCTGATTTGGCGCTAAATCCAGCGAACAGACTGCAGGAATTTGAAGATTTGATTAGTCGCACGCATAATGCAGGTCTAAAAGTTATTATTGATATTGTGCCCAATCATATTGCCCGAAAATATGAGGGGAAAAATAATCCCGAAGGTGTAAAGGATTTTGGTGCCGATGACAATGTAAATATTGAGTACAGCAGAGATAATAATTTTTATTATATCCCCAATCACCATTTTGAAATTCCGGATAATGATGTTCCGTTAAACGGAGAAAAGAATCCGCTTGTTGATGGAGTATTTGATGAAAATCCTGCAAAATGGACAGGTAATGGTTCCCGTAAAGTAAAGCCGGATCAAAATGACTGGTATGAAACGGTAAAAGTAAATTACGGAATTCGTCCGGATGGTTCGAAAGATTTCCCGGAACTTCCAGCAGGATTTGATCAGAAAACGTATCAGGAACATTTTGCTTTTTGGCAGGATAAAGATGTGCCGGATTCCTGGAAAATGTTTCAATCGATAGCTTTGTACTGGACGGCAAAAGGTGTTGATGGTTTTCGTTACGATATGGCCGAAATGGTTCCGTATGAATTTTGGAGTTATATGAACTCCGCTATCAAAATGAAAAATCCAAATGCTTTTTTATTGGCAGAAGTATATAACC
>Ga0247817_10001800_pt1 | contig 11106 bp, 7 predicted proteins | sample UWRJL212509R1_FD_178010 | JGI IMG/M metagenome (GOLD analysis project Ga0247817, IMG submission 178010) | Plant litter microbial communities from Arlington Agricultural Research Station in Wisconsin, United States - UWRJ-L212-509R-1 | ecosystem: Environmental > Terrestrial > Plant litter >... | reverse complement strand
CCCACTATGAACCGTCGCCGTCTCCACCAACGTCACCGCCAAAAACACCCACATACTCACAATATGGCTCCCCAACACCACCGGCGTCACCGCCACCGGCAATGTATTCGCCACAAACTACTCAACTAGATGGGCATATTGCGCTACCAACGCCACCGGTGCTTTGAACTCATGATAGATCTTATGAATCCGCTTATACAGCCCGGGCATATGCAACGCGCGATGCGAGACGTAAAAGAGCATATCCCTCCCCGGCACACAGAGAACAAAATCCCGCGCTACCTCCGCCGCAGGGCATAGCGTGGCAGTTACCCGTAGCCGGGAGGGCGTTCCGGAAACGACAGACACGGCGATGAGGAGGAGTGCGACCGCCATGTTTGGAGCTCCCGCGTCTCGTAGCGTGGCCAGTTGACCTTTTCCGCGCAGCACGACACACAAAACTTCATCCGGTCCGGCGGCAACGGCTTTCCCAAATCGCTATATGCCCGAATATCCGGTGGCTTCGAAGAGGACTTGAAGATGCTCCAGAAACCCCATCCGATCTCGCGCAAGCGCACCTCAACGGCGAGGTAAAAAAAAAACCGACTCGGCCTTGGGCTCCTGCGGTGGTACGATTAGGTCCATGGACACAGCCATCATGCGGTTCCGCCACATGTACGGCAGAACCTACCACAACTTTTCCGACGCTCAGCAAAATCGGTCCCATGTCGCGTAAAACTGCTAACTTTCATGGCAGGGTGAGCATTACTAGTAGGTAAGCCGTGGTGAGCCGAAGCTGAGCTGGGGGTGAAGCGCGCCTGATTTCAGGCTAACCATACTCGGATGGGTCCCACTTATTTTTCGTAGCAGACTACCTACGTATCTCTTCAGCTTCCAGTATTCAGGCCGAAGGTAATGAGACGAGAGCCAACGTGACGATCTAGGTCTAGTCAGGTAGTTTGCAACTACCAAGCTCCTCACAAATTTAGAATGCGTCCCTTACAGTCAAACGACTAGTCGACACTATTTGCATCAAATCCTAATTCGAGCGGTTGCACCTTAGTGGAGAAGCACGTACTAGACTAGTAAGTTTCTTCCCCAAATCTTGGTCTCTCAATGCTACCGATGACCAGTGCCGCCACGGGTCCCTCATCGCGGAAGTTGCCTAAACTCCGATGGCTTGGATAATGTCGAACAAAAGACTCTGGTTCGAACGACAAAACAAGCATCAATCAATCTCAACAGCCGGGATCCACATGCCCCTCTGGAAAATCTCCGCCTAAACACGATGGAAGCAATGTAGAGTCTTTGGGAACGGGGTCAAATTGGCCAATATGAAATCTTCTACAGCCTCCGTCATAGTCTTCATCATGGGTGTTCAAAAGGGCGTTGCTAGCCCCGGCTCCTGAATGCTTTTCCTCTCTCTCCGCTTCCCCCTCGCTGTCAATCCCTGCCAAGCCATCACCATCAACAAAACAGTACCCCCTGGCAGCCATGGCCCGCGCAGTCCTCCTCCTCGCCGCAATTGCGGCCCTCCTCCCTTTCGCATCTGCCTCGTGCACACGCGAAGGCCTCCTCGCCGCAGCCCAGACCTACATCGCCGCCATCACCGCGGGCAGCGTCGCTCCTCTGCATCTGGCCGCCACCAACTTCACCTACCATGAGAACAACAAGGCCGCCGACCTTGCCAAGAGCGCCCTCTTCACCTCCGGGCCCCTGAAGCTCGATCTGTCCCGGTCCACAGCGGACACGGTCGCTTGCGCGAGCTATACGCTCTTCATCTCGACCGCGGGCACCAAGCCATACGTCGTCTCGACGCAGATTCGGCACCCCGAGGGCACCGACGACGTCACGGGCACCATCTCCCTGATCGACACCATCGTCGCGACAAAGGGGGACCTCTTCTTCGACGCGACCAAGACGCTAACACTCCTCAAGGCCGAGAACTGGGGCGTGATCCCCGAGGGCAACCGCACGTCGCGCGCGGAGCTGAAGCGCATCGGCGACGCGTACCTCGACATGTGGACCGACGCCAAGGCATACGCGACCATTGAGTGGTGGGGGGACTGCGAGCGGGTGGAGGGATCGCAGTTCACGAAGCCTTGCGGCGTCGGGCTGCCCAAGGGCGGGAGCGCCAAGGTGAATGGGATGCGGCGCTATGTAATTGACGAGACGGTGGGAAGCGTGGATATCCTCTGCTCGTTTGATTCAATTAGCAGCATTGGGCCGGATAGCCATGAGACGAGGGTCGAGGGGGGGAAGATCAAGTATGTCCACACCGTTACTGCTATGAATCGGAAATAGAGGGTTAAGGGGGAGGGGGGCGGTAGCGATAGAGATGGAGATATTCAGGTGCCAATAGCCAGATCAAATTCAAAGTGGAATTGTGACAAAAAGGGGTCATGTTCAGTGAGAAGCCCCAGTTCTGACTGAGTCTGGCCAGTCAGGTGGGTAACATAGTTGTTTTGTGCGACGAATCTGGGCACATTAAATTTCCTTTTTCGTACCTCGCCCACGTGACGTTGCTCACCCCGGCTCAGGTCCGGCTCAGGATTGGCTCAGGATTTGCTCCCAGGAATTGCTCGGGCTTGCTCACCCTTAAAACCATTTCTGGAAAGCTACGCCGCCGCATGCACAATTAAAATACTTCAATTCTAGCCCGAGCGAGCCCAGAATTGGTCCCATACATCAAACGGCCGAATTGATCCCGTCTTTCGAAAGCGAATGGTTCCGCCTTCACCTAGCCTTTGCCTAGATATCTCGCACCTACACCTAACTGCATACACTTCTGATGTTCAATACCTTAAACTCATCATTAACCTCGACAAAACGCTAAGATATGAAGCCCGAATCAACGGCGTTCAAGTTCGCAGATGCTGTTATTAAGCGGGCGGTAAGGAGAGGCCTTACAGAAGACCGCTCCAAGATCAAACTCTCGCGCGGTTCGCAGGAATCTGAGGCCTAAGAGCAAAAAACCACTTTTCGCGTACACTTCAAGTGTAGGCATTCGTAAGTAAATAGCAATGTTGCGCATATAGTTTACACCAATTAGGAGCCATCGTCTACTTGTCCCTAATGAAGTCACCTACCAGGAACTGACCGTCTTTAAACATGATGACAAAATCGTAACATGCGGTTGTAATTTAGAAGCAATGTTGACATCGTGTTAACAAGCCGCATCGCCGTGATTTCTGTAACACGTTGATTTGCAAAAAGTTGGCCCATGGCACTACCTCTAAATCCACACTACCATTGCGATTTATACTAGCCAACCAGACTTGAGGTTTTCCAGTAACAGCGCAAACAAGCATGTTCTAATTAATAATCATTGAAACACCGCTGTTCAAAATAACATCGTTGCTCTCCAAAAGGTAAAGCTGGCCGGTCAGCATTCAACATAGACAATCTAAGAGGCTAACCATTTTATTGTACCCACTTGAAAGACATACATGTGATAAAGATGACAAGAGTAATAAGAGTGGTATCTTATCGTGGGTCGCTATTGAAACGGTGTGAATTGTGCTGTGACATATTCGCTTTGGTTGGGAGCTGCCAGACAGGTAGTGCATTTACAGACTTCCGGCGGGTACCTGTAAATATACAGCACGGTATGTATATACATTAGAATATGGAAGATGGATTGATGAACTGGCTGGCTGGGCGCTGCCTTTTATCGTTTGAGTTCATGGCAGGCACATGCAGCACATGCAATTCATGGTACAAGCTATGACGAGGCTATGATGCTAAGAATATGATGCTCGTCCGGAGTCTTAGGCGACATGTGAGGGTTTGCGATACGGCAGTCAGTGTGCAGAGGAAGTCGTAATAACGTGGTCCACCATCGACCCGTCCACCCCATCGACCCGTCCACTTTTCCCACCAACATGACCACCTAACTTCAAGACGCGTTTTCTCCACCACAACAATGTCCAACCACCTTTTAGAAAACCGAGTTCTTCTCGCGGTTAATGCGATTCGATCAATACCGCATTTAAGCATTCGACGCGCTGTAAAGATGTACAACGTACCCAAGACTATAATCATCGACAGAATAAAGGGCTATACCGCAAAGTCTGATAGCTATAACGCCCGTTCGAATCTAACGAAAATAGAAGAGGAGGTGATTATCCAATACATACTCGATTAGGATTCGCGAGGATTTTCGCCCCGGATTACTAACGTTGGTAATACAGCTAATCTTCTACTTCGGAAACGCAGTACGTAATACGTCGGAAAGAACTGGCCAGACCGCTTCGTTATATAACGTCCAGAGCTTAAGACGCGTTTTAATCGCGTCTACGACTACTAGAAAAGCCTTTACGAGGATCCTGTAATTATTAAGCTATGGTTCCGACTAGTGGTTAATATACGTACGAAATACGGCATCCAGGACTACGATTTTTATAACTTCGACGAGATAGGCTTTATAATAGGTATAATACGGCCGGGGATAGTGGTTATACGCTCCGACTAGGTCGGAAAACCAAAGGTTATTTAGCTAAGGAATCGAGAATAGGCGATTACGATTTGTAGTATCGTTAGCGATAGCTATATAGTACTACCTTTCTTAGTGGTTTAAGGCTGCTTTTACCTTACCAGCTGGTACTTCGAATACTAAATTCCTAATAACTAAGCTGTTAAGACGATAATAAATGGATAAACGGATAATACGACTAGTCTAGAATGGCTATAGCATTTCGAGGAGTATACTAAACGCCGGCGGAGAGGTATATATCGGATGTTGGTACTTAATAGCTATAAGAGCTACGTTAACGCCGAGTTCGAGGACTATTGTAAGGATAATAACATTATTACTATCTACCTCCCTCCCTATTCCTCGTATATTACCTAGCCTCTGGATGTCGGGTATTATAGCGTCTTAAAGAAGATGTACGGCGTTAAAATCGAATACTTTATTAAAGCCCGGATTATATATATTACCAAGCCCGAGTTCTTCCTTGTATTTAAAGCCGCCTTCCATCGGACTTTTACTAAAGAAAACGTTCTAGGAGGCTTTCGGGGGGCTGGACTTATCCCTTATAGCCCGTAGGCCGTCCTTTTAAAGCTGGATATTAAGTTACGGACGCTAATACCCCTTAGGACTCCTAATAAGCCACCTTCGCCTTAGGTCTTTAAGATACCCCAGACTACTAACGAAGCCCTCTCGTAGTCTACCCTTATTAAAAGTCGAATTGCCAGACATTAAGGAAGCTCTCTAACTTCAATTTTAGCTACTATCGATCAGCTTTTAAAAGGAATGTAAACGGTTTCCTATCGGGTCCTCCTGTTAAAGGCCGAGGTGTAGATGCTGTAATAAGCCAATAACGTACTTTCTAAGCGTCGGAGGGCCAAACGGACGCGTCTTTAGGATGGAGGGCTTATTAATGGAAGTTAGGCTAGGGAGATAATGGTAGAGAAGGGTGTGGTTGAAGAGGAAGAACCAGTCGAGGGGGAAAACGAGGTGTTAGTAAAGAGGCGTCGGACGGGTTCGCGATACTGTGGCATCTGCCGTAAGACTGGTTATAATGTAAGGATATGCCTAGAGGCTGAAGAAATAGATAGTTTAGGTGATTCTGAGTAGTTGCAATTGATTTGATGGGTTTTTGGTGGACTTTTGGTAGTTTGCAGAAGCAAGGTCTAGAAAAGTGGACGGGTCGATGGGGTGGACGGGTCGATGGTGGACCACGTTACCCCATCTGATCAATATGGGTCGTGTTATAGGAATACCCCAACGCTAGGTGTGGCGTTGTAAAAAAAACTTTTTGGTTCAGACATTTTGTTACTTGATACATTAGAATATATTAGGCGTTGTCAATTTGTGATGTTATTGGTCCCGCTAAATACTAGCAGGTTCAGTCCTCCCAACCACAGCACTCAATGCTATCAAGGTGTGGTCAGAACAGGGGCATCTGTAGATGCAGGGGACTGACTGGTCTGTAGATTCTGTGGGGGCCAGAGACGGCTCTGGCCCTGGCTAAATACATGGTCTACTACCTTTGTCTAACTGAATACACTTCTGGACGAAACCACTGCTTTCCAGGCCCAAAGAAGGCCTTCCTTGTCTTGGCCTCCTTTGTGCGCGACTGACTGTTGTGCCTGTACACAGCATCACGCTCCTCTTTGGCAAATGCTGGCCCGGTGCAAGGGGATCGCATATAACCAACTATATTAACAGGTTTTGTCAGTCATCTGACGTTCTAAGGGTAGACTCTGCCGGGACGCCACTACCTTTCAGCTCAGTTCCGGCTGCGCAGGTGCATGCTTCGCTCCTGTTATCCCGGCCGGCAGGGGATCAGGGAGCAATCGCACATCTGGAAACATGTCGTCGCGCAGTGGCTGTTCCCTCCTTGCTGCTGCTGCTAAAGATTCAAGATTCTTCTCGCCCGTAACGGCGTTTTCTACCGCTCGTAGCCGGTGTCCAGAATCTGTTGAAATGGAGGACTGGGACCTAACGATAGTGTCATGGTTACCGCGCAGATGGGGTTCTTCTATGTGGTCATCCAGACCTAGGGTTGGACAGGCCATTCTTTCTCGTTGTCGCGTAGGGCCCAGTATCGGACTCGGCACTTTTGGCGTCCCAAACTTGGTCTTGAGCTCACTCAACTTCTCTGTCTCGTTGCGTTGCTGATAAAACTCTTCTAGGTATTGGTAAAACTCGATTGCTTGGGAATTGTCAATGCCCATACTGTCGACATATGATTCGAGCGCCTTCAGGACTAGCCTTTCGCCCTCGTTCTGCCGCGATGGGTCGCACTTCAGTAGCATGTATCCTATGTCAGCGTACGAGTCCCAGGTGTGAATATGTTCCTCGCCCAGTACAGCAATTTTGGATACTAGCGCCTGTCGGTGGAACGCCTCGGCCTCGGCGAGCCGGCCCGGATCGCGGCGCCAGATGGCGCTCGCCAGCTCCGAGAGGGCGACAAGAGTGAAGATGTGTTTTGGACCGCACTGCTTCTCTAGGCCTGCTTTGCACCGCACGAGGTTCGCCTCAGCGAGCGCAAAGTCCCCCCGATATCGAATATTGCGGGACATGCTGAGCAAAGTCATCAGGCTGTGCTGGTCGTCGGGGCTAAATGTGGAGGTCCAGTAGGCGAGGACCTCTTCGAAGCGGCGCTGGGCTTCTTCATACTCACCGCCTTCGTGATAACAAAGGGCGATGTTGTGCATAGTATTGGCTGTGTTCTCCGAGAGGCCGTACTTGCGCTGGCGGTGTGAGAGGACGGTAAAATACCACTTCAGCGCCACCTTGAAGTTACCGCGCGTGTGGTTAGCAGCAGCAAGGAGGTTGACAGCCGAGATGTACTCGTCGTTGTCAATGCCGTAGCACGTCTCCAGGAGCGAGATAGATGTGGAAGCCAGGTCGACTGCGCGGTCGTATTGCCCCTTGTGGTAGAAGAACCAGCCGGCATCGCGACAGAGACAAGCAAACCGAGCGCTATGCGAGTCAAGCTTCTCAGCGTGCTTGATGCTGGCGAAAATATGCGGGAGGCACTTTTCGTAGTTTCTCCAGTTGGACGTGTCGTTCATATCGAGGATCTCGTCCGGGTAGCAGGAGTGGAGGAGTGTGACGGCGAGCTCGAGACACTCGCGCTGTACGTGAACGGCCATGCGATCGCGATAGAGCTCCTGAACGAGGTCGTGGATCCACAGGGCCTTGGGCTCGTCTGCATGGCGTGTGAAACGCTGCAGGGAGAGCTGTCGCAGCTGGGAGACAGACCGCTCGAAGTTGAGCGTGTACTTGAGTACCTGGTAGAGCGGGTTGTCGTTTTCCCGTACTTGGTCGGCGTTTCCCGTCAGGATGTCGGTGGTGATGTGTTCTGGATCAAAGAAAGAGAGGAGAGCGAAGAGCCTAGATGCGTCAGGTTCCTCCTCGTCGAGCTTCCGGAATACAGCCTCAAAGGTGGCTGTGACAGAAGACGTGTCGTACGAGGGGTTAAAATTGGTATGCCCCAGCATCTAGTCCATGCCATCAGCTTGTCCCAGCGAAGACTAGAGGCGATGTAGAAGCAACAGAGTGATTTGATAGCAGGTCAGGAGCTTACCATGGTCTTGTTTTTCTCGATATACGCAACACATGTATCCAGATCCCCTTCAGCCTCCCGAACGACAAATCCCAGCTGATCTAGCACCAAGGGAAGAGAGCCGATAGATTTAGCAATTTCCTTGGCTCGCTCGGCTGCATTTGGACTTCTGTTCTTCACTTCGGCAGCACGGAGCAGAAGCTCGCTGGCATCCGCCTCGTTCATCTTCTTTAGTTCCAGGGACAGACCCGTGCTACCGAGGAGCCTAGCCGCGGTCTCATGAGACCTTGTGGTAAAGAGTATGAAACCCCCATGGGGGTTGCTCGAAGGCAGAAATCCAAAGACGTCCTGGATGCATGCCTTGTCGACGTTGTCCATGATGAGCAGCCAGCCACGACCATCGGCATCCAGGGGCTTTTCCACAAGCCATCGCTTGACAGCGTTGATCCGGACGTGCTGCTCCGGTCTGTTCTTCTCCGGCAGGTCGAGGAGTTCGATGAAGCGATCATACGACTGTGCCAACTTGATGCTGTTGGCGGCCGATGCCCAAAACACGCAGGAGAAGCTCGTCTGGTACCTGTCGGCAAACTTGAGGGCCGTCTGTGTCTTACCAATACCAGCCATACCATGAATGGCGGCACGACGAGGGAATGTCAGTTCTGTCTCGGGCCCGCCAGCGCTAGTATATTTGGTGAAGAATGAATGGAGAGAGGACAACTCGTCACCTCTACCTGTAAAGTATACAGATAGCAGGCCCGGTACGTCATATATCTTGGGCGGTAGCCTTGGGCTTGCTGGCGATGCATCTAAAAAGCAAGAAATAAGGTTTCAATAACTTTTGTAAACAGTTTTTTATCAGGTGCGTCATACCATGGGTCATGTTTTGAGCTGCATTGGTCAAAGTGAAATGAGCCTCAGAATTGACCATGTGCTGTGCCATAGCAAATTTATCAACCTCATCACGACTTCTCTCCATCCGCCGCAGCAGTTGCTCGTAATCACCCTTCAGCGACTTCCATGAAGAACGAAGAATGGATTCTAGATTACCAGCACGTCTCAAGGTCAGCTCACATATAAAATTGCAGCTGCGACCAAAAGTGAATACTAACTCAGCCGCCGCCTTTTGTAAAGCCGGATGGCGACGATACAGAACTCCAACATGTCTGAATACATTCGCGTCAGAGGTCCCCGTAGAAGGGCCGTAGAGGCGTCAAGATCAAACGTCGCTGCGTAGGCTTCGAACCGGGGGAGACTATGTATCAATTGATCGAGCGCGGTCAACATTGCCTCGAAGGTGTCAAAGATATCCCGACCAATCTCATTCCCATAGTTAGTAAACGTATCACGGGGGACCAAGTGTAAAGGAAACAGTCGTCATGACATACTATGACCAGGAATCTCAATGAGCCCCAGACCAGCGCAGCGACTTCGGAAGCCTGAGCCATTACGTTGATAGCCCCGGCAAATCTCTCCAGTCGGAGAAGGACTTCGTGCGTTGTCGAGCTGAGAAACTTCTCGACAGCATGGCGCTCCGATTCGCTCTTCACCTGGGCGGCGCGAACTGCCTCAACGACGAGGTCAAAGCTGGGGGTTGACTGAATGAGCTGCAACTCGTCAATCGACAGTTTTTTCTCAGCCTGCAGAGCCTCGAGCTGTTGGATTGCGTGCTTGTAGGGATCGAAAGCGACCACGACTGAGGAATTGGAGCTCGAAGGCACCGCTGACCGCGACATTTTGGTCACTACTCGTTCGTGGCCGTGACCATGTCTGCCTGAACCTGATGTTGGACAGCCCTCGTGAAGAAAGCGAGAACCCTCTCGATAACAAGATAAGCACAAGTCGTCCGTGGAAGCAGATCGAATTGTGCACATGAACAGGCTAGCCCGTTTTCAGATAGGGGCGCTGTTCCACAGTCAACGACTGCATCGCAGACCAATGAAAGTTGTAAAGTAAAACGCGTCCTTCGAGGCGCAGCGCAGACGTAGACGGCAGTGATTCGCTGAGTTAGGGCGCACTATCTCACTACGATCGGTCATTGGACGAGTGGTACCGGGTTCAACTGTTGAAGGTTGTTTGATGATAAATCAAGGGCACCTTCTGCGTTTGTATACTATAAATAGTAGAAATGTCTGGGCAGATGATCCTCGACCGGATAACAGCCACCACTTTCCGAGCCTGATACTTGGAAAAGTGGAGTTACTTACCCCATATGCGAAAACAGGCGATCGTAGGGTGAAGTCAGGTTAACGAGATCTAACAATGATTTGCGGGTACCAGCGTGATAGGCTGCCGTAAAAAAGTCTCAATCCTGACCTAACGTAACGCTCTTCACTCAGGGTGACCCTATATGTGCCAGAGTATGCACATTTGTAGTTCTTCATCTATTGACTTAAATTACAAGCGCAGGGAGTTGTTACGCAGCAGTTGGCTGTCGCAGGTCACTGTCGAGAAATAGAAAGGGTATGCGCGGCTTAACTCCAGGAGCAAACTGCCTATTGGCGTGCAATCAGCAATATGATACCAGCGGAACTTGATCATGCATAAGGCTTACCATTATTACCAGCAATATTTTAGTTTCAACTATTGGCGCTATTTAAAGTGACGCTCTATTTTCGCGAGGGGATTTGCAAGTAGGCCGTGGTTTGGGGAAGGGCATGCTGTGTTTGAAGTGGAAGTGAATAACCGCTCCAACAATGGACGGCACCGGTGGGGCTGGAATTCCACTATGGCTATGTATTGCACTTCCACAGTCACACAGTTCAAAGGCGCGACGTAGGCAATTATGACCTGCAGAATAAAGTTATGGTTGTCTGCACAAGCTGTTATGTGCGACGAATCTGGGGACGTATAATTTCTTTTTTCGTATCTCGAGCACATAATGTTGCTCACCCCGGCTCGGGCTCGGCTTAGACTTTGCTCAGGGTTTGCTCAGGCTTGTTTAGGCTTGCTCGCCTTTACTCACCCTAAATACCATTTTCTGCAGGTTGCGCCGCAGAATGCTAAATGGATTCAGCTCTAGCCGAGTAAGCCTAGAATTGGTCCCATATCTAAACACGGCCAAAAATAGAACCACATTTAAAAATAAACAGTTCCACCTTTATCTCTT
>Ga0247817_10001799_pt1 | contig 11111 bp, 8 predicted proteins | sample UWRJL212509R1_FD_178010 | JGI IMG/M metagenome (GOLD analysis project Ga0247817, IMG submission 178010) | Plant litter microbial communities from Arlington Agricultural Research Station in Wisconsin, United States - UWRJ-L212-509R-1 | ecosystem: Environmental > Terrestrial > Plant litter >... | reverse complement strand
ACGGGACGGACTTGGTGCAGCTCCAACGGGCTTTGGCCCTGTCCCTATTAGAAGGAGGGTTTGTGCCGGAGTACGAGGAGGAGGGCGATGAGGAGAACTTGAAGGAAGAATAGTCTGGTTGTTATAATAGCCCCTGAGCGGTTGACTTCTTCGCATGTAACACTTTATACGATATCTATGTCCGTATAGGAGGCCCTTAATTTCTAGAAACCCTGGAATGATCGAATTTAATGCCGGTGGTCTCCTCAAAACTCAACCTGGACTTAACATGCCTCCGACCGTTGAGAAAGGGAAGTCTCTCGGACGGAGTCCGCGAATAACTAAAGGGATAACAGCATCAGTAGACCATTTACAAGACTCCAACACTAAGCCCCTTTCTCAGCTGGCAGTAATAAAAATAGGAGAAGGATAGTAGGTAATAAAGTGGCGGACGAGTACGAGCTCCTATTATTAGAATAATTTCCGTTAACCTATTCCCCGTAAGCTGCGCTTAACTTCCGACTTAACTAACTAGCAGCCAGCCCTCTATGCTAGTTGCCGACCTAAGCTGCAGATAAAAACTTGCTTAAGGGCTTTAGACGCGGCTCGGCATTTTAATAACAGCTCGGTTATCTGAGACGAATCTGGGCATACGAAATTTCCTTTTTTATTCGTAATCCTGAGTTAGGGTAAGCTGGGGTGAGTTATGGCTGATTTGTCCTAAGTTCTCCCTGATTCTTCCCTGAGTTAGGGTAATCCTATACGCCGCCGCCTAGCAGTAACGATTAGATACGGCCTCCTTCCTTAACCCCGCGCACCTAGATACATTCTTTCTTCTTTATCTTGTAATTAATTACGTTTGGGTACAACTCCTGCAGCTTTAATTCGGCCAAGTTCGCTAGCCGTAACAGCCATCTTAGATTTCGTACCATCCTATAGATGCCGTAATATTATATACCATCCCAAATCCGAGTTGGGATACTATATACTATCCTAGAATTTAAGCTGGGGTGCACCATCTTAGGGTATATACTGGTATATTCTAGGCCAAAATTCAGGATTATAGCTGTCAGGGGGGATCCTACAGGTGGAGTGAAGGGGGCCTGCCTGCACTGCGCGGGCGCTCCGCGAGCAAGAAGTGGTGTTGACGAGGAGTTGAACGCTACTACAAAGATTGGAGGCCGGGGCTGGCTTTTATGCCCTGCTATAACCCTAACCCTGGTACGCTCCTGGAGGGCCTGACAATAGCCTAGGATTCAGGCTATTAGGGTAATGTCGCTCCTTAGTAGTATTTACTACGGTCCTAAACTTAGGCTACCTTTTAGCATTAATTACATAAATACGCGACTTAGTATATGAGAACATTAGTTAGGTATGAATTTAAAAAGTTGTAATAATTTTAACACCTGGATGCGACTTCCAGGGGTGGAGCCATCGCCAAGATCGCACTTTACAGGACACTCGGCACAACAGGGGTAGATATCCTAGATTAGATTAGTGGAAGATATAGAAACAACCGAGTAAGGAGGTTTTTCCGCTTCCTTCCTGACTGCCTGCCTCGGACTTAGCTAGGTAGTTAAGTAGTAATAATGCAAAGCACAGCGGCATACAACCGGACTGTATTAATAATGTAAGGGGAGTTGTTACGTAATCTAGGTCCGGTATAGGAATCGAACTTATAGGGTAGATAGAAAAATGGTTGGTGGAGAAATACCTTTACCAGACTTAGGTAACTACGCTATTCTAACGTTAACTTAATGCTCTTAATCAATTTATAAGGGAGTATGCTCTTTGTAAGATGCGGGCTATACAGAAGCAGATTACAGTTAAAGAATGCTTCTAAGCTAGGGTAAGCAATGTTACGTAGGCGAGGCACGAAGTAAAAGTACTTTAAAAAGGTAAAGGTACGGGACTTAGAGGACAAAGGTTAAATCCTTAATAATTAAGTAGGTAATACTAAAAAATACAAAAGGTTAAGGCGAGGCCGTTTAATTTGAAAATGGGGACCAATTCTGGTCTCACTCGGCTAGAGTTAAAGTAACACAGCATGCTACTGCGTAGTGTACCGAAAATGGTACTTAGCCTAAGCAAAGGTGGGCAACCCTGAGCAAATCTTAAGCAAATCCTAAGCCGGGCCTGAGCCTAAGCCGGGGTGAGCAGCGTCACGTGGGCGAGGTACAAAAAAGGAAATTTCGTATGCCTAGATTCGTCTTATATAATAAAGCAGTGACATTCATTATGTCAAACAGAGTGTTTACCAACGAGTTGAAGGCTATGCTTATAAGATTGTAGACGTGCACATAACATTACCCGCGTAAGGAATTAGAACATTTCCTCGTCAAGGTGCTACAAACTTATTATATATACAGGAAACTATCTATATAAAAGTATACCTAGACCCGAAGGATCTTCGGGTCCAGAGTGATTCTGGACCCTAGCCGGAGCTGGGCCCATCCTGATTAGTCCATTAAAATGATTAGCCCCCGGCAGGTGCCCTGGGCATCTGCAGCCCGAATGTCGTAACCTAGTTCATGATATATTAAGCCTGATTAACTGAGATCGTCCCTCCTGTTGGAATCAGGTTTTGGAGATGCCGTCGGAGCGCTTATGGGTTAGCAGTCGTAGCTCTGACCGTAAGGATGACGCTAAATTGATACTCCTTAATCAAGTTCTAATGCAACCCAGAACCAGTCAATCTAAAGGTAGAGTGGAGTATTAGACACTCCAAGTAAAGTACCAGACTTTACAATCCAGGGTTAGCACCATGAACAAGAGACATAAGGAGAAGAAGATAAAGCTCGGAAACATTTTCCTCAAGGGACAAATAGGCTGATGAGGGCGCTGCTATCTATATACAAGATTTGGGCGGTGGTGAAGATGCTTGAATTGGTGAAAGCTGCTGGACTACATTGGCTGTCTGAAATACCTGCGGAGAGTGGACCCAACTTAATCTTCCAATTCCTACCAGAGGTTCCTTCCCTGCCTTCCAAAGAAAGATTTCCATTTTTGTTTACCTTGATACGTACTCACCCCTCTGATGTTGCCTATATTCAACGGATAAGAATCTGCTCTGTACTCCCCGAATACGAGCCTGGCTCGCCCCCGGTAATCTTGGTGTTGCTTGATGGGACAGGCCCTAGGTGGATATCATCTTTTGCACTGCTGAACGACTGGCCAATGTACGTCTTGTTCTGAATCCCTGTGCGCTCCTTGCTGTGGAACTCGTAGCCAGAGTGCTTGTGAGGAGTGCTTCCCTGGCGGGCTTTGAGGAGCTCCCGCGGCGAGAAAAGCGCCTTGAGGGCCGGGGCGCTGGCGCATATGACGGCCACATTGATCTCGATGACGGACCAGAGATTCACCAGAATGCTCTGCTGAAAGGGGTCCGTTGCGAGCGTGTACGTGTAGATTGTGTGCAGGCGGACGATGGCCACGATGGTCGCGAAGATGCCGATGCCAAATACGCACACCAACGCGATCTTCTCCTGGCGTGGTCGCTGGATGCCCAGCAGGGTCTTGATGGGCAGGGCAAAGATGATCATGTCGGTTATGATGTTGACGCCTGATGTGACTGCGGCCGCGGAGTTTCCCCTCAGTTGGATTCATTCATAGGTGGACGGGGCGGATGCAGGCTTACAGTAGAAGAAAGCCGTGGTGTTGATGCACTTGCCGTCCACAGTGCCCGTTAGATCCCACATCTTGTGCAAGGGCTGGCACTGCGCCAGGGTCACGCTGATGGATACGATGAGGAAGAGGGCGTGGAAGCTGATCATGCCGAAGCACGCTCTGCGGAGCGTAGTGGTGACAGCAAAGCGGAGGAACATGAGCAGAATGGAGAACTTGATAAAGTTGACGGCGACGTAGTACGTGCCCTGAATTGCCAGCGTGACCTAGTAACCACGGTAAGTACCTGAAGTACGCATGATTGCAAGACCGCCGACGATGGGGGCCGCACCTTGATCAGGTTCAACATGTTGTCCATGCTGAGGGTCGTAATGGCGTGGCCAGCGCCATTTTCCCTGAGGAGGAGGACCTCGACCAGGTAGCCGACGCAGAAGAGCAGTGCAACCAGAATGGTGGCATCGTCGGGGCCGAATTTGCGGATCAGCACGGAACGCACAAAGGTGCGGGTGCTGACGATGATGACAGAGAGGGTGGTGAAGACGGCCGTCGTAATGACCAGCTCATTCTGCCGCCGCTGGTCAACCGCGAAAGTGTCGCTCGAGTCCATATTATTGTCTGAAGTATGCGCCCTGGCCTACCTACTTGATCGTCTGAGCAAGAGACGGGGCTCTTCCTTGATCTCAACCACAGCAGTGGTCTCTGGGCTCCATGCCCTTTTAGATCCCTCCGATCTCTTGCTGCTCGGCAGTTCCTGGCCATTCTCAGTCGCTTAAAAGCTCGTGGCTGGAAAGTCACGGTCAAGTAAATGCATGACATCCATCCGGACGTCGACGAAGTGCTGTCACACCGGTATGTGGGAGATGATGCTCGCGAACCTCCTTGGTACGTCTGAGCGTCAGCCTACGCAAGAAGCTCGAACCAGGGATGGGACCATAAAAGAATCGCCGGACATGGACAAGCCAAGTTGCCCTACGCCCTACGAAGGGACTCACCCGCATTGACCATCGGCATCAAAGTGTTCCCCGTCGAGGTTTGAAGGCCACAATGGCGACCGAACTTGGGATTCTTGGTTGAAATTACAGCAACCAACAGCACACAGCCAGCCATGTGGATTTTGTTCTCAGCGCCTACAAACATCACCCTGCAAGAAACTATGCTACTATCCGCAGGGATACTGCTGTACGGCGATTAGAATGTGTACTCAGAGTTTCCCCCTCCCCAGCTGCTTGCCAGTCGACAGATGGCATTCGTTACGAGGGCCACGCACCCAGAAACTACAGCCAATTCTGTCACGCATCCTGCACATGCTGGTAATAAAGCAAGACATCTCCTGTTGCAACTGAAGTGCCGGAGCCATATTTGGCCGGCGGACGGGACAGGCTGGGCAGGCGGGAAGAAGGATGGCAGAAGGGATGTGGGGGGTGAAACTGCTCGCCGCTACAGCGAGCAACAATGCAGAGGAGGGCAGGTAGGGTATTTTTGCGCGCTTACGGTCCGAACGCGCGCTAGGTAGCACCCGATGTGGGGGGAGGGGCTGCCGCAGAAAGATTGATGTTAGCCTACCTCTGTACTTCTGTGTTCCGGGAGTAATCCCGTTTTTGGTCTGCGCCATGACGCGATCCCGGTCGCCGTTGCACGTATAGTAGCAGGGCTTTCCTTACCGGGCAATTGTGGCACGCATCGTGTTCTTGCTTTGTGTTCCCCGGCACCGGCACCCGCGGAAGTCGACGCTTATTTACTGCCGGCAATTAGCAGCGATAACAAGCAATGTATGAGAACAAAAGAACGTCGAGTGACAGGCAACCGCACCAGCCTCCATAAAAGGGAGACTAGGAGCCGACACTAGGAGTGTTGGGGTATTTTTTTTTTACGAGATGACGAACCGTAAAATACTTCAAGGGCGCGTAACGAAAAGAAAAAAGAGACTTATTATAGAGATTCGTAAGCCGGAAAAAGGTTATCTAAACGTGGGCTGCTACTATCGAGGTATCCTTCCGCTCGCCGCCTTCCCAAACCCCTTGTTGCCATGCCAGCGCCAGTTCTGTGGACATCAACCCCCCCAAACATCGAAACCACTTCCTTCAAACCCCCGAATCATCCTGAAAGACGTGCGTACAAGGCACCGCCCAGTTCGAGCAGTTGCCCTGCCAGAGCTTCCAATTGTCGCAAACCCGGTTCGCCGCTGTCAGCGCATTCGAGTCCCCCTTGGGCCAAATCTCATTCGCCTTTTTCACGAGCTCCAGAATCTGCAACCCCAATCCCTCCGCCGCATGTCGCGCGATATGACAGTGCATCAACCAAGCTCCGGGGTTGTCGGCGCGGAAGGCAATGACGGCGAAGTCACCTACGGGGATGAGCACGACGTCGCGGCGGGGCGGGTTGTGCGTGTTGTAGATGATTTCCTCGCCTGGGCGTGGAAGGGTGGTGGAGAAGTTGACGATGGCGAAGTCGTGGCCGTGGAGATGCATCTGTGAGCAGGAGAGTTAGTTGGATGCTGATGAGCGACGGGGGAACAGGGCATACCGGATGGAATGACGGTTTGCTGTAATCGATGCGGAAGGGGGTCAAGGTCCCTATTTCTAGTCCGTATTGCAGACCCATCTTGCCAAAGACGTAGTCCGTGATGGGGGGATTCGGCTTCAGGTAAGGACTGCTGATTAGCTCTGTCTCGCCGTTGGGGTGTCCTTGTCTACGTTGGTTGCGTTGCTGACGATCCATTCGACCACCGGCGTGAATTGGGAGGGGAAATCGAGGCAGGGCTGCCCTGTAGCGCTCGTCTAAGGGTCGGAAGTCGGGGTCGCAGTGCTCTCGTTGTTGTACCGCAGGATGGCAGTGTTCATGTAGGACTTGCCGGTTGGCGCTACCTTGTTGGTGCAGTCGTTGGGGATGTAAGTCCGGATCCAGTAGCTATCCGAGTCGTCCGATGCGCCGTCGGGTCGGGGAAGCGACTCGACGATGATGTTGTATCGCTGACCGATGCCGATGGTGATGTATTCTGTGTATCCCTCGGCTGGCCAGCCGTAGATGGGCACAAAGTCCACTTCGACAGCCTTCATCTTGTGGCCATCAATGCTAAAGACAAAGGTTGTGTCAAAGGACGTGTTGATGATGCGGAGAAGATATTTTTGGGTCTGGGTTGGAGCGGTCTGGTTCCGTGGGAGGATGAGCGTGTAAGGTTTGGCAAAGGTTTTGTCTAGCCCAGGGGGGTCATCGTTCTTGAATGCGCTGACATTGCCCTGTCCGTTGATGAGAATGCTTGGCCAGTGCATGTGTCTAGTTGAAAGGACGTTAAACGCGCTGTTGTGGGCTGCGGGATTAGGTCAGCAACTGTCAAAAGAGTTCAGAAATACTAGATGGCAATTGCGCTTACACCAATCCGTCAACAACAGTAGAAGATCCAGGGCAATGTCGTATGGCCCACTAGTCGGCCCATAGATGCTCTGGTGTAATGTTACTATCAGAATACCTCGACACTGTTGTACAAAAAAGACAGATATCACTCACAATGGGTCCTTGGAGTCCATCGGCGTACTGGATGGAGTAGTGTGAGTGATACCACGAGAAACCATACTGCGTGGCTCGAAACGTGTAGTTGAACGAGTCGCCGGGGGCAATGGGGCACTGGGTGACACCGTTCACACCATCCATGTGCATGGTGAACCACTGACGAATCCCATGCCAATGGATGCTCGTGCCGTTCAAGTGGTCCATGGCGTTGTTGATCTTGACATTGATGAAATCTCCCCAGCAAGCCTGGATCCACTGGCCGGGATACTGCGGTCCAGTCCCATCGTCGAACATTTTACCGTCGGTAAAGTTGAGCCCGTCGGCCATGATGGTATCATTTCTAACGGTAAGCTCGTAGTAGCGTGTGATGCCGGTTGGAGCCCGTATGATGCCGGTACCCTCGTCGGCCTCGTCGTAGTTGGTGTTGATATCCCAGTGGAAGACGCCGTTGGTGAGCCAACAACCCCGGTTTGTAGAGTTGGAACACTCCTTGAAGCCAACCATGGCCGAGTAGTCGCATTTGAAGCTGGATCCGTCTCCCTCGGGAAGACCTCCAGGGGGCTTGAAGATTGGCCCACGAGGCAGGCGCTGGGGGACTTGATGATGTTGAGATGGAACCGCGGGAGTCAGCCCAAGGGGGATTTGATCAGCGACGTCAAGGGCTTGGTCAAATGGTGAGAACCCGGTGATGGCTAGAAGGGAAGTCACCGCGCGCCAAACGCGCCCGAAGATATGCGTGATGTGAGCGCTCAGATTGCAAGTTCTGTTGATGGGTAAGATCAGGCAATGATCTAAGAGGTCTTTGAATTGAGGCGTTTCAAGGCCAGAGCGAGTCTAACAGACACAAGGGAAGTCAAGAGATCTAGCTTGAAGGTCAAGGGAGCTTGGTCTTATACGTGCTGCTCTGCCACTTCAACAGTTCAACTTCCCCTCCCCATTCTTCAAATTTGCTGATCACTCCCGTCCCTCATCACATTCACGGTGCAGACGGCCCGCTCCCATTCTTGGCTGGTCTAGTCTTCAGCCACCCGAACGCCCCCTAAAGTTTGATTGAACGAAGCCCTTCCCCTCACTGCAGCCCGCTAAACTGGGATAGTGAGAATGCAACGGCAGACAAAAGACAACCCATGATAGGCGCAATCTTTCAAAGGCGTCAATCGGTCCAAGTTGTACATTTCAGCCAGCCCCAAACTGCACATCGAGCTCCTCAGCGGGAGTTGTGAATACTGCACAACAGCGACAGGCAACTGCGTTTCTGAATCGAGACGGTGTTCTGTATCTCCATCAAATCAGAGATTCGCAGTCGGCGGGGTGCGGCAGGTATTGGAAAAGTAATACAATCTGGTATAATATAATCGGGTATAATACAGTCAGGTATAGTACGATCGGGTATAGTGTAATCGGGTATTATACTAGGTATCCTTTAATGTAGTATACTTATTAGCGTAAAGTCTTAACAGGATTTAATTATCTAATTAATATTTCTTTACGAACTTCCTTATTCGAATTACTTAGTCGATCTAAACCTTTACAGTATTATCTACCTCGTAAAGATACCTTACTTCCTTCGGAAATTCCTCCTTTAGTTTATTACTCTTTATCTTTATCCTAAATAAGATATAACCGTCTTTAATGATAGCTAAGAGTTCCTCGTTATCGAGGAGCTTAACGGGTATATTCAGGCCTCCTTAAAAGTAATACCGAACTACCTAGGCTTGTTCTTTCGAAAGAACCAGTCGCTTTACTATAATAGTTATTGTAGTATCGTCCTCATAAACAGGAGGCCACATGCAAACTACAGAACTGGACCAAGCCATCTGCAGCCTACACACAACTGGTCCCGGGGCCTATTAGTATTGGGGATGGATTCTCACCTTTGACTCGCGACACCGTGGATTGGAGGAGAGAGAGGCGAGAATCGTCTCGACAGTCGTTCTGAGCACACCGCCCAAGTGTCAAGATATCACAACAATAAGCGCACAGTGGTCAAAAGAGTGGTGCAAATCAACTTGTTCTGGCTGTCCCCCTGCCTGCCTAATTCCAAAGGAGAGAAGCTCCAGTGGCCTACAATAATGTCAATAAACGCAACGCTACTCACGTGACCTCAAATGCCACAGTCCTCCTGCGCACCCTGCGCCCCAACTCACTAAACCGGGGCTCTTACTTTAAGTATCTAGTTAAAGGTAGTTAACGGTAAAGATGTTAGGCCCTCCAGGAGGCGTGCCAGGGTTAGGGTTGTGGCAGGGCATAAAAGCCAGCCCCTGCCTCCAGTCTCTGTAGTAGAGCAGCGTTCAACTCTTGTTACCACCAACTTCTTGCTCGCGGAGCGCGCGCGCAGTGCAGGCCCCCTTCACTCCACCTGTAGGATTCCCCCCTGACAATGGGAGCCATAGGTGCGGGGAGCCGGGATCGGTGCGTACCCTACGCGCAGGCGCGGGGGCTGGCCTATTATAAAGCAGTTACATATCGCGTAAGCTACGCGCACGCTAAGTAAGCGCCCCTCTTGGAGTTCGGGTTATAAGGACCAGGCGAGGGCCCCAGACTTAGAGAGGGCTAAAGTTTAATGCAATGTCTACCCCCTCCTACACTACTTCTACGCTACGTGCCCGCACTCCACACCCATTTACTCTAACCAGCAAGAATCAGCCCTAACACTAAAGAAGGATGCGGTACGGATGAAGTCGTTAATAACAACAGCAACGTTACCTATCTGTGCTCTTATCTGGTTAACAACCCATTATCTACTATTAGGGATATATAGGCTCCCTTGTTAAATTTTCGATTCTTGCTAGAGAGATACTGGAGAATTTAGTAGCTTTGGCAAGTAAATTTGCAATAAAATTCTCATCTTAATAGATATAGTTCCCGACCTCGTTAACACTTAAGTACAGATAGTTCTCCTAAGTACGTACTTTATTCTGCTACAGAAAATTATGCAGCCTCTAACTTCCGTCCCTCCGTATTTTGCACCGTTTCTACCAGCAGAACACGAGACCTAGTTCTCGGCTACAAGCCTAAATCTTGCGCCCCTCCCGTAGGCTATGTATCATACGCTGAACACCCTAGCACCCTGAGAGGGTTGGTATTACGCCCCTAACACCCTAATTAGGCTAAGTCGTAAGGACGATGTGTAAGGCTTGCCGAGGTTCAGCCTTGGTCCCAGGAGGACCTTAGTATATAAGACAGCTTATCAGAATCAGATTGTATCTCGAAGGGCAAGGACCTTCGAGGCCATAGTTAATTATTGTGTTCAAAATAGATTTGTTCAGCGCCTACAGATCCACATCTCTGTTTCACGCCAAACCACACCTACCAGTGGTTCACCGTGCTACAAGAACACTGTTAACAGTTTGAAACCTCTGTAGGGCTTAAAACCTAGCGCGAGCATAAGCTAAATCACTGCTTACAAAAATCCCTGTCAACGCAAGGCTTGACACAAGTGTAGCGAGGCCAGCTAAGCTGGGCGTGAAAAATACCAGCACGCTTGCCGAAACATTTCAATGCGGCGCTCACTCCTGGTCTTCTCAACTTCCTTACGGTCGTTCTCCCGTCTTAATGTTATTACGTTTCCCGAAGTCTTAAGCCTTCACGTTCCAGAGCCCAACGACCATTCCTTAGCGGCTTCGTCACCCGTCCTCGCCCTGGCACAACGCTCCAACAAAAAGTGCAACCTACCCCTGTCATCCGAGGCACCACTCTATTTCAACGTTATTCCGTCCTCCACAGCCAGCGCACCTTACTTTCAACACTAACTAGCTCCGTCCGGCAACTTTAAACGACTCCAATTAATAAGCTCAGGCACTGCCGTACTATTAATATATACACAGGTAGCAGAATGATTGGTGCGATGGGAAGAGTAGTGGGAGCGAGCTCCTGCGGCCTGCTTTTTATCCCCGCTCGCAATCAAGGTTCGGCACTGCCGATAAGGGTTTCGCAGTGCCGACAAGGCAGCAACAGCGATGTGGAGGCGAGAGGCAGCGAGTTCGATTCACGTCGGGAGCTTT
>Ga0247817_10001796_pt1 | contig 11121 bp, 9 predicted proteins | sample UWRJL212509R1_FD_178010 | JGI IMG/M metagenome (GOLD analysis project Ga0247817, IMG submission 178010) | Plant litter microbial communities from Arlington Agricultural Research Station in Wisconsin, United States - UWRJ-L212-509R-1 | ecosystem: Environmental > Terrestrial > Plant litter >... | reverse complement strand
TGTCGGCCATTCACGCCCACGGCACCGAAGAACAGAAACTTACCTATTTAAGCAAACTCACCGCCGGGCAGTGGACGGGCACCATGTGCCTGACCGAAGCCCATTGCGGCACCGACCTGGGCATCATCAAGACCCGCGCCGTACCGACGGCCGATGGCAGTTACGCGATCTCCGGCAGCAAGATTTTCATCTCCGCCGGCGAGCACGACATGAGTGACAACATCATTCACCTGGTGTTGGCGAAACTGCCGGATGCGCCAGCAGGGACCAAGGGGATTTCGCTGTTTATCGTTCCTAAATTCCTGCCCGATGGCGACGGTGAGGCGGGGGAGCGCAACGGCGTTTCCTGTGGTTCTATCGAACACAAAATGGGCATCAAGGCCTCGGCCACCTGCGTACTGAATTTCGACGATGCGAAGGGCTACTTGATCGGTGAGCCGAACAAGGGCCTGAACTGCATGTTCACCATGATGAACCACGCTCGTCTTGGCACCGGTATGCAGGGCTTGTGCTTGGGCGAGGCGAGCTTTCAGGGCGCGATCAAGTACGCCAACGATCGCTTGCAGATGCGTTCGTTGACCGGACCGAAAGCGCCGGAAAAGCCTGCGGATCCCATCATTGTTCATCCCGACGTGCGTCGGATGTTGCTGACCATGAAGGCCTTCAACGAAGGCAACAGGGCGCTGACTTATTTCACCGCACAGTTGCTGGACACTGCGCATCTGAGTCCCGATGAAACGGCGCGCCAGGACGCTGAAGATTTGCTGGCGTTCCTGACACCCATTTGCAAAGCCTTCATGACCGATACCGGGCTGGAAGTGACCAACCACGGGATGCAGGTGTTTGGCGGTCACGGTTTCATCCGTGAGTGGGGCATGGAGCAATTGGTTCGCGACTGTCGGATCGCCCCGATCTACGAGGGCACCAATGGTATTCAGGCGCTGGATCTGCTGGGACGCAAAGTGCTCGGTAGCCAGGGCAAATTGCTGCGGGGTTTCACTAAAATCGTCCATAAGTTCTGCGCAGCAAACGCCGGGCATCCGCAACTCGCGCCCTACGTCGCACAGCTCAACGATTTGAATCGGCAGTGGGGTGAGGTAACGACCCAGGTGGGCATGGCTGCGATGAAGAATGCGGATGAAGTCGGCGCCGCGTCGGTGGATTACCTGATGTACAGCGGCTACATCATCCTCGGCTATTTGTGGCTGCGCATGGCGCTGGTGGCGCAGGCCCAGATCGACGACGGTAGCGGCGATGCCGATTATTGCCGGGGCAAGCTGGCGACCAGCGAGTTTTACTTCAAGCGATTACTGCCACGCACAGCCGCTCATCGGGCAGCGATCGAGGCCGGCAGTGATTGCCTGATGAAGTTGCCGGCGGAGTTGTTTTCGCTCTGACTTTTTTTCTGTGGCGAGCGAGCAAGCTCGCTCACCACAGGGTTTTTGCGATCCCCCGCACTGCATTATTGTGACCAAGAGATGCGCTATGGTCACGGCATGACCCTATGTGTCGTAAAAGTTGTTGGGTTACACTCGAACTCAACAAAGACACCATTCATGTGAATCAACTGTAAAGATCCTGCGAGGTTTGCCATGGCTGACTACAAAGCGCCCCTGCGCGATATGCGCTTCGTCCTCAATGAAGTATTCGAGGTCGCCAAACTCTGGGCCGAGTTGCCTGCACTGGCCGAAACTGTCGATGCTGAAACGGTCGAAGCCATTCTGGAAGAAGCCGGCAAGGTCACCAGCAAAAGCATCGCGCCGTTGAGCCGTGCAGCGGACGAAGAAGGTTGCCATTGGGCGGACGGTGCTGTCACCACGCCGGCAGGTTTCCCACAGGCTTATCAGACTTACGCTGAAGGCGGATGGGTTGGCGTAGGGGGCGATCCGGCCTACGGCGGCATGGGCATGCCCAAGGCGGTGTCGGCCCAGGTCGAAGAAATGGTCAACTCCGCGAGCCTGTCGTTTGGTCTGTATCCGATGTTGACCGCCGGGGCTTGCCTGTCGATCAACGCCCACGCCAGCGAAGAACTCAAGGCCGCGTACCTGCCCAACATGTACGCCGGCGTCTGGGCAGGCTCCATGTGCCTGACCGAGCCACACGCCGGTACGGACCTTGGCATCATTCGCACCAAGGCCGAACCTCAGGCCGACGGTTCCTACAAGGTCAGCGGCACCAAGATCTTCATCACTGGCGGTGAACACGACCTGACCGAGAACATCATCCACCTGGTACTGGCGAAACTTCCGGACGCACCGGCAGGGCCCAAAGGTATCTCGTTGTTCCTGGTGCCGAAGTTCATGGTCAATGCCGATGGCAGCCTGGGCGCGCGTAACGCGGCGAACTGCGGTTCGATTGAACACAAGATGGGCATCAAGGCTTCATCGACGTGCGTGATGAACTTCGATGAAGCCTTGGGTTACATCGTCGGCGAGCCGAACAAAGGCCTGGCGGCAATGTTCACCATGATGAACTACGAGCGTCTGGGTGTTGGCATTCAAGGCCTCGCCACGGGTGAGCGTTCGTACCAGAACGCGATCGAGTACGCCCGCGACCGTTTGCAAAGCCGTTCGCCGACTGGCGCGCAGAACAAGGACAAGGTCGCTGACCCGATCATCGTTCACCCGGACGTGCGTCGCATGCTGTTGACCATGAAGGCCTCGAACGAAGGCGGCCGAGCGTTCTCCACCTACGTGGCGATGCAACTGGACACCGCCAAGTTCAGCGAAGACGCCACGACCCGCAAACGTGCCGAAGACCTGGTGGCGTTGCTGACGCCGGTTGCCAAGGCATTCCTGACCGATCTCGGCCTCGAAACGACCGTCCATGGCCAGCAGGTGTTCGGCGGCCACGGCTACATCCGCGAGTGGGGCCAGGAACAACTGGTGCGCGACGTGCGTATCACGCAGATTTACGAAGGCACCAACGGCATCCAGGCGCTCGACCTGGTGGGCCGCAAGATCGTCGGCACCGGTGGGGCTTTCTACAACCTGTTCGCTGACGAGATTCGTCACTTCACCTCGACGGCCAGCGCTGATCTGGCGGAATTCACCAAGCCGCTGAACGATGCCGTGACCACGCTCGACGAGCTGACCGGCTGGTTGCTGGATCGGGCGAAAAACAACCCGAATGAAATCGGTGCCGCCTCGGTCGAGTACCTGCAGGTCTTCGGCTACGTGGCTTACGCCTACATGTGGGCACTGATGGCCAAGGCCGCATTTGGCAAAGAAGCGCAGGAGGATTTCTACGCGAGCAAACTGGGCACGGCGCGGTTCTATTTCGCGCGTCTGCTGCCACGGATTCACTCGTTGAGCGCGTCAGTGAAGGCGGGTAGTGAATCGCTGTTCCTGCTTGATGCAGCACAGTTCTAAAAATGTAACGTCATGTAAGCATTCTCTTACATGACGTGCTGCCTTTCTGCCCTATGCGAAAATTGGATCCAGAGCTAATCTACTTCACATGGACGTAGCGCAGGAAGCGCACTAGCAACAACATGGACACGTAGGATTCTGCCAGGATGGCGGAGCGAAATGGATGTCAGGGAAACAGTCTGCAAAGCCCCGCTTCGGCGGGGTTTTCTTTTGCCCGCAGAAAAGTGCTCAGCTGAGCCCGTCGATGTTGACCGGGTTGTTCAAGCGATCAAGCGGCCCGTTGATGACTTCTTCCAACAGTGTGCGCAACAAAGCCAGTGAGGCTTGTTGGCGCTGCACATCCCGGCACACCAGCCCGACTTTTAATGGCACCCGTGGTTCGGTCAACGGTTTCCAAAGCAACTCGGTGTTGCCCAGTGCCTTTTGCGAGCGCCCCGGAAGGACCGTCGCCAGTCGGGTATTCGGCAGACTGTCGAGAATCCCTGCCATGTTGTTCAATTCCGCCTGCACCTGCGGTCGCCGTCCCAGGCTGGCCAATTGCGCCTGCCAGATCTGCCGGACTTGAAACTCTTCCCCCAGCAGCAACATTGGCAACTCGGCCGCTTGGCTCATCGAGACTTTCTTGAATTCCCGCAACGGGTGATCCGCCGGAATGACCAGCGTCAGTTCGTCTTCATACAGCATTACCCCGTGCAACCCTGGCTGGCGTGGCGGCAGGTAGCTGATGCCGATGTCCAATGAGCCGTTGAGCAACCGACGCTCAATCTCCAGTCCCGTTAACTCATAGATCTGCACGACAAGATACGGCTGCGCCTTGCGTACCCGTTCGAGCATCTGCGGTACCAGGCTGGTGTGCACGGTTTGCAAGACTCCGATGGCCAGTGTTCGCAGCGCCTGCCCCTTGAAATTACCCAACGCTTCGCGTGCGCGTTGCAAGCCATCGAGCAAGGGCAGTGCGTGGTTGTATAGCGTATGGGCCGCCAGCGTGGGCAGCAGCCGTTTGCTGCTGCGTTCAAACAGGCTGACGTCGAGGTTTTGTTCAAGGTGGCGGATCTGCTGGGACAGGGCGGGTTGGGAGATGGACAGTCGCTCGGCCGCACGGCCCACATGGCCTTCTTCGTAGACCGCGACGAAATATCGCAGTTGCTTGAAATCCATAAGTAACTCTTATCGAAAATGCTGGTAAATCGAAATGGCTCAGGGCCGCGCCAGAGCCCAGTCTAACCGCATTCAAAAGGCTTGCAGGGCCAAAAACCGAGATGAATACCGTTGATGTCGATGGCATTTGCATAGGCAAGGCAAAAAACCTCGAACGAGGCTTGATCGGATGAATTTGTTCAATTTGCGTCGTAGTCCACCCAGTCTCGATGACCTTGTGGAAGGCAGTTACCAGACTTGCAGCGACGAAAAGCCGTCCAGCGATTGCCTGATGCCTAGCGTCGAGCGACCTGAGCAGGTATTCGTGCGCGGTCAGGGCTCGTGGCTGTGGGACAGTGATGACCGTGCCTATCTGGACTTCTCCCAGGGCGGCGGCGCCAACAGCCTGGGGCATAGTCCAACGGTATTGGTCAATGCGATCACCGAGCAGGCGAAATCGTTGATTAACGCCGGTTTCGGTTTACAGCATCGCGGCATGCTCAATCTCGCCAATCGGCTGTGCAAGAGCACCGGCAGTGATCAGGCGTACCTGCTCAACAGCGGTAGCGAAGCCTGTGAAGCGGCGATCAAATTGGCGCGTAAATGGGGTCAGCGATATCGCGGTGGCGCTTCAAGGATCATCGTTGCAAACAACGCGTGTCATGGTCGGAGTCTTGCCACAATCTCGGCGTCGGACAGCACCACACTGACTAATCGATTCGAGCCGCTGCTGCCTGGTTTCAGTCATGTGCCGTTCAATGATCTGCCGGCCCTGCATGCGGCAGTTGATGCCCAGACCGTTGCAATCATGCTCGAACCGATTCAGAGCGATGCAGGGGTTATCCCGGCCACCGAGCGTTACCTCAAAGACGTCCAGCAGTTGTGCCGCGAGCTTGGCATCCTGTTGATCTTCGACGAAGTGCAGACCGGAATGGGGCGTTGCGGCGCCTTGCTTGCGGAACAGTCCTACGGCGTGCGGGCAGATATCGTCGTGCTGGGGAAAGGGCTGGGTGGCGGCGTTCCCATGGCGGCGTTGCTGGCGCGAGGGAAGGCCTGCTGTTTCGACATCGGCGAACTGACCGGGACCCACCATGGCAACGCGTTGATGACCTCGGCTGGCCTGGCTGTGCTCGACAGCGTGCAGGACAAAAGCTTCCTCGACCATGTCGACGAAACCGGTCAGCACCTGCGTGAAGGTCTGGCTCGCCTGGCCCATCGCTACGGTCACGGCGAATTGCGCGGGCGAGGGTTGCTATGGGGGTTGACCCTGTCCGACGACTCGGCTGATGCAGTCGTGAAGGCGGCTTTGCATGAGGGCTTGCTGCTAAATGCCCCACAGCCTGATTGCCTGCGTTTTACCCCGGCACTCACCGTCAGCCCATCCAACATCGACGAAATGCTCCTGCGGCTGGCCCGCGCTTTCTCTCGCGTGCGTACCGCACAACTGCAATGTCGCAAAGGGATTGCCGTCTGATCGGACTCGCCCTACACGAATTCCCGAACCGTCTCGCGGTATAACGCATCGCCCCATGCCTGATTCTTTTGGCGTGGGGCGTTTTTTTTGTCGCTGTGTTTTTCCAGAACCTCTCAGCGCTTGAATGGCTGACGGATCGATGGTTTTTTAGGGGAGGGTGCAACACTTTCTGAATTCAGCGGATTTTGTGGATACTTTATGAATAAGAAGTATAAAAGTGAGGCATCGGAATCGGTACACGAATCCGCGAGCGCGCTGTACGCCATCGGCGCAATCAGCAAGGCGCACCATGCGCAAATTCGATGAGTCATGCCTTGTAACCGTTCCCGACGCGACTAAGCATCGTTCAAAAACACGGTCTGGAAATACTGGCCTGAAGATCCGCACTGAACCCTGACGAACGGTGCGTGTCGATTAGCTGTGTGGCTCGCATGAGCCGATTTAAATCAGGAGCTGACCCATGGATTTCATTCGAATCATCATTGCCATTCTGTTGCCGCCACTGGGTGTTTTCCTGCAGGTGGGTTTCGCCGGGGCATTCTGGCTGAATATTCTGTTGACGTTGTGCGGTTACATTCCGGGGATCGTGCATGCGGTGTACATCATCGCCAAACGCTGAAAACTGTAGCGTTCGTTAGATCGCTTCGCGAGCAGGCTCGCTCCCACGGGGTACGAGCCGGTCAACCTGTGGAGCTGGCCTGCCAGTGACGGGGGATCAACTGTCGAGCGCTATCACCCTTCGATAAAACAACCACTCCTGCTCCAGCGCATGTGCCTGATTGCCTGCCTTGCGAAAGCCATGGCGTTCGTCGGCGTAGTAATGCGGTTCCACCACAATACCGTTGTCTTGCAGCGCCTTGACCATGTCCCGGGTCTGCTGCGGCACCACCACGGCATCCAGTTCACCCTGAAAGAAAATCATCGGGACCTGGATGTTGCTCGCATGTAGCAATGGTGTTCGCGCCTTGTAGCGCTCGGCATCCTTCTCGGGATCGCCGATCAGCCAGTCCAGATAATCACCTTCGAACTTATGGGTCGCGCGGCCGAGTGCAACCGGGTCGCTGACGCCATAAAGACTGGCGCCGGCGCGGAACACGTTGTGAAAGGCCAAGGCACAAAGAGTGGTGTAACCGCCGGCACTGCCACCGCGAATGAACGCCTGGTCGCCATCAATCATCCCACGGTCCGCCAGGTAAGAGACCACCGCGCAGGCATCCTCGACATCCACCGCGCCCCAACTCAGATGCAGTGCCTGGCGATAGGCCCGGCCATAGCCGCTGCTGCCGCGATAGTTGAGGTCGGCCACGGCAAAGCCGCGTTGCGTCCAATACTGAATGCGCGGATCGAGCATCGGGTAGCAAGCGGAGGTCGGCCCGCCATGGATAAACACCACCAGCGGCGGTTTCGCCTCACCAGTCATCGCCGGGTAGAAGAAGCCATGGGCCTCGCCTGAGCCACTGGGGTAGCGCAAGGTGTGTGGAATGCTGATGTGTTCGGCGGGCAACGGTGCGACGCCACCGGCCAATACCTTCACTTGGCGGGTGCCGCGATCGATCGCGATGACGGCCGATGAGCTGATCGGTGATGCAGCGATGCAGTAGATAAACTGCTCGTCGATCGCCAAATGACGGAAGCGGCTGTAAGGGCCCGTGAAGTCTTCACTGACGTCACCGACCAGGCCCAATTTGCCGAATCCATCTTCGGTCCAACTCGCCAGGTAGCTGTCTTCACCGAGCGCAAGCCACGTGCAGCCGCCGAGTTGCCAAGGGGCGGGTCCGTGGTCGGCTTCTGCACTGGGCAGCGGGCTCAAACCTTCTGCAGATTCCACCCAGGGCTGCCAGAAGCCGGCGCGATCCGTTAGGCAATACAGTCGGCCACTTCTATCGAACCTGGGTTGTTGCAGCGATTCTTGAACGTTGTCGCCGGCCACGCAACGCGGCGGGGAAAAGCCGCCATTGTCGAGGCGTTCGGCGACCATCAGGCGAGTGGCTGTCCACGGCTGATCCGGCCGGCTCCATTCGATCCAGGCCAAGCGTTGCGAGTCGGGACTCAATGTTGGCGCCGCATAAAAATCAGCCCCTTCGACCAGCAGATGACGCGTGCCGTTAACGACATCGATAGCCACCAGGCGATGCTGGTCACCGTTCTCCTCGACGGCCATGACCTGCCCGTTGGCGAACTGCAAATCGCCATAACGGCACTCGCCGCCCGTCAGCACCTCTGGCGTCTCGCCCGTTAGCGGCTGTCGATACAGCTGCTGGTCGGCTTCGTTGACGAACACAACCCCGTCATCGGTCAGACAAAACGCGCCGCCGCCATATTCATACACCCGACTGCGCACGCTGAAACCTGGTGGCGTCAGGCAATGCGCCTTACCCTCTTGCCAGTGCCAGATTCGGCAAGCGGCGTCTTCTGGTCGGTATTCGTTCCAGAACAGGCCATGTCGACCGACCTGCAATTCGGCAAAGTCGACACCGGCAGCGACGGCTTTGGCGGCGCTGAAGGGCTCAGCTTTTAGCGATGAGGCGTGAGTTTCGTTCATTGCGAAAGGCCAGTTGTTCGATGGTCTGAGTCGCGTGTTCGGCTTCTTCGCGGGCCTTTAGAATCACGCCGTGATGTTGCGATTTACTGCACACCGGGTCAGCGTTACTGGCGTCACCGGTGAGCATGAAGGCCTGGCAGCGGCAGCCGCCGAAGTCTTTTTCCTTCTCGTCGCAAGAGCGGCACGGCTCGGGCATCCAGTCGTAGCCGCGAAAGCGGTTGAAGCCAAACGAGTCGTACCAGATGTGCTGCATGCTGTGGTCGCGCACGTTGGGAAACTGCACCGGCATCTGGCGGGCCCCGTGACAGGGCAAGGCGGTTCCGTCCGGCGTGACGGTCAGAAAAATACTGCCCCAACCATTCATGCAGGCTTTCGGGCGTTCTTCGTAATAGTCCGGCGTGACGAAAATCAGCTTGCACGGATGCCCTTCGGCTTCGAGCTTGGCGCGATACTCGTTGGTGACGCGCTCGGCGCGGACCAGTTGTTCTTTGGTCGGCAGTAAACCGACCCGATTGAGCTGCGCCCAACCGTAAAACTGACACGTCGCGAGCTCAACGAAATCGGCCTCAAGGGCGATGCACAGCTCGATGATCCGGTCGATTTTGTCGATGTTATGCCGGTGGGTGACAAAGTTCAGCACCATCGGATAGCCATGGGCCTTCACCGCTCGAGCCATTTCCAGCTTCTGGGCGAACGCTTTTTTCGAGCCCGCGAGCAAGTTGTTAACTTGCTCGTCACTGGCCTGGAAACTGATCTGGATGTGGTCCAGGCCCGCTTTCTTGAAATCGCTGATTTTCTGCTCGGTCAGGCCGATGCCCGAGGTGATCAGGTTGGTGTAGAAACCCAACTTGCGCGCTTCAGCGATCAGCTCGGCAAGGTCCTGACGCACCAGCGGTTCGCCGCCGGAAAACCCCAGTTGCGCCGCGCCCATTTCCCGCGCTTCGCGAAACACCTTGATCCACTGCTCGGTGCTCAACTCTTTACCCTGCTCGGCGAAATCCAGCGGGTTGGAGCAGTAGGGGCATTGCAGCGGGCAACGGTAAGTCAACTCGGCCAGCAGCCACAGGGGCAGGCCGATTTCAGGTTTGGGCGGCAACGTGCCTGACACAGTGTCAGGCAAGTTCGATCCAGTGCTGAGCACGGGCGACCTCCATGAATTGCTCGATGTCTTCACCGAGCTCGGGCACGCCGGGAAACTTCGCATCAAGTTCGGCGATGATCGCCGCAACGTCACGCTCGCCATCGATCAAACCGCCAATCAATGCAGCGCTTTCGTTGAGTTTGATCATGCCTTCAGGGTAGAGCAGCACGTGGCCTTTCTGTGCCGGTTCGTACTGATAACGGTAGCCGGTACGCCAGGTCGGGGTCTTGCTGCGGTCGAAACTCATAAGGTGATTCCTTTATGCCAGACCCGCTGTTCGGTCACGCTGTGATAGGGCGGGCGGTTCAGTTCGTAGGCCATGCTCATGGCATCGAGCATGCTCCAAAGAATGTCGAGTTTGAACTGGAGAATTTCCAGCATGCGCTCCTGGCCTTCACGCGTCGTGTAGTGCTGCAGGGTGATCGCCAGTCCGTGTTCGACATCGCGCCGTGCCTGGCCCAGGCGAGTACGGAAGTATTCGTAGCCGGTCGGGTCGATCCACGGGTAGTGCTGCGGCCAGCTGTCGAGACGTGACTGGTGGATTTGCGGGGCGAACAATTCGGTCAGCGAACTGCTGGCGGCTTCCTGCCAACTGGCCCGGCGGGCGAAGTTGACATAGGCGTCCACGGCGAAACGCACGCCGGGCAGCACCAGTTCCTGAGAGCGCAGTTGATCCGGATCGAGCCCGACTGCCTGGCCCAGACGCAGCCAGGCTTCGATGCCGCCGTCTTCGCCGGGAGCGCCGTCATGATCGAGCAAGCGTTGAATCCACTCGCGGCGAATCTCGCGATCCGGGCAGTTGGCGAGGATTGCGGCGTCCTTCAGGGGAATGTTCACCTGATAGTAGAAGCGGTTTGCGACCCAACCCTGGATCTGCTCGCGGGTCGCCCGGCCTTCATACATCGCCACGTGATAGGGGTGATAGATGTGGTAGTAGGCGCCTTTGGCGCGCAAAGCGGCTTCGAATTCGGGGGGTGACATCGGGGTGTCGATCATTTCGTTCTCCGGGGCATAAACCGGTGGGTTCTTTGGCGTCTGGACCGGCCTCATCGCTGGCAAGCCAGCTCCCACAGGGGTTATTGCTTACTCTCAATGTGTGTTGCAACACAAAACCTGTGGGAGCGTGGCTTGCCCGCGATGGGGTCATTCGCTACAACACAATACTCATGCCGTCATACGCCACTTCAACATTGCGCCGCACCAGCTCCGCGCGCTCGGGTGAATCCTCATCGAGAATCGGGTTGGTGTTGTTGATGTGAATAAGTACTTTGCGCGGCTGCGGCAATTGTTCGAGCACTTCGAGCATGCCGCCAGGGCCGTTCTGCGCCAGGTGACCCATTTCCCGACCGGTGCGCGTACCGACGCCGCGGCGCTGCATTTCGTCGTCATCCCACATCGTGCCATCCACCAGCAGGCAATCGCTGCCGGCCATGATCTCCAGCAGTGGAGCGTCGAC
>Ga0247817_10001793_pt1 | contig 11130 bp, 9 predicted proteins | sample UWRJL212509R1_FD_178010 | JGI IMG/M metagenome (GOLD analysis project Ga0247817, IMG submission 178010) | Plant litter microbial communities from Arlington Agricultural Research Station in Wisconsin, United States - UWRJ-L212-509R-1 | ecosystem: Environmental > Terrestrial > Plant litter >... | reverse complement strand
TGAAATGCTATCAAGTTTAAAAGAGCATATCTTCAAAATAGAAGATATGCTCCGAACATTAAACTACAACAAATTACTCATTAAAATGTATTTCCGTACGAAGATTTTCAACCATTAAATCAAATGCACCGGCTTCGGTAACCGTTACTAATTCTTTGTTTACAAATTGCAGATCAGAGGCCTTGATTGTAAACGAAACGGTTTGTTTCTCTCCTGCTTTCAATTCAATCTTGGTATACTTCCTCAAACGTTTTTCCGATGGTGTTATAGAAGCATAGTGATCACGTGAATACAATTCAACAGATACTTTACCAGTGCGATCACCTGTATTTGCAACATCTACACGAACCTGAATACTATCGGACTTAGTAAACGTTGATCTGTCTACTTTCAAATTCGAATAACTAAAGCTTGTATAACTCAAACCATGCCCGAATGTCCACTGCGGATTAAAAGCTACGAACTCACTTACACCGGGAGCCAATTGCTGTTCCGTTTCTTTAAATTTATGATCGTAGGTTGTAATATCACCATCGTATCTCGGATACGTAAACGGAAGCTTTCCGCTTGGATTTATTTCACCAAATAAAACTTCAGCAATAGCCTGTGCACCTTTACTTCCCGGACGATAGCACATTACAACAGCATCTGTCAGCAATTCTTCTTCAGGGAACAAACGCGGTCTGCCCTCTACCAAACATACGATCACAGGCTTGCCTGTTTTCTTCGCAGCAACAATCAATTGCTTCTGTGCAGCTGGCAGATTCAAATCTTTGATAACACCCGGCTGCTCTGCATAAGCATCTTCTCCCAGGCAAATAACGATCACATCCGAAGCGGCAGCATTCTTTTGTATGAATGCAACATCATAATTTGCAGCATCGGTAAATGCTGCAGATGCATTCGTTTTAATTGTTGCATTTCCAGCAATGCTTACTATTGCTTGTTTCATTGTTTGTATCGAACCCGGATACAGACTTTGGTTTACACCCTGCCACGTGTACGACCATGAACTGTGTAAAGCAGATAAGCTATGTGCTGTGGGACCAACCAACAGTATTTTTTTATCCTTTGTCAAAGGCAAAATAGTTTTTTCATTTTTTAATAACGTAATAGATTCACGTGCAGCATTCAATGTAACCTGCTGGTGTGCTTCAGAACCGATTACGCCAATGTCTGCAATAGATGGCAAAGGATTTTTCATCAAACCCAATTTCAGTTTCAATGTTAAAATACGTCCAACCGCTTCGTCGATACGTGCCTTCGAAATTTTACCTTCGTTCACCAATTCAACAACATACTTCGGAAACGAATAATCATTAGGGACCATACTCATGTCTACGCCAGCATTCACTGCGATCATAACGGCATCCTTGGGTGTTGCAGCAATTTTATGCCAGGCATGCAAACGAATTACATCTTCCCAGTCTGAGCATACAAGACCTTGAAAACCCAACTCCGTTCGAAGCAAATCCGTTAACAGCCATTTATTACCATGGCACGGTATTCCATTAATTTCAGCTGAGTTGATCATAATCGTAGAAGCTCCGGCTTCAATAGCTTCTTTAAATGGCGGCAAATAATATTCACGTAAAATAATTTCAGGAATATGAGAAGGCGTTCTGTCTATACCATTCTTTGGTGCTGAATAGCCAATAAAATGTTTCATGCAGGATGCGACAGTATTTTTAGAAGTCAAATCAGAACCTTCCATCCCTGTTACTGCAGCGCGACCCATTTGAGTTGTGATATAAACATCTTCACCGAAGGTCTCTTCAAAACGCGACCAGTAAGGCTCTCTGCCTACGTCAAGCACTGGGGCGAAATTCCACGTTAGTCCAACAGCACGTGCTTCTTTTGCTGTTACCTGCGCAGATTGTTGTATCAATGTATTGTTACGGGTTGCAGCTAAGCCAATGTTATGAGGAAATATAACGGCTCCTTGCATAAAACCTACTCCGTGTACAGCATCCGTTCCATAAATAACAGGGATTTTATTGGGTGCTTTCAAAGCTTCATTCTGGATCTGAGAAACAAGCTCGATCCATTTTCCGGGCGTATATGCCTGAATACAATTTAAAATAGAACCAACATGGTAGGTTTGAATTGCTTCTTTTAATCGCGCAGTATCTAATTTTTCATCGGTGTTTCCATACCCGTTTGTCAACAGATTACGAATATCGATCTGTGTCATCTGGCCGGCTTTTTCTTCCAGGGACATATTTTTTAACAGATCCTGTACTTCTTTGTCAAAGGTCTGAGGTTTATGTTTAGCTTCGCCTTTTTTCTCACAGGAGAAAAATGCTGTTACAGTAAGCCAAAGTGAAATCAATACGGTTATTTTTTTCATATGGGAAGATTTAGGTGAATCATTTCCAATATTACGGTCATGAATAAAGAATAAATAGCAAAAAACTTTATTTATGCGCTAAAAACAGACTTTTTTAGAGTTTAAAGTCCGGAATTGATACGCTTTGTTACCCATAAAAAATGTTCTAAAACCATGGGCTAAGGGATTTAATTCGATATGAGTATTTATTTTACCGATGCTGATGTTTCGGTTTAAAATTGAGTGTTCTTTGACTCCTGAAAGCTTTATTCTATTTCAATTTCCTTTAATCAAAATATTAGATTTATATCCTCATTTTGTCTGTCACATGAATGTGAAGGAAATGAAGCGGGCAGTGCTTAAAAGAATCAATAGTGCATTTTTTTAAAATGCTTGAAAATGATAAGTCGATTGAATTATGAAAGACTTAGCTTCATTGCCGTTGTGCTTTAGCTAACTGTTTTAATGGTTAAGACATCGTTTGAAATTTAACAGATCCTAACTAAACAATATTTGATAATTGAGCCCGATGGAGTATAAAAAGCATTCGTTAAAAATTGTAGTTTGCAAAATTTATTACGAATTCATAATTCATTTAACTCGCTTTAAAATTCTTTATCGTATACATTACAGTAAACATAAAATAACGGGTCAAAACAGTCGTGTAGGTATCTTGCACATATGTTTCTGTTACCGTTCTGGCTATACTTCTGTTTTGATTTAATAAATCGAATACGCTTAATCGCAGCTCTAAGGATTGATCTTTTAACAGCTTATACCCTATCGCTGCATTCCATAATAAAAACTGCTGGTTGTAAGCAGATGATAACCCTGAATATAATCTCTGATTCAGATCGGTTGAAAGGACTAATCCTTTATACGGCATTACATTTACTTTAACAGTAGCCAAATGATAAAAGTAATTATTGTTCAATTGAGGCTGAATAGAATTCTCTACAATGTTATACGATGCATTATACATCAAATTAAAATCTATTTCCTTACTTATGTTACTTGCCACACCAAAGCCTGCACTCAATGCATAAGCATTTGAAATATTAGTAACAAAATTGATCGAACCGGGTGTACGTATATAAGAAATTCCTGTATTGAAATTGATATTACTTTTAATTTTCGTTACCGGAAATCCATAGGTATAAAAACTATTTACATTCCAATAGCCATTTAAATTCACAGGCCTTCTAAGCTGTGAGCCTTTATTAATGGTAACACCATTATCAATAACCGTATCATTGGTAGCAATAAAGCTTGAACTGGCAATGTAATTATTTGTTTGATTTATATTTAGGAAGACCATCGAACTTGTTGCTTTTTTGGCACTTGTCAAACCATAATGCATCATCAATGCATTTGTATATTCTTGTTTTAAATTCTGGTTTCCAGTAGTTAAAAGTAACGTATTGGAATTGTCTATTACATTCTGCAATTGATTCACTCCCGGAATGTTCGTAGTGGATCTATAAAACAATCGAACATTGCTACTATCTGAAAACTTAACCTTTAACATGGCGGAAGGCAGGATATTATTGAATTGTTTTTCAATTTCACTTGATGTAGGAAAGATCTGTGTACTTGAAAGTTTTACATTCTGCACATCTGCGCCAACCATAAAATTTATTTTCCCTTTTGCGTAGCGATAACCCATTCCTCCTCTCTGAGTTAGGGTATAGTTATCTAACTGATTGGATACAAACAATGCTGTTGAATCATAGCTCCCGGTAACAGGGTTATAATTTTCAACCCGCTTATTCGCATCATTTTTTGCATATGCAGGGCTATAACTGAATTGCAGCGTACTTGTTTTAGATAGTGGTTCCGTATACATAATATTCGCTCTATATGTATATGAATTGGTTTTATTAATCCCCTGCTGATCTACCAATTTTGTACTGGTAATGTCATCTGAATATCTGTTATTCGAATACAATGTCGTAGTTACGTCGTTGATATTAATTGTAGAACCCAGGTTTGCAGACAAGGTCCTACCCTTTTTTTCAAACTTGTGACGAAACGTTAAGTTATTTGAAATAGAATAATTATTACTCGAGTTATTATTATCATTCGCGGTTGTGCTTAAGATCGAATCGTTTATATACCTATTCAATCCCAGAAGACTTTGATATGCATTTCTTTTTTGGTAACTGATACTTGGCACATAAATAAACGAGTTGGATGAATCTAAGGCATACTCTAGACGAGCCGAAAAACGGTGATTGTAATTCTTCGTTTCACTATCATTATTTTCTGAATAAATTGTGCTAGCTGTATCGTTCAAAAAATATTGCCTATTTATAATACTGTTATTTACATTCGATGTATTATTAAAGAAATAGTTTGCAGATACTTTCAATTTGGGTGACCAGGTATCCGAATAATTTAATCCGATCGAATTGGTTGTGCTAATACCGCTTTGCTGACCCACCAAAAAGTTATTTGCCGTATTTCCTTGTCCTCCTTGCGGACCGCCACCGGTACCACCTGGTCCACCACCACCACCTGGACCACCTCTGCCTGAAGTCGCGCCCATATTTGTCAGATCCTGTGCAGAGAAATTCTGCACATTGATATTATTACTAATACCAATGATTGAAAACCGCTGTTTCCCCTTGAATGAATTGAGTGTTAATCCCGCGGTATAACGCTCGTTTGTACCATATCCTCCATATACCTTTCCAAACTGGCCATTTCTCTTTTCAGGTTTCGTAACAATATTAATCGATTTTTGCGAGTTGCCATCATCAAAACCAGTGAACTGTGCCTGATCACTTTGGCGATCAAAAATCTGCACCTTATTAACTACATCTGCAGGTAAATTCCGCAAAACCAGTAAGGCATCGTTGCCAAAAAACTCTTCGCCATCTACTGTTACTTTCTGAACAGCTTCTCCATTTACTTTCACTGTTCCATTCTGCACCGTTATACCCGGCATCTTAGATACAAGATCTTCGGCAGTTGCATCTGGATTGGTAACATAGGCCCCGGCATTAATGCTTGTAGTATCTCCATTCTGTTCAACCCTTGTAAGCTTTTCCGTAATTACAACTTCATCTGTTTGTACATTCTCAGCAATTTTAATTGTTCCCAAATCTTTATCTGTATCAACAATTGTTACGTCAAATTGAGTTGGCGTATAACTAACTAAAAGTGTTCTGAAAATATAAGTTCCATTAGAAACATTTTCAATCTGAAACAATCCATCAACATCTACAATGCTTGATTTTATTTTTGTAGTGTCACCTTTGTTCAAAAGAATAACAACTGTTCCTGTCATTGGATCACCCGTAACAGCATCCACAACTTTACCTGTTACATTCTGTGCGTATGTACTAAGAGATACTAAAATAAAACTTATAAGAATGATTAACCTCATATTGTATAACAACTATTGTACAACTGTTTGAAAGATACATTGTAGTTAACGTATTTGCCAAATACTATACTAAAATGTATTATTTCAACCAGAATAAGCAATAAAGTAGATAATTGGACTGTATTTTAGGATGAAAGGCGGAATTGTATCCGCTAAAAATTCACAGTAAATTTTTATTTTTCTAATTTGAATAATATTGGTATACCTTTTTTAAAGTCTTTTAATTCACCGTCCACATATCCGGGAGACCACTTGGGCATCTGTTTAACAAAATCAATGGCCGCATCATTTAACATATAATAACTATTACGCTTAGGATCCAGTTTAACATCCGCTACAGTACCATCCTTTTTTACTGTAAATTGAACATATACTTTTCCTTCAAGTTTATATTTCATAGCTTCTTTGGGATATTTTAAATTCTTTTGAAAATATCGGACCAAGGCTGCATCTCCACCTCTAAACTTTGGATAAATATAAAAGTCATAGTAAGCCGTATCTGCACCATTTTTCCTAAAACATTTTCCGGTTATTAATGAATCATTCATGTATTCACATCTTCGCTTTACTTCTCCTGTATTGTAATAACTTATTAATGATCCATTCCGCTTATCATCAACATAATGCAGCGTATACCAAATGTGCCCATTTGAAAAATAGGTATTCCATTCTCCTGTTTGTTTATTCGCTGCATACATTCCTTTAGCAGTTACATAACCACTGTCTGAATACATAATATACAAGCCTTCCTTTTCATATGGATCAAACGATTTGCAATAACACGTATACCTAAGTATACTATCTTTTAAGCGATACTCTTCTGCATACAACGTATCTGAAAAAGTTTTTTGTATTCTAAAATGTGTTGCACTATCTCTCGTTGTTTTCTTTTCTCCATCTGAATATGTTATATAAACAGTATCTACCTGCACTTGCGCGGAGAGTGCAAAAACACTCAGATAAAGAATGAAACATATACTTATCCGGAACATAGATCTTAATCTGATTTATTTTGATTTTAAAATTCTTTTAATCACTACTAAATGTGAAAACAATACCAATGGTACAATACAACCAGGCAGCCATATAAATGGGAAATATAATATTGCAACATTCGGCTGATCAAACGCAAATTGCTGAAATGACACAGGAGTAGATAACACTGCATTCACAACAATATTTAAAAGCAAAACAAGACAAACAATGTTCCAAACCAGAATTATTCTTTGACTTATTTTTTGTTTTACATATCCCCAATAATAGATCACAGGAGCTGAAAGCCCTGCTAAAATATCAAAGTTTCTTCCTTCAAATGTCATAAGTCCCGGAACTTGTTTGTATATAAATAACCAATACAATACAAGTTCAACAGGAATACGTACTACATGCAATAAGGTAAGTAATTTTATATCCAGATGATTGATAAAAAACCTACCTTTTAATAACGTGAACAGTAAAACAATTGTTACCAAAGGTGGAAATACCAATAGTAAAAAACGAGGTGGCAAGGTATCTGTTACTGTATAAAACCCGGTATTACTTATCAATGCCTGAACCATGATCCAGGTAAGTAAAATAAGTAAAGCAACTTTTGATTTATTACTAGCTTCATAAAAAAATAAAATTGTCAGCAAGGTTGTTAACTCAAAAATTATCGGAATATAGGATGGGAGATTTTCCATAAAAAACTATTTAATCAGGTTTATTCACTAATTCATACAGCATATTAACAAATATTTCAATATCATTTGGGGTTTCCTCCTCATTTGTATCAATATAAAATTTGCGAACTTTTCCGTTGTTTTTCAATTCAATATATACACCACATTGATCGTATGCATCCGGACTGCCATATGTTGCACCATCTTTGTCAATAAAATCATCCGGCATAGCAGACTTTACCTGATCGAAAAAAGCCTTTGGATCCTTATCTGTATGATAGGTATGACCGGTAAAAGCATAAGCTTCGTTTTTTGAAAAACCATATATTTCTGAGAAAAAATTATTGGTAGTATCGACTTTAATGGAAGTATTGTCGATCCGATACATTGTTGCACATTGTCCTACACATTCGCCACAATAGGTACCAAAAATAATGTACTCTATAGTTTGTAATTCTTTCCTTTTTGAAGCACAATTAAAAATTACTACACACCAACAAAAAAGTATTATTTTCATAGTTCTTCAATTTACCATTCAATGAGCAAATCAGGTAGTTCAGTAATTCCATTTACTTCAACTAAACGATTATTTGCCCATGCATCTATGATCTGTCTGGCACTTTCGGTTGGCTCCTGATTCGCATTTGGCTGTGCTATATCCGTTTTTAATGTACCTGGATGCAAAGCAATAAATTTTATCTTATCTTTAAATTCTGCCCGCAAGCAATTTGTGAGCATATTTTGTGAAGCCTTGGCAATACGATATGCATAACTTACTGTTAACTCTTTATATGAACCATTAGATTGTCTTGTAATAGATCCTAATCTCGAATTCACATTAATTACCACTCCATTAGTAGAAGCCAACAAATTACTTTCAAGTGATTTTGTAACACGCAATGCTCCTGCACAATGAACATTAAACAAGCGTACAAGTTCATCCGCATGAACATCTCCTAAACGGTTCGAATCTCCCGCAATGCCTGCGTTATTAATTAATAAATCAACAGGCCTATTGCGAACTATATTTTGAATCTTAACTATTACTGCATCTTCTGAAACGTCGGCAAGTATTAAACACGCATTATCAGGTAAAGAACGATTTAATGCATTGTAATCCTCTTCATTTCGAAGCAAACCATAAACGAAATAGCCATATTGCAAACAATGATCGAATAAAGCTTTCCCAAGTCCACTATTAATACCCGTTATGAAAATTGTTTCCATAAGATCGCTATTTAACAACTACTGTTCTTACATTTCTTTTCTCAGTGGTCTTTTTGGAATCATTTACAATGATCGTTACAGTTGATTTTATATCTGTTACCCAGGTTGACTTATAATTAAAATGAATAACCGTTAAATTTGTCGATTCCATTTTTACGTTTTTAACATCTTCTTTTATTTGTTTCTTTTGTTCATCTGTTGCTTTGGATGAATTTGACATTTGCAAAATCATTGATGTTAACATCGCCTTAAACTTCTCCAGATCTAAACGAATAACTTTATTAATATCGCACGTCTGAAGTGTTTCATTCACATTTGACAAATAGGAAATTGTTGTTTGAGAAACGGTATCTGCAGCATTAAATGGGTTTGCAGATGATTCCGTCATTCGAATCGTATCGGCAATTTTATATTTTGTTCCATAAGGAAATACTATATCTCCTATCTCCTTATACATATATGCTTCAATATTTTCCTTACTTTTAAACGACTCCTGAATAGGAAGCAACATCATTTTAGTTAACGGCACAAGATCCGGATTTTTCTTTTTCATTAAAGAATTGATCTGGCTGAAGCTCTCATTCATAAACGACTGAACTTCTTTCCAATTGAGCAGTTCAGATTTTCCATCTTTTTTATTGATTTTATATATCAACGCAAGTTTTTTGTATACTTTCAACTCCTCATTTGTAGCGGTATAAAATGATTGCACAGATTTTAATGCAACATTATCATACAATACTTTTAATGTATAATTGTCTCCATTATCTTTCAACACCACCATTTCGCCTTCCATATAAGTCGTTGTATCTTCAACTAACTTGCCGGCTTTATATTCTTTTTCGCTTTGTACAATTGAAATGGTTTTCTTTTCACCTACAATCCATTTAGGAGAAAAATAATATTCTTTTGTTTGTCCAATAGCATTTGAAACAATCAAAATAAAAAAAAGTGATACAATGTAAATTTGCTTATTCATATTTTATGTAAGGGTATATATTTCTTTAAAAAACTTGTTTATAATGCTCCACTACAGGAAACGGTTCATAATAGTGATGAAGCAAATTCTTCCATTGCTGATACGCTTCGGATTGCCGAAAACCAATTGTATGGTCTTCTAAGGTCTCCCATCGAACGAGTAATAGATATTGATTTTCTGATTCAATACAAAGATGTAGTTCGTGATTTATGTAGCCTTTAATAGATGCTATATAAACAGATGCTTTCTTAAAAGAAACTTCGAAGTTATCCTCCAATTCAGGCTTTACATGCAAAACAGCTGTTTCTAAAATCATGTTTGCTAATTATCATTCATATAAAAACATTCTAATCATCACATATAATTTATATTCTGTTTATACAGATCTACATTATATACAAATAAAATATCCATCCGAATATACAAAAAAAGAGTCATGCCTTACAGCATGACTCTTCTCAATTTATAGAGTAAACATGATTATTTGGTATATTCAATAACCATTTTCGGACGTAATGGTGGATATGTATGATCTGAAGAACAAAAGGTTATGGCTCTATAAGGTGTTTCATTATTAATCTGCATTAAAAAACCATAATAAGATGTTGGGTGAGCTATTTCATCGGCTACCCAGGAAGTAACCTCAATTTCATATGCTTGAGAGAATAAATTACTTGCCGCGCATTGTATGACATTATTCAAATCGGTGGCTGGTTCTGTATTCCATGTTACCGTATATTCATCCCAGGCTTGTGTTACTCTTTTCAATACCCAGTCGTTTGAACCTGAAAATTGTGAATGGCCTACTGCTCCTATATCTATCGTCGTATCAGCAAATAATGTCAATGTAGCTTTGTTAATGACTGCTCCAGCGGGTATTGATGAATAATCGAATTGAATAATTCCTTTCTCTAAAAGTATAACTCCGTTATTGGTCCACGCTCTTGCATGCAGGAAAGTCCTGGATGGATAGTTTAACGTTGGACCATTCGTGTTTATCACCACATCCTTACCTTCAATACCCGGCTGTAAGATAGTTGTATATCTATTCGAAATATTCGTTGTTATTATTGCTGTTGTATCAGTATTTTTTTTGGGTTCCGGACAAATAGCTTTCCCACATGAAACTATGCTAGCTATAAAGAACAGGTATAATGTAATTTTCATGATACCGAATTTTCAATAATTACTTGTAAAACTTTCATCTAACAATAAGGCTACAAAAATTAAATAGGCAAGGTTTATTATTGTTTTATCTGAATCGCCAATACGTTCCGCTTTCACTTCCTAATATACAAAAACCAGATACATACTTTTTCCCATTCTTTTGTTAAATGCCATTATTTGGTGAATTCAATAACAATTTTAGGATGCAAAGACGGATATTCATGATCTGAAGAACAAAAATTTATTGCTCTATAAGGTGTATCATCATTTATCTGCATTAAAAAACCATAATAAGATGTTGGGTGAGCTATTTCATCGGCTACCCAGGAAGTAACATCCAATTCATATGCCTGCCAGGGTGAGGTGCTTGCCGCAC
>Ga0247817_10001789_pt1 | contig 11140 bp, 14 predicted proteins | sample UWRJL212509R1_FD_178010 | JGI IMG/M metagenome (GOLD analysis project Ga0247817, IMG submission 178010) | Plant litter microbial communities from Arlington Agricultural Research Station in Wisconsin, United States - UWRJ-L212-509R-1 | ecosystem: Environmental > Terrestrial > Plant litter >... | reverse complement strand
CTAACTTTTTTTACATGAAATATTACATTGTTATTCCCGCGCACAACGAACAGGATTTTATTGGTCTGACACTCGAATCTCTGATTTCGCAAACTGTTTTACCATCAAAAGTTGTTGTTGTAAATGATAATTCGACGGATAAAACGGAAGAAATCGTTTTGAATTTCGCAAAGGAAAACCCGTTTATTTCAATAATAAACAAGACCTCAGATGCAATACACATGCCTGGAAGTAAAGTCATACAGGCTTTCCATAAAGGTTTTGAAACATTGGATTCAGAATATGATATCATTGTAAAATTAGACGGCGACTTAATTTTACCTTCCAATTATTTTGAGCGCATTCTCGAAATTTTCAAAAGTGATTCAACAATTGGAATGGCCGGCGGATTCGCGTATGTAGAAAAAAACGGCGAATGGATTCTGGAAAACCTAACCGATAAAGATCATATTCGCGGCGCTTTTAAAGCATACCGAAAAGAATGTTTTCTGCAAATAGGAAATCTAAAACCTGCAATGGGCTGGGATACTGTCGACGAATTACTTTCTAAATTTTACAATTGGAAAGTGGTTACGGATCAGTCTTTAATCGTAAAACACTTAAAACCAACCGGAGCCAACTACAATAAAACCGCTCGCTATAAACAAGGCGAATCTTTTTATACCTTAGGTTATGGTTTCTTTATTACCACAATAGCAGCCGCTAAACTGGCAATGATGAAGAAAAAACCATTACTCTTTTTTGATTATATTAAAGGTTTTTGGAAAGCAAAAAGTGCCAAAACACCTTTATTAGTTACCCCCGAACAAGCTAAATTCATCAGAAGTTATCGTTTTAAAAAAATGAAGCAAAAGTTAATTTGATCAGCAAAATTGCTGATTATCCTTAACTCGTAACCCAAAACTCGTAACTTCTTTTTACCTTAGCCAATATTTGTAAACTTATGATGCTAATTCGTTACATATCTCAAATAGGAAGATATTTTTTAATGCTGAAAGAAATTTTTAACAAACAGACCAAATGGCCTGTGATGAAAAATTTAATTTTCAAAGAAATCGACGATCTAATTATTGACTCACTCGGAATTGTATGTTTTATCTCTTTCTTCGTTGGAGGAGTTGTAGCAATTCAGACCGCTTTGAATTTAACGAATCCTTTAATTCCAAAATATTTAATTGGTTTTGCTACACGTCAATCTGTAATTCTGGAGTTCGCTCCAACCTTTATTTCTGTTATTATGGCAGGAAAAATGGGTTCCTTTATTACATCAAGTATTGGAACAATGCGTGTTACAGAACAAATTGACGCATTGGAAGTAATGGGTGTAAACTCATTAAACTATTTAGTTTTCCCTAAAATCATTGCTTTACTATTGTATCCTTTTGTTATTGGAATCAGTATGTTCCTTGGGATTTTTGGAGGCTGGCTTGCTGGTGTTTACGGAGGTTTTACTACAAGTGCAGCATTTATAGACGGTGCTCAAATGGAGTTTATTCCGTTTCACATTGTATATGCTTTCATTAAAACTTTAATCTTCGCGATGTTATTGGCAACAATTCCTTCCTTTCATGGTTATTATATGAAAGGCGGAGCACTTGAAGTAGGAAAAGCGAGTACTGTAGCGTTTGTTTGGACATCTGTTTCGATCATTCTTTTTAATTATATACTAACACAATTGTTACTAGGATCATGATAGAAGTAAAAAATTTAGAAAAATCATTTGGAGATAGTAAAGTTCTAAAAGGAGTTTCGACAGTTTTTGAAACTGGAAAAACCAACTTAATTATCGGGCAAAGTGGATCGGGAAAAACTGTACTATTAAAAAGTTTACTAGGTATACACACGCCTGATGTAGGAACGATTGAGTTTGACGGACGTGTTTATTCTGACCTTGATCCGGATGAAAAAAGAGAATTAAGAACTGAAATCGGAATGGTTTTTCAGGGAAGTGCTTTGTTTGACTCTATGACTGTGGCAGAAAACGTGGCTTTTCCGCTAAAAATGTTTACCAACGACAACAAAGCTAAAATAAAAGAACGAGTTGATTTTGTTTTGGAACGTGTAAACTTAGTAGACGCACATAACAAATTACCATCAGAAATTTCAGGAGGAATGCAAAAACGTGTTGCTATTGCACGCGCGATTGTAAACAATCCAAAATACTTGTTTTGCGATGAGCCAAACTCAGGATTAGACCCCAATACCTCAACGCTTATCGATAATCTGATCAAAGAAATTACAGAAGAGTACAATATCACAACTGTAATCAACACGCATGATATGAACTCCGTAATGGAGATTGGTGAGAACATTGTATTCCTTAAAAAAGGACTAAAAGCGTGGCAGGGAACAAAAGAAGAAATTTTCAGAACCGATAATGAAGCTATCGTTAAATTTGTTTACTCTTCGAATTTATTCAAAAAAGTAAGAGAAGCTTATTTAAAAGGATAATAGCTTTACTCCATAATATTAAAAATCCCAAATTCCAGTGTTTTAACCGGTATTTGGGATTTTTAATTTAGTAATTCCACCTCAGCATTAGGATTAAAAAGATAGGTCTTTCCTGAACTGATTTCGATGCATTCAAACCTTTTTGTTCTCACCGCCAATTTCTTAAATATTTTACCATTTTGAATTCGGAATACGCTTCCGTATGGAATTTCAAAAACGTAATTTTTATCGTTCTGCTTGTCGTATTGTTTTAAAGCCAAAGACAATGTTGTATCGGTATCACTACTCGCTGTAGGGTTCTTAAAATGCCTTGCAAGTAAGGGTAATAATTGCCCCGGAAAAATCTCCGGACGAATATAGGGAACCATCAAACGCTGAAAAGAATATTTCCACTCCTCGCCATGTGGTTTGATATTTCGTCCGTACTTCTCAAAAGCAACCAAATGTGCAATTTCATGAATTAACGTGATCAAAAAGCGATACTTATTTAAGCTCGAATTTACTGTTATTTCATGTTTACCACTCGGTCCTTTTCTGTAATCACCATGACGTGTCTGACGCTCATTTACGATTTTAAGATGTACCTGATTCGCAACAATCAGCTCAAAAACAGGTCTGACTGCATGCTCCGGAATATATTTGGCTAAAGTTTCGTTCAAGTTAATTATGAGTTATGAGTTATGAGTTATGAGTTATGAGTTATGAGTTATGAGTTATGAGTTATGAGTTATCTTATAAATTGTGAATTTTCAATTCACAATTTATAACTTACAATTAAATTCATAATTTATAACTCCTAATTCATAATTATTAAAATTACATGTTTTTCTTTGTTGTTATGATTATGCTTCTAATAATTTTTAAAACTTCATTACACTGTTCGTGTAAAGATTCAAATTCATTTTTTGATATATAATCCGTTGCATTCAAAATTTCCAGCCAATACATTGATTCATCACATTCTTTCTGAGAAATGGATAATTTATGAATAAAATCAGCTTTACTTTGTGCATTTACAGCTTCCCTAACATTTGCTCCTACAGAAGTAATAGAACGCAAAAATTGTTTACTCATTATAAATTCTTTCTTTTCAGCAATAAGCCATTTATAAAAATGAACTCCTCTTATAGCTAACTCAAAACTTTTCACCTTCACAATACTCTCTCTCATAATCAAACCCCATCATTCCTAATCCATAATCAATTCAAAACAAAATCACAAGCTATATTCATAAAGCACAATACAAACTCATAATTAATAAGTAAAGTCAATTCATAATTCATAATTCATAATTCATAACTCATAATTCATAACTTATATTAAGGATTTGTAGAAGAGACTTCTAAAACCTTCCCGTTGAAATATTTATTCCCGTTAAGGGTAAAATCATAAATGTAAGTTGCCATTCCGTCAGCAGAAATTGGCGCCTGATAACCTGGAAAAGCTTCCTCCAGCATTTCAGTTTGTACAGATCCTAAAGCAAGAACATTAAACGAAATTCCTTTCTCTTTATATTCCTCTGCTAATAACTCTGTCAAGGTAATTACAGCACCTTTACTAGAACTGTAAGCTGCTAATCCCGCAAATTTAAGACTTCCTCTCACACCACCAATAGAACTGATGGTTACGACATGGCTTCCGCTTTGAAGATAAGGCAGGCAAAGTCGCGTAAGATTGGCAACAGCAAAAACATTTACTTTGTAAATACGTTCAAAATCGGCTTGGGTAGTTTCTGCGAAAGGCTTTAACAATAATGCTCCGGCATTGTGAACTACGGCATCGACTTTTTTCCATGTAGAAGAAAGAAAATCATCTACAATCTGCAAAGCAGATTCATCTGCCAAATCTACTGAAAGGCAGGTAACATTGGGATGTTGTAAAAGGGCTTGAGGGATATTTCTCGAAATCGCCAAAACATTATGACCGGCATTTGCAAATTGCAATGTCAATTCATAACCTATTCCCCTACTCGTTCCGGTAACAATAATATTTTTCATGTCACAAAAATAAACAAATCAAACAAAAAGACCTGTTATTTGCTCATCGTAATTTCCTCTGTTGGCGAACTTGCCATTTGAGTTACTGCCGGTAAAAATTCTTGTATAAATGAAGTCATAAACGGAATATCCATCAATTTAAATTCATCCGAAACATGATGGTAAAAATCAAAATTTTCAAAATCAAAAGTACTTACTGATTGACAAGGCTTATTGAAGGTTTCAAAAAATGGGTGATTGTCTGAACGATAGAATAATTGATATTCGGCTTCTTTTGGAAGGAAACCAATAGTTTTCTTTCCTGTATACTCGTTTATTTTTCCTGCCATATTCGATTTATCAAAACCGGTAATGTAGGCTAAATAATCACGTTTCATAGGAATACCGATCATTTCAATATTTAATTGAGCGTATAATTTAAAATCCTGCGCCTTCAATTTCTTAACCAAACTTTTAGAGCCTAAAAGTCCTTTTTCCTCACCTGCGAAAAACACAAACAAAACACTTCGTTTGTTCGATTTTGTTTCACTAAAATATTTAGCCATTTCAGCCACAGCTGTTACGCCGGATGCATCGTCGTTGGCACCATTATTAATCATGTCGTCCTGTTTCTTTTTTTCCAGTCCAATGTGGTCGTAATGTGCGCTAAGAACAATAAATTCCTTTTTAAGTTCAGGATCTGTACCTTCTAAAACGCCTACAATATTAAATGCTGGTGTTTTAAAATTGGTTAGTGTATCGCGATAGGTTTTAAAATAAGGCTTAACATTATTCTTTTTAAAGAAATCTTCTAAAAACACAGCTGCTTTTTCAATTCCTTTTGTTCCTGTTTCACGTCCTTCTAATTCATCAGAAGAAAGATATTTTAAAAAATCTGACACTTCAGCTTCTTTAACTTTATAAGTGATTTCAACAGATTTAGAATCTGATTTTGCTGTTTTTTCAGTTACGGCAATTGTATTCGATTTGCAGGCAAACAAAACAAACGGAAGAAGAAAGTATAGGTTTTTCATAAATAAGAGGTTTAGACAAACCTCAGAAATTAAATCTCCAAAGTTGACGTTTTAAAATATTTTTTATACACTTTAAATACCTGAATACTTCCTAAAACTATAAAAAATAAAGGAATAAAAACAGGTAATATAAACTTTGAAAACTGATTCGCTTTTTGAGAAACAGTTTGTAATACAACAATCAAACTTAACATTCCTAAAAAAACGCCTATCAAAGTTCCCGCAATATAATAATATTTTAACTCCCTTTCAATGCTAATATGCTTTCCGTTCAGTAAATATAAATTCCAACTCGTCCAAAAGGGTAATTGTAAAAAATTAAATCCATTTAAAATCACACCAATTATAAAGGGCGAATAGACTAAATAATCTTGTAAATAATTTTGTGATTTTGCTGTTTGATTAAAATTCAAATAAAAAACATAAGCTAATGCAAACATAAATACGACTGAAAAAAAATCGATTATCTTCATCAATTTTTTTTTGCTTACGAGCTGTTTCGCAAAAAGCAATGTAAAATAAATTACAAAAGATTCAACAAAAACAACACCACATAAAAAGAAAACTAAATTATAAAGTCCTGATTTCGCATAAATTTCCAGTCCAACTAAGTTTAAATATCCAAGCGGAATTGATCCCATAAAACTAACCAGAAATCCAACAGAGATATTTTTTATGCTCTTCATTCCTAAAAATTAATGATTTTACTGTTCTGCGCCAAATGTAATTTGTATTCTCTCATACCTACTTTGTAATCTAAATAAGGGACTCCCATTTTGTGATTTTCCGCACTAATTTCATACATATAAGTGATGTGTCGCGCGAGTTCTTTCCAGGCAAACCAAACCGAATGCTTTGGATCATAAATATGTGTAGGTTCACTTGCAGCTCCGTTGAGTTCTACAATCTGAAAATTCTCTCCTCGTTCTAATTCTTCAAAAGTATTGTACATGATATCAAAACGTCCAAAATAAAATTCTGGAATTTGAGCAGCAACCTTGTTCATCATTGCAGTTAATTCCGGAGTAATCCAATGGCTTCCATCCAGAAACTTTGCACCACGGGCATGATTTCCAAACGGAACCAAATTTAATGCTTCATCTTTCTGCAGAATCTGACTCAGTTGATCTCCATATTCTTCCTTTAAAACATCAAGCTGCAACTGGAATCTTGGTGTTTGTTTGATTAAATCTTCAATGGTTGATTCTCCATCACCAATAACAATCAAAAATTCTTTAGCAACAATTCCGGTAATTTTTCCGTTTTTTTGGTTTGGATGCCGTACATAAAAAACACCAACTTCATTTTTAAACGGAATCAGATTTTGTATTAAAAAATCAAAATTTGCCTTTCTAGCATATTCTTCCAATTCAGAAACAGTTTTTATTTTTTTTACACCAGATCCCCGCAGTCCAATATCAGGCTTTGCGATTAAGGGAAAACTAATTTGTTTTTCTGCGACTGCCTCCAGTATTACTTTTAAATCGGAATTCTCCTTAATTAAAATGGTTTTAGGGTAATAATTTTCAGGAAGCAAATCATAAATCTGTTTTTTACTTTCCATCATAAATCCTCCATTTTTAATTTTTGGATTAGAAGCATTAAAGAAAAAAACGGACCGGGCTTTTATGGCATAATATGCCCAAAGAAAATAAATAGGAACGTACAAAACCTGAAAAGGCCAATACTCCCAATTGGTTACTTTATGAATAAATAATTTCATCTGCTACTTTTTAAATACGAATAAAAGCGGTCGAAAAATCTTCTTTCTCTACTAAGTCATAATATTTCATAACAGCTTTATTTTGTTCTATTACAGTTTGTGTTACACTTAATGTTTTCATTGTATTTTCTCTATTAATGATTAAGCCATTTTGATTATCATCACTTTGTGTATTTCTATGAAAATGGAGCATGTCTTCGGCTGAGATTTCATTTTTATCTTTCAGAAAATCAAGGAACCAATCTGACCTTTCCTTTCTAACGTCTTCCGTATACAATGTAACCGATGACCAAATGTGATTTTTTGATTCATCCAGTTCTGTCGTTCTCTTTTCAAAACCATCCCAAATCAATTCATACAACTTCTTTTCCTGATATAAAACTAAAGTAAATGGTTCAATATTATCAAGAAGAATTGTTCTCCAAAAATCCTTTGGTGAATCATGAGCTACAATATCCAAAACAATTAGTCCGCGGCTTTTTCGATAAGGAAGTATTGGCGTGTGTTTTGTAATCCCGCCATTCAGTAATACTATAACACTTCCGTTTTCATTTAAAGCAAACCAGGTCCCTCCGGCTTTAGCATCTTTTGGAAAAATAATTTTCTTTCTGTTGTAAACGTAATTTCTTGGCGCAATGGCGCTTGGACGAATTATTTTTTCATCTCGGTTCGAAGTAATAATTACAACTCCGTTATTATTTACAAAACTTACTGTGCACATTTTTTTCTATATGCTATAGTAGAGCGTGCAACTCCAAAGTTTTCATCAATAAAAATATTTTCACATTGCAGAACAGCAACCTTATTAGCGCCTGATGATGGATACAGTGTTCCAGATTATAAAGCAGTTCTCTGTAATAATTACTTTGAATATTGAAAGCAAGTCCATCAATTTCCTGATGGAGATAAATTGTTTTGTTCTCGCTTTTTAATCCTTGTTTAATTTCTTCGATACATAGCAAAGTAAATCTTGTATCGGTTTGAATTCGATGGTTTCTTTCTCGATGATCGTAATTTAAAACGCCGGAATCATAGCTTTTTTCAAGACACTGAAATAGTTCGAGAATGTGTCTTGTATGTTCCCCTATGGTTGCGTTGCTTAAAGATCCGCAAGATTTTGAATATTCTTTATCAGATAATTGATGTAATAAATCTATTAACTCATCTAAACTGTGATGTATTGATTTTAGTAACATAACTTTTAATTTAAAAGATTAAATAATTTATTTTTATTGAAATAAAGCAACCCCAGACTACACAATAGCGTAACAACAGCCAAAACAAACAGCGTTCCACCGTCATTTTTGACAGCTATACCTAAAATGAAAAGGTGAGATAAAATAGCAGCGACCATAACACCACATGCCCCCAAAGCTCCAATCCAGGTAGTTTTAGGTGTAAGGATCAGAATAGCTAAAATCAATTCGATTATACCTGAACCAATTCTTCCATAAGGTTCAATACCTAAAGTCGAGAAAATATAAATACTTTCTTCTGCACCGCTGAACTTAAAATATAAGGTTTGTAATAAAATTACTGAAACCGTTATTCTAAGAATCCATACTAAAATTTCTTTTTTCATGACTTCTGTTATTTATATATGTTTTTCCAATTGTTATCTGCCTTCATTTTTAAATTGCTCTCCTCTTTATCCCAGCTTTTTAGCGTATTATTAAAATAGGCATTGTAAAAGAGATACAATTTACCATCGACAACTTTGAACGTTTCCGGGTTTATTTCGACTTTTTTATTGGCTTTTCCCATGGCGTATGCACACCATCCTCCGTATTGAGGTTCGTATTTTGATGGATTTTTTAAAAAAGCATTTTTATTTTCAACTGATGAAAATTGATATATCACGCCTTGATACATAACCGAAAGTTCTTTTTTACCTTTCATTGCTTTTCCCTGATTAAAATACCCAACTGGATCATACCCTTGAATGGCAACTTTGTTTTCTAAATTATAGTGTTTAACTCGTTTGGCTTCATTTTGTGCAAATGAATTTACGGAAACCAAAATCAATAAAAATATTACTAGCTTTTTCATCTTATTTTATTTTAAGTTTTTTAATACTGCAACAAGTAATTCCGTCGTAATACGGCGTTTAAAGTTAGGAGAAATTTATTCGAAAAGTATTTCGCCCTTAGTATTCACAACAAAAACAGACGGAACTGGTAAAAAACCCGTATTGATTCCTTTAGAATTTACGTTAATTATGCTTTTGTAGTTTGCAGGAGCTTCAAAACCAATGCCTACCGCGTTTATTAATTCTCCTTTTGAGTCGGAAAGCAAAGTATATTTCACCTTATCCGTTTCTTCTGTAATTTTTATTTTCTCTGGAGCATCAGGACTTATTGCGATAATTTGATAACCTAAATCCAAAATTTGTTTTTCAGCTTCAGCCATTGCCTGCAAATGCAAATTGCAATACGGACACCAACCGCCACGATAAAATATCAAAACTGATTTTTTCTTTTTGAATGAGTCTGAAATGTTTACATCTGTATTATCAGGTGTTTTCAAAGTAATATAGGGGATTTTCTCACCTATTAATAAAGGAGTTATATCTATTGCAGAATTTGCAATTGCATTTTGTGCGTTAGCAACCGAAGTAAAGGCTAAGCAAAGCATAAAAAGTACTTTTTTCATATTCAATTATTTTAAATTATTTTAATAATCTAAAATTACTGTAGTATGAAAAAGTAAAATGTCGGCTAACTTACAGTTGATCTGAAATAATTATAATTTGGTAATATCCTCGATGATAATTTGTTTTCTATTATAATTTATAAGCTGATTTGTTTCCATTTCATTCAGCAATTGTGTAGCCGTTTGTCTTGAAGTGCATATAATCTGGGCAATATCATTTTGGGTCAAATAGTTTTCTAGGGTAACAGTGTTTCCGTTTTGCACACCTTCTTGCTCTGCCCAGTCTTTTAAGAATTGGTACAATCTGGTTTTGGCATCCTTAGAAACTAAATTGGCATAATTATTTTTAATGCGCTTCATTTTTAAACCCACAAACTTGGTATAGGAAAGCGCTAATGTTGGATTCTTAAGCAATAAATCTTCAAAATCGGACATTAAAAAACTACATATAGAAACATCATCAGAAAGGACTTTTGCATATTCTTCTACCTTATTATCTGTTTCTAAAGTCAACTCTCCAAATAAATCTCCTTTTTGAATAATGTCTTTTATGGTTTCGTTGCCATCATCATCGACTGCAACAATTTTGATATTTCCTTTTTTAAGTAAAAAAATTCGAGGTACATCTGAAGATGAAAAATAAATAATTTCTCCTTTTGACGCTTTTTTAAAACCCGTAATAATACACAATTGCTTGATTTGCGAATAACTCAATATTCTGAACAATTTATGATCTCTCAAATACCAATACTTTAAATCTTCATACATAAAATGTTTTTTTTATTATAAATGTAATAATTTTACTTCGCAAATTAAAAAACCCTTTCAAAACCGAAAGTCTGAAAGGGTTAAAAAAATGTTATTAAATGGAAAACTATCCTGCGATAACTGATCTTGAAATTACAATTTTCTGAATTTCAGATGTTCCTTCGTAAATCTGTGTAATTTTTGCATCACGCATAAATCGCTCTACATGGTACTCTTTTACGTAACCATTACCTCCATGAATCTGAACTGCTTCTACAGCTGTATCCATTGCTACCTGCGAAGCAAATAATTTTGCCATTGCGCCACTAACATCATAATTTTTGTGCTGGTCTTTATCCCAGGCTGCTTTCATACATAAATGACGTGCTGCTTCGATATTAACAGCCATATCTGCCAATTTAAAAGCAATTGCCTGATGATTGCATATTTCGGTTCCAAAAGCTTTACGTTCTTTCGAATATTTCAACGCCAGTTCATAAGCACCAGATGCGATACCTAAAGCCTGAGAAGCAATTCCGATACGACCTCCTGCAAGC
>Ga0247817_10001788_pt1 | contig 11141 bp, 8 predicted proteins | sample UWRJL212509R1_FD_178010 | JGI IMG/M metagenome (GOLD analysis project Ga0247817, IMG submission 178010) | Plant litter microbial communities from Arlington Agricultural Research Station in Wisconsin, United States - UWRJ-L212-509R-1 | ecosystem: Environmental > Terrestrial > Plant litter >... | reverse complement strand
ACCAGCAAAAGGTCGCCGACAGCTTTTTTGAAAATCGATTGATTCGCCAGCCGGTCGATGTGCGACCGCTGTGGCGAACCGATTTCACGCAATTTCTGGACACTCAAACCCTATGAAAGCACCTTCGTCTTCTGTCGCATTGCCTTGGGCGCCCTGGTTTTTCGCCGGTTTCAGCTTGCTACCGACTCTGGCGCTGGCCGCCAGCGACACTGATACGCTGGACACCGTTATCGTCACCGGCTCGCGGGGCAGCGAAGCGCGCACCGTCACCAGCAGCCCGGCGCCCATCGACGTGATCAGCGCTCAGCAACTGGAAAAAACCGGCTCCGGCAGTTTGCGTGGCGCACTGGAAAAAGCCCTGCCGTCATTCAGTCAACGACCTTCGGGCAGCTCCAACGACAGCATTGCCCGACCTTACAGCTTGCGCGGGCTGAACGGCTCCAACGTGCTGGTGCTGGTCAACGGCAAGCGCCGTCATAACAGCGCAGTAATCAACCTGGATTCCACGGCGGCCTACGGCACCAATCCGGTGGATCTGGACATGATCCCGATCAGCGCCATCGACCACATCGAGGTGCTGCGCGATGGCGCATCGGCGCAATACGGCTCGGACGCCATCGCCGGGGTGATCAATATCATCCTCAAGCAGAACGATCACGGCGGCTCGGCCAGCACGCAATACGGCGAGTATTACAAAGGCGACGGCGGCATCATCAAGCAGTCGCTGAACACCGGTTTTGCGTTGCCCAATGACGGCTTCTTCAACCTGTCGCTGGATGCCAAATCCCAGCAGACCGCCGTGCGCTCCCGGGACGCCACCGGTTCGTTGTATTACCCCCAGGCCAACGGCTCGCCAGACCCGCGCGAGGCGACCACCGACCGCGAATTGCAGAAAAACGGCTTGCCGAAAATCAAGGCCATCAACGTTGGCTATAACGCCGAAGCGCCGCTCAATGACGACCTGACGCTGTATTCCTTTTCCACCTTGAGCAAGCGCGATGCCCGAGGCGGACAGAATTATCGACGGCCCAACTCGACCAACATCATTCCAGAAATCTACCCCAACGGCACCGCGCCTTTTTATACCCTGGAAGAGGTGGACTATCAGGTGGCCGCCGGCATCAAAGGGCTGGTCAAGGACTGGAGCTGGGATTTGAGTTCCACCTTCGGTCGTGACAAAGGCCAGGCGGGCGCGGACGAAACCCTCAATGCGTCCCTCGGCCCGGGCAGCCCGACGCATTTCGACAGCTACACCAACACCTTCGATCAGTGGACCAATAACCTGGACCTGACCCGCGCGTTCGAAATCGGCCTGGCCAAACCGTTGCAGGTTTCGTTGGGGGCCGAGCACCGTCACGAGCGCTACAAGACTGAATCCGACGATGTGCTTTCCTATCTCAACGGCGGTTATGTTTATCCCAGCGGGCCGTTGGCCGGGCAGCCGGCTGCCGTTGGCGCGCAAGGTGCGATTACCCTGACCCCGGAAGACGCCGGGCAGAACAGCCGCAACAGCTACGCGACGTATGTCGATTTGGGCATCAACCCCACCGAGAAGCTGTATCTGGGCATCGCCGGACGTTTCGAGAAGTACGACGATGATTCGGGCAATACCGCCAGCGGCAAACTGTCGGCGCGTTACGACTTCACCCCGACTTTTGCCATTCGCGGCACCCTGAGCAATGGCTTCCGTGCGCCGTCCCTGTCGCAGTCGACCTATGCGCAGACCTCCAACCAATACACCCTGGTGAACGGCATTGCCCAGTTCGTCGAGGCTAAGACAGCCCGGGTCGATTCGGCGCTGGCCAAGGCGTTGGGTGCCAGTGATCTTGAGCCGGAGAAGTCGCGCAACATCAGCGTCGGCTTCACCTACAAGCCACTGCCTCAGGCCAACCTGACCCTCGATGCCTACCAGATCGAAATCAAGGATCGCATCGGCCTGACCGGTTTCCTGTTTGGCGGCGGGGTCAATCAGATCCTCCAGCAGCAAGGACTGACACCGGGTTATCGCGTGAAGTACTTCACCAACGCCGCCGACACCACCACGCGCGGCGTGGATCTGGTCACCGACTACAAGGTCGATTACGGCCGCTACGGCAGCGTCAAATATGGCGTGGCATTCAACTACAACAAGACTGATCTGGACAGCATCAAGTCGACACCCGGCGTCTTGGCGTCCAGCGGCCTGGAGCTGTTTGACCGGGTCGCCCAGGGCTATCTGACCGTGGCCAATCCGAAGACCAAACTGATCCTCAGCGGCAACTGGAAAATCGACAAGTTCGACATCAATGCCTCGGTCAATCGCTACGACAAGGTTATTGCCCGTGACGCCAATCCGGCCTACGACGTGACCTACGGCGCGAAGTGGATCACCGATCTGGAAGTGGCCTACGCCGTGACCGACAGCCTTGGCGTAGCGGTCGGCGCCAACAACCTGTTTGACGTGCGCGCCGACAACAACGGCTACCCCAATGGCGATATCAACGGCTTCCCCAAGTTCGGCAGCATCTCGCCGTTCGATCCCTACGGCGGCCTTTGGTACACCCGCGTGAGTTACAACTTCTGACAGGGGCACGAGCATGAGCACTGCAAAACCACAGATCATCCTCGGCGCGTTCATTCCCAGCGCCGGGATCATGGGTTCCGCCTGGCGTCATCCCCAGGCGGCGGCTGATTCCTTCAAGGATTTCAGCCACTACCGCTGGATCGCCGAAACCCTTGAGAAAGCGCGCTTTCATGCGCTGTTCTTCAACGACAGCCTTAACGTCGAGCTGGATTTACAGGCGCTGGCACGCGGGCCGAACAGCGTGCGCTGGGATCCGCTGGTGCTGATCCCGGCACTGGCGCTGGTGACGCAGCGCATCGGCCTGATCGGCACCGCCAGCACGACCTACAACGAGCCTTACAACATTGCCCGCAAGTTCGCCTCCATCGATCATCTGAGCGGCGGTCGGGCCGGCTGGAATCTGGTGACATCCCTGGGCGGCGGCGAGAACTTCAATCTCGACGCTCACGTGCAACATGCCGACCGTTATCAGCGCGCCGAAGAGTTCTACGACGTGGTCAGCGGTTTGTGGGACAGCTGGGAGGATGACGCGTTCGTGCAGGACAAAGTGTCCGGCACCTGGCTCGACACCGACAAGATGCACGTGCTCGATCACCACGGCAGCTCTTTCCAGGTCAAAGGCCCGCTCAATGCGGCGCGCCCGATTCAGGGCTATCCGGTCATCGCCCAGGCCGGTTCTTCCGATGCCGGACGCGCCTTGGCGGCGCGCGCCGGGGAACTGATTTTTACCGCGCAGCACACCGTGGAGCAGGGCGTGGCGTTTTACACGGAAATCAAACAACGCGCCGTGCAACTGGGGCGCAATCCCGAGCACCTGAAAGTGCTGCCGGGCGTCTCGACGGTAGTCGGCCGCACCCAGGCCGAGGCTCAGGCCAAGTACGACCGCTTGCAGGAATTACTCGACCCCACGTCGTTCCTGCGCACCATTTCGCGCTTCACCAGCCTGGGTTTTGACCTGTCGGAATTGCCCTTCGACGAAGTGGTGCCGCTGCCGCCGGAAACCTTCGACACCAACACCCACAAAAGTCGGCAGAAGCTGGTCTTCGACCTGATCCGCCGGGAGCGGCCAACCGTGCGCCAACTGTTCAACAAGCTCACGGCGGGTGGACATCGAATCCTCATCGGCACGCCACAAAGCATTGCCGACGATTTCCAGCAGTGGTTCGAAGCGGGCGCTGCGGACGGTTTCAACGTGATGTTCAGCGGCCTGCACGAAGGCATCAGCGATTTTGCCGAAGGCGTGGTTCCCGAATTGCAGCGTCGCGGGTTGTTTCGCCACGAGTATCAAGGCCAGACGCTGCGGGAAAATCTCGGTCTGCCCTACATCGCCAACCGCCATGCCGCGTCAGCGCGGTGATCACTTGTGTCCCGCAATCCTGCGCCGCGAAGCCGCTGGCTTCGCGTTTTGCCGATCCGACAAAAGTTGTGCTTATGACATTGAACACTTCAATCAGGCTGCCTGGCGCCGCGAACATGCCCTCGGCGAAACTGCTGCCGCTGCTGGCAGCGCTGCTGCTGACCGGCTGCGGCGATTCTCATGAACCTGCCTCGGCCACGCTCGCCGCGAACCCGGTGTCCGGCGGTACGCTCAAGGTCGCACTGGATGGCGATCCCAATTGCGTGGACCCGCAACAGGCCGGCAATAACACGGCGCTCAATGTCGGGCGCCAGCTCACCGACTCGTTGACCGATCAGGACCCGAAAACCGGCGAGATCGTGCCGTGGCTGGCGACCCGTTGGGAGGTTGACGCGGATTCGCGACGCTTCACATTTCACCTGCGTGAGGGGCTCAGTTTCAGCGATGGCAGTGCGCTGGATGCCAGCGCCGTAAAGGCCAACTTCGAAAATATCGTCACCCTTGGGGCGCGTTCGATCCTTGGTTCGACGTATCTGGCCGGGCTCAAAAGCATTGCAACCCCAGACGCGCACACGGTTATCGTCGAGTTCCAGCAACCCAATGCGCAGTTTTTACAGGCAAGCTCGACCATGAGCCTGGGCTTGCTGGCCGGAGCAACCCTGGCGTTGCCAGCGGGTGAGCGTTGCCAGGGCAACCTGATCGGCAGCGGGCCGTTTGTGCTCAAGTCGTTCGTGCACAACCAGCGCGTGTCGCTAGCCCGACGTGACGATTACGCCTGGGCTTCCGCTCTGGCCAGCCACAAAGGCAAGGCCTGGCTGGACGCTATCGAATTCGTCATCGTGCCGGAATCCGGCGTGCGTCTGGGCAGCCTGTTGTCCGGGCAGATCGATGTCGATACCGGTGTGGTGCCGCAAAACGAACAGGTGCTGGAGACCCAGGGCGTGCCATTGCTGACCCGTGCCAATCCCGGCGTGGTCTACAACCTGACGCCGGACGAAACAGATCCGCTGTACAGCGACGTACGGGTGCGTCAGGCCCTGAGCAAAGCCATCGACCGTGAGCAGCTGCGCAGCATCATTTCCCGCTTTCAAAAACCGGCCAGTGCTTTGCTGGCCAGCAGCACGCCGTTCTACCGCGACCTGTCGCCACTGTTGGTCTACGACCCGCAAGGCGCGCGAGCCTTGCTTGAAGAGGCGGGCTGGCGGGTGGGCGTTGACGGGATTCGCGAGCGAGACGGAACACGCCTGGCGTTGCGTCTGGATTATTGGCAAAACGCACCGATTCTGGAGCTGATTCAACAGCAATTGCGGCTGGTTGGCGTGGATTTGCGCCTGAATAAATCCACCATCAGCCAGGTCACCGCGTTGCAGGCCAGTGGCGACATGCACCTGACCTTTTTCAACCTGACCCGCGCCGATCCTGACGTGATCCGCACCGTGTACCAGTCGCCGGGACGCAACTACAACCGGCGCGATCCGGGCCCGCTTGATCAGATCCTGCAACAGTCGGCGGCAACGCTGGACAGCGCGCAACGCCAGAAACTGGTGGATCAGGCCAGTGAAACCGTGCTGCGCGAAGCTCACGCGATTCCACTGATCGAACTGGTGACGGTGCTGGCCCATGGCAAACAGGTGCATGGCTTGCATTTCGAAGCTTCATCACGGTTGCAGTTCTTTGATACCTGGTTGCAGCGGTAGCGCGAACGCCATATCCGTTGGAGCAAGCTCGCTCCCACAAAAAAGCATTCATGCGATGTTCAAGAGGAAACCCCATGACTGACAGTTCACTGAGCTCGGGCAACGCCGACCTTGTGTTGCGTGCGCCCGGTTTTCCTTTGCGTCAGGCTGCGACTTATCTGTTGAGCCGGGTCGGCCAGGCGTTGCTGGTGTTATGGGCGGCGTTCAGTGTGTCGTTTGTGATTTTGTACGCGTTGCCCAGTGATCCGGTGAGCATCATGCTCAACCAGCAAGGCGAACCCTCGGCGGTGGATCTGGCGCAGATCGCTGCGTTGCGTGCCGAATATCACCTCGACCAGCCACTGCCGGTGCAATACGGCATTGCCTTGTGGCGAGCGCTGCATCTGGATTTAGGCCATTCGATACAAAGCGGCGAACCGGTGATAAAAGCCTTGAGCGAAGCGTTGCCCGCCACGGTGGCGCTGACCTTTCTGGCCCTCGGTTTTGCTTTGCTGGCCGGCATCGCCCTGGCGCTGACCGCCAGCCTGGTGCGCAGCGACTGGTTGCGCAACGGGTTGCTGGGCATGCCGGCGGTGGCCGTGTCGTTACCGACCTTCTGGATCGGCTTGTTGCTGCTGCAAGGTTTTTCGTTTTCCTGGCACTGGTTTCCGGCTATGGGCAATCAGGGCTTTAGCTCTCTGATATTGCCGGGGCTGACTCTGGCGATCCCCACGGCGGCGGTGATCGCCCAGGTGCTGGCGCGCTCACTGGCGGCGGTGCGCGCGCAGCCGTTTGTCGATGTGCTGATTGCCAAGGGACTTAGCCCGCGACGCCTGCTGTTTGTTCATCAACTGCACAATGCGGCGATTCCGTTGCTGAGCCTTTCCGGGGTGATCGTTGGCAATCTGCTGGCCGGTTCCGTGGTCACTGAAACAGTGTTCTCCCGGGAAGGCGTGGGGCGGCTTGCGCAGGCTGCGGTGAGTGGCCAGGACATTCCGTTGGTGCAGGGCGTGGTGGTGTTGGCGGCGGCGATCTTTATCAGCGTCAATCTGCTGGTCGATCTGGTTTACCCGCTGCTTGATCCGCGTCTACAAGGGCGGGCTGGCCGATGAGCCAGGTGTTGAACCAACCATCGAACACGTTGGCTACGCCGCCAACCGGCGCCTATCGGCAGCGGTCGAAACTGGCCTCGCTATTACGACGTCGGCCGCTGCTACCGTTGGGGCTGTTGGTCTTGCTGCTGGTGTTGGCCTGGGCTTTGTGGCCAAGCGGTTTCAGCCATCACGATCCGTTGTTGGGAGTGCCGAGCCAGGCGTTGCAGAGTCCAAGCGCCAGTCATTGGTTTGGCACCGATCAACTGGGCCGCGACTTGTACAGCCGCGCGGTGCATGGCGCGGCCATTTCGTTGCAGGCCACGGCGCTGGCGGTGGCGATTGCCTTGGTGGTGGGCATTGTGCTGGGGACCATTGCCGGTTATTTCGGCGGCGTGGCCGATGCGCTGCTGATGCGCGTGGTGGAAGTGCTGATGGCGATTCCTTCGCTGCTGTTGGCCATGGCGATCATTACCGTGCTGGGCTTCGGCACGCTGAATATTGCCTTGGCGGTGGGGCTTTCTTCGGTGGCGACATTTGCCCGGTTGGTCAGGGGTGAAGTCTTGCGCTGGCGCACATCGGTATTTGTCGAAGCCGCTGTCTCATGCGGGGTCGGTCCGTGGACGATCATTCGTCGGCACATTCTGGTTCACGCCGCCGGACCGGTGCTGGCGCTGGCCGCGCTGGAATTTGGCAGCGCAGTGTTGTCGGTCGCGGCGCTGAGTTTCCTTGGTTTCGGCGCGCCACCGCCGCAACCGGAATGGGGTTTGCTGATCGCCGAAGGGCGCAACTACATGGTCGCCGCCTGGTGGTACACCACCTTGCCGGGGCTAGTGGTGGCTGCCGTGGTGCTGGCGACCAACCAATTGGCCAGAGCGGTCCAGGATCTACAAGGAAATTACTCATGAGTGCGCCGGAAAATGCGGTCTTGCAGGTCAGCGGTTTGAGCATCGGTTATCGGACCCGTGAAGGTCGAGTGCCAGGCGTCGACGGGATTGGCTTCTCGTTGTGCGCCGGGGAGATTGTGGCAGTGGTCGGTGAATCCGGATCAGGCAAATCCACCACCGCTGCGGCGCTGGTCGGGCTGCTTGCGGGTAATGCGCAAATCGAATCCGGCAGCATCAAGCTCAATGGCGTAGAGCAGATCCGCGCCAGCGAACGTCACTGGCGGGCGTTGCGCGGCAAGGTGCTGGGCTTCGTGCCGCAGGATCCGGGCATGTCCCTGGACCCGGTGAAACGCATCGATGCGCAGTTGCGCGAAGCCATGACGGTTCACGGCGTTTCCAGCGCTGAAGCACGGGTGCGGGCGGCGACATTGCTGGTGGACGTGGGCTTGCGCAATCCCGAACGGGTCGCACGCAGCTTCCCGCATCAGCTGTCCGGTGGCATGCGTCAACGGGTGTTGATAGCCATCGCATTGGCCAACAATCCGGCGGTAATTATTGCTGACGAACCCACCAGCGCACTGGATGTGGGCGTGCAGCGGCAGATTCTCGATCAACTGCAATCTCTGGCGCGCAAGCGCGGCACGGCGGTGCTGCTGATCACCCACGATCTGGGCGTGGCGCTGGACCGCGCCGACCGGTTGATCGTCATGCACAACGGGCGGATTGTCGAAACCGGCGCAGTGCGGCAGATTTTCCAGCGTCCGCAGCATGCCTACACGCAACAGTTGCTGGGCGCGATTCCAGCGCTGGCGCGTGCGCCTCAGGTCTCGTCCCGGCCGGTCGCGTCACGGCGCGATGCCGTAGTCGCGTTGCAGTCGCCGTTGTTGCAGGTCGAGCATCTGGGCAAAGACTTTTCGACCTGGCGTAACCCGGGTTCGGCGGCGGTGGACGATGTGTCGTTTTCGGTGGCGCGCCACGGCACCACCAGCCTGGTGGGCGAGTCCGGTTCCGGCAAGTCCACCACGGCGCGGTTGATTGTCGGCCTGGAGAAACTGGATGCCGGGCGGGTGCTGTTCGATGGGCAGGACATCAGCAGCTATTCGCGGCAGGACTGGCAGCCGTTACGCAGACGGATTCAGGTGGTGTATCAGAATCCCTACGCATCCCTTGACCCGCGTTTTACCCTGGCGCAGATCATCAGCGAACCCTTGCAAGCCTATGCCGTGGGCGACCGGGAATCTCGCACGAGGCGGGCGGCGGAACTGCTTGAGCAGGTTGAGTTGCCGCTGCGCTTGTTGCACAGCCGACCGGGTGAATTGTCCGGCGGCCAGCGCCAGCGGGTTGCGATCGCGCGGGCGTTGGCCCTTGAACCGGAACTGGTGGTGTTGGATGAACCGCTTTCGGCGCTGGACGCTTCAGTGCAAACGCAGATTCTGGCGTTGCTCGCCCAGTTGCAGCAACGGCTGGGCCTGAGCTATCTGTTCATTTCCCACGACCTGGCGGTAGTGCGGCAGATTTCCGATCAGGTGGTGGTCATGCGCGCGGGCAAAGTGGTCGAGCAGGGCGTCTGTGACGCTGTATTCCAGTCTCCCGAACATGCCTATACCCGGCGTCTGTTGGCGGATATTCCGGGACAGTTGTATCTGCAGGAGCAACAGGTTCAATCCCGCTCCCTCGCCTGAGACCGGGACAACTTGGCTCTATCCTTAGATGAATTCGGTATTAAGTTTTATAAAAACAAAAGCTTAGGATATATGGCTACAGGATAGCTCAAGGCCACCTACGATGTATCCCGCCCATACTTTCCCTGCCGCCGAAGGTGGCCAATGACCTTCGACTATGCATTTGCCATTTCCACGCTGCCTGCCTTTCTCAAAGCTGTTGGTGTCACCTTGCAGGTCGGCTTGATCGCGATTCTGACATCGTTACTGGTCGCGGTAGTCAACGCCGCTATCGCGATGTTTCGCGTACCGGTGCTGCATCGACTGGTGCCGCTGTACGTGGAGCTGGCGCGCAATACACCGCTGCTGATTCAGCTGTTTTTCATCTACTTTGCCTTGCCGACGCTGGGGGTCCGGGTGTCCGGATTTGCCTCGGCGGTGATCGCGATGACTTTTCTCGGCGGCGCGTACCTGACCGAGATCCTGCGCGCCGGCATCGAGGCAGTGCCCAAGGCGCAGATCGAGTCGGGCTTGTCCATCGGCCTGTCCCGCTGGCAACTGCTGCGCCATGTCATCTTGCCCCAGGCGGGCATTCTCAGCCTGCCGGCGCTGTTCGCCAACTTCGTATTCCTGCTCAAGGAAACCACGGTGGTCTCGGCCGTAGCTGTTCCGGAAATCCTCTACACCGCCAAAAGTTACATCGCGCTGTATTACAAAACCTACGAAATGCTCGCCGTGATGACCGGCCTGTGCGTGCTGTTGTTCCTGCCGCTGTCGCTGTTGCTCGGCGTTCTCGAAAGGAGGCTCCAGCATGGCCAGTTCGGGTCTTGATTTGTTATGGGTCTCAGCACCGCAGTTGCTGACCGGTGCCGGGCGGACCCTGGGAATTTCGCTGCTGGCGATTGTGTTCAGCAGCCTTGGCGGGCTGGTCTACGGCGTGCTGCGCAGTCTTGGCAAGCCTGGGTTCGACCTACCGCTGCGCATTTATCTGGAGCTGTTTCGCGCGATCCCGGTATTGGTCTGGCTGTACCTGTTCTTCTTCGGTTTGCCGATCTTCCTTGGCCTGAGCATTCCGGCGTTCTGGTGTGCGGTGCTGGTGCTGTCCTTGTGGGGCGCCAGTGAGGTGGGCGAAGTGGTCCGTGGCGGGCTGCGTTCGATACCCCGCGGCCAGCGTGAGGCCGGGCTGGCAATCGGTCTGGGCTTGCGGCAGCTCTACGGTCGCGTGCTCTTGCCGCAGGCCCTCAAACGCCTGACGCCGCCGGTGATCAACGTCTACACGCGGCTGATCAAGACCAGCTCGCTGGCGGTGCTGATCGGGGTGATCGACGTGACCAAGGTGGGCCAGCAGATCATCGAGCGCACCTACGAGTCGGTGCTGATCTATGGCTTTCTGTTCCTGTTTTTCTTTTTCATCTGCTATCCGCTGTCGGCCGCTTCCCGCGTGCTTGAACGGCGCTGGAATCACGCATGAGCGCATTGATCGAACTGGCCGGATTCAGCAAGAATTTCGGCGCGACACCGGTATTGCAAGACATCGACCTGCAGGTCGCAGAGGGTGAAGTGTTGGTCATCCTCGGCCCCAGCGGCTGCGGCAAAAGCACCTTGCTGCGCTGCCTCAACGGCCTGGAACTGGGGCATGCCGGCAGCCTGCGTTTCGCCGGGACGGATCTGGCCGCCAATGCTGACTGGCGCAAGGTTCGCCAGCAAATCGGCATGGTCTTTCAGAGCTATCACCTGTTCCCGCACATGACAGTCCTCGACAACATTCTGCTGGGCCCGGTGCAGGTGCAGAAGCGGGCGCTCAAGGAAGCCCGGCAACAGGCCGAGGCGCTGTTGACCCGCGTGGGCCTGGCGGACAAACGTGATGTCTACCCGCGCGAATTGTCCGGTGGCCAGCAACAGCGTA
>Ga0247817_10001786_pt1 | contig 11142 bp, 7 predicted proteins | sample UWRJL212509R1_FD_178010 | JGI IMG/M metagenome (GOLD analysis project Ga0247817, IMG submission 178010) | Plant litter microbial communities from Arlington Agricultural Research Station in Wisconsin, United States - UWRJ-L212-509R-1 | ecosystem: Environmental > Terrestrial > Plant litter >... | reverse complement strand
CGTGCTTATGTGCAAGCAAATAATCGGCGGCCAGAATAATATCATTATACAAACAAAAACCCTCCCCATGTTCTTTATAGGCATGATGCGTGCCGCCCGCAATATTCATTCCTATGCCGTGATCCAATGCGTACAAAGCTGCGTCAATGGTTCCCTGCATAATTACTTCTTCCCGATATACTAACTCATGTGTTAATGCAAAGCCTGTCTTGCGAATTTCAGAAGGAGAAAGGCTTAGTGTATTCAGTTTATGTACATATTCAGCATCATGCGAACGCAGCAAATCGACAGCAGCAATATTCGTTGGCTTGAATAAATTCGACTCAGTTATTGTGCCTTCGTAAACCAACTGCTCAGCAATCAGATCATACTTCAGCATCGGAAAACGATGACCTTCAGGAACGGGATGATTGTAGGCGGGGTGGAAAGCGATTTTTAACATTGAGTAGTGTGTGGTATTTTGAGAGCAGTGCTTTGCTGAATAAGTGGTCAGTAAACAGTAGACAGGGATCAGTAAAAATGCTAGTTGAGATTTAAGAGTGCTTTCCAAGAAATCATCATACAATAATAGACATGTTAAAGATATTCTGTGATGCATAGCTTTTCAGACTGTTTACTGATAACTGTCTACTGATAACTATTTATAAATTTTCTTCTTATTCAATCCGCTTCTGTATTTTTTAGCATTTACCAGATGTTCGTTGTACGTGTTTGCAAAATTGTGACAGCCCGATTTATCTCCTTTTGCGCAGAAATAGTAGAATTTATGTGAATCGTATTTTAATACTTCATCGATCACAAACGTAGGAACAATACAAATAGGACCGGGCGGAAGACCTTTACGTCGATAGGTGTTATAATCTGATTCAATGGCTAATTGTTTATTTGAAACTCGTTTTGAATCCATACTGGTATGAGCGAACAACACCGTTGGATCCGATTCTAATTTCATATTATCGTGCAAACGGTTGATGTAAACACCCGCTATGGTTGGCATTTCGCTGCGCTGTTTTGTTTCGGAATACACGATCGATGCCAGGATCACGATTTCATCTTCCGTTAGATCCAATCGCTTGCATTCTGCACGTCGCTCATCGTTCCAAAGCTGTGTATACTGGCAGGCCATGTATTCAAGTACTTCTTTGGGTGTACTGTTTTTATAAAACCGATATCTTCCGGGCCTAAAAATACAATAGACCGACTCAGTAGTAAAACCTCCCAGATCATCAACCTCATCTTCGTCTTTCAATAGATCAAGAAATGTTTCTTCTTCAATATTGGTAAGTTTACACAATTCTTTGATCGTACGTTTACGCGAACGGAATTCGGCAAGATCGATCAATTGAGACGAACGAATTTCTGCATCATCTACAAAGGAAAGTATTTGATAATTACCCCAGCCTTTTTCTAAACGATACATCCCTGGACGCAGCGTTTCAACATTCATCATTGAAGCCATCCAGTTAAATGTTAACCCTAACTTAATAATCTTTCGTTTTACAAGTGTATCGGTTAATTCTTCTATATCTGTACCTCTGCTGATGTAGATATAATATGCAGATGAGCGAAATGCAGTATTTGATGCAACTGTGATATACCAGCTGGCAAAAAGTATAAAAAACCCGGCGAAAAATAACCACACCTTTGGCGAAATAGAAAAGCCTTTACTCTTTTTGGGAGCGGCTTTTTTAGGCATTTTCGGTTTTGGTATGATTCTTTTTTTAGCCATTAATAAATTAAACGAATTTCAGCTTTCAATGTTGTTGTGGCCGAAGGCCGAAAGCTTAATGCCTAAGGCTTTTTAGCTCTTTATGATACATTCTTTTTTTAACACAAAGCTGCAAAAGTGAATAATATTAATTCTTATGCACCTTGAATTAATTCCTCAATGTACCTAACGACAAAAGCGTTAGGCGTTAAGCTCTAAGCCTAACGCTACATAAATGCAACACCTAGCTTATCGGCAACTTCTTTCAAGTCTTTTACTACCGGACCTAATAACGGAATGCCTTCACTCAAGCGTGATGCCTGTATCTCACGTTCGGGATCACCAGGTATCAATACCTTCTCTCCTTCAACCGCCGGTGCATTTTTAAACGTTGTGATCCAATTATCCATATGCGTTTTAAAATCATCTGCCGGTCTGAATGCATCAACACGCATTGCACCAAAAAAGTGTCCTATTCCTTCACCAACCGGATCGGATGGTACAGGTAAAAAGCTAACAAATGGCGGTACCCACGGACCATAATTTGCTCCGGATAAAACCGCAGAGAATATATCTACAATAGAACCTAAGCAATACCCTTTGTGACTGCCATGTTCACGATCGCCACCAAGCGGCAACAATGCCCCTCCTTCTTTCAGTTCATGTGCATTGGGAGTTGTTACACCATTTTTATCCTGAATCCAGCCAAGTGGGGCTTCTAAATTTTTACGTTGCAAAATTTCTAACTTACCGTTAGCTGCAGTTGTTGTTGCAAAATCTGCCACCATTGGCGGTTGATCTTTTGCAGGTATCGCAACCGCTATTGGGTTTGTACCTAATAATCTTTTTAATGAGTGTGTTGGCGCAACAAGCGGACTTGCATTGGTCATCGAAATGCCGATCATGTCATGTTCCAAAGCCATCATTGCATGGTAACCGGCAATTCCATAATGGTTTGAATTTTTCACACTTACCCAACCTGTACCTACTAATTTCGATTTTTCGATCGCGATCTGCATAGCTTTTGGCGCCACAACCAAACCTAGTCCACTATCTCCATCAACTGTAGCAGTGCTTGGTGTTTCATGTACAATACGAACATTTGGTTTCGCATTGATCCTCCCGGCTTCCCATAAGCGGACATATCCTGTTAAACGAGCGACCCCATGTGAATCAACTCCTCTTAAATCAGCAGACAATAAAACTGTAGTAGCTAATTGGGCATCGTCTTCCGGACAACCCATTGATAAAAATACATTTTTGGTAAAGGCAAACAGATCTTTATATGAATACATAGAATTTCGATTAGGCTACAAAAATATAGGTTTCTGTGCGGAAAGCCTAAGGCTAAATGCTTAACGCTAAAAGTTGAAAGCTTTTAGCTGACGACATAATTGATTACCACTAACCTTACTATACTAAACACCTAACTAACAATAATTTAATATCAAAAATCAATATTTACAGACGCAAAAGCATTTGGCTTTAAGCCTTAAGCTTTACGCTTACATTTCAGCTTTTTTGAGTACCTTGCTCTATCACCCGAATACAATTTATTCAAGAATCGTCGTTGTAACTAACGATTGACTAAAACCTGTTTATCAAATCTATGAAGAATCAATTATTCTCTCTTGGCTTATTGCTATGCAGCGGCCTTTCTGTCTTTGCACAAGACAATACTATTACAGCAACACCGAGTATCAAAGAAGTAACTGTTTTCTTAAACCGTGCTCAGGTTGAAACTACTACAGGCATAAATATCGAAGCAGGCAAAACTGAAATTCGTTTGCAAAACCAAACAACTTTTTTAGATCCGAATAGCATTCAAGTAAGTGGCAAAGGTGATTTTATTATTCTTTCCGTTGAACACGAAACCGATTATTTAAAGAAAGTAACTAAGTCTGATAAAATACAGAATCTGGAAGACTCAATTGCCCGATACACTATGTTGATCGATTTTAACAATCAGATCAATGATGTACTGGCAAAAGAAGAACAGCTGCTTATGGCCAACCAGGATATTAAAGGACAAAACACCAATCTTACTGCGAAAGAATTGCAGGATATGGCAGATTTTTTCAGAGAGCGTATGGAAGAGATACGAGAAGAAATTATTGACAACAGAATTTTGATCCGTAAGCAACAAATTAAACTTACAAGCTTTAACAATCAATTGGCTGAATATAACAAAACGACCAATCAGCCGAGCAGTACAATCATTGTTACTGTTTCATCTAAAGTTCCGGTTTCTGGATCATTAACAACAACCTATATTACAACCAATGCTGGTTGGTATCCGCTGTATGATATTCGCGCAAAAGATTCCAAATCTCCTGTACAGTTAGCATATAAAGCACAGGTATACCAAAATACAGGATACGACTGGAAGAATGTAAAGATCACTTTGTCGACAACAAATCCAGCTGCCGGCGGCAATAAGCCTGCACTTTCAAACTGGTATGTAGATATTTATGATCCTGCTCAGGTAAAATATAAAAAAGCAACTCCGATGAGGAGCTACGCACCTGCTGCAGAAATGGAATACAGCAAAGATGCGAAAGCCGATGAACTGAATGCAAATCAGCAGTCTATAGCTGCAGCAACTGTTTCTGATTACACGGCTGAAGTACAAACAACGCTCTCGGTTGAATTTGCTATTGGTATACCATACACAATCTCATCCGGAGGCAAAGGCCAGCAGGTAGATATTAAAAACATTGACCTTCCTGCTCAATACGAATACGCTGCAGTACCTAAATTAGACTTGTCTGCATTTTTATTAGCACGCATAACAAAATGGGATACCTATAACATCCTTTCAGGGAATGCAAACATCTATTTTGAAGGAACGTTTGTTGGCAAAACCTATATTGATGCAAGCAATACCAGCGATACTCTTGATATCTCTCTGGGCCGCGACCCGCGCATTGTTATTGAACGTAATCTAATCACAGATTTTACTTCGAAAAAAATGATCGGTACAAATCGCAAAGAAGAGTACGGGTATGAAATTGTAATCCGTAATACGAAAAAAGACCCGATCGTTATTGTGATAGAAGATCAATATCCGATCTCACAAAACAGCGTGTTAGAAGTGGAACTGATTGAATCTACTGGTGCAACAGTTGATCCGATTACCAAAAAGCTTACATGGAGATTGAATGTTGCAGCTGCAGAAGCAAAAAAACTGACGTTGAAATATTCAATCAAATATCCGAAGGATAAAAAAGTGAGTGGAATGTAAAAATAATTATGAGTTATAAATTATGAATTTATAATTAACAAAAATGCCAGGCACAATTTGTCTGGCATTTTTGTTTGAAATTCATAGATTTTTTCAATTTTCCCCTAAAGACATTTCTAATTGTATTTTTGAAGTTGAAGAAGATTTCTGATTCTCAAAAATGATTTTAAATTGCGTTCCAATGCCTGGAATAGAGGTCAATCCGATTGTTCCATTCATTTTCTCGACAATATTTTTCACAATATACAGACCCAATCCAGAGCCTTTAGAATCCGTTGATGCTCTATAAAACATATTAAATATTTTAGATTGATATTGGGCTTCTATTCCTTGTCCATTATCGGATAGTATAATTTCTATTTTATTATGATCAATAGGAGCTACGTAAATACTGATTACTGGCTTTTCCTGATTGTAATTTTGATAAATAATAGCGTTTGAAAGCATGTTACTAAAAATCATTCCAAGGCGCGCTTTATCAGAATAAAATTCACAGGTTTTGTCAATATGGATATCAAATTCAACTTTGCCTTTATTTTCCAAATAGCTTAAGGAAAGTATTGAATCATGTATTATTTGATTCAAATCGACACATTCCTGTTCAACTTCTAAGTGTGTATTTCTAGAAAAATTAATGATATCTTTAATAACATGAAGTAGTTTAGTTATGTTACTTTCAATCATGTTAAAATAAAATATAGCTGTTTCTTCCTTCGAATCAATCTTAGCAATATTCGTTATTCCAAGAATTGATAATAAGGGTGCTTTGAGATCATGTGATGCACTATATACGAAGCCGTCTAATTCTGCATTTACCTTTTGGAGTTCTTTGTATTGGTAATCGATTTTTAATTCACTCAATTTTCTACTTGTTATATCTCTATAATTAGTAATTATCGCTTGAATTGATAAATCATTCAACATATTACAGGAATGACATTCAAGCCAACGGAAGTCTCCATCTTTATGTCTTTTTCTTATTTCAACATATTGATTTGTTCCTGCATGATGCATTACTTCCTTTAAATGTTCAACTAATTTACTTTTATCTTTAGGATGAATGTCTTCAAAAACATATCGCCCTTCAATTTCTTCTGAGGTAAAACCAATAACTTTTGAAGTAGAAGAACTTGCATAAATGACTTTGCCTTCTTTATCCATTAAAGCAATAGCATCGTTGCTGTTCTCAATCATTGATCGGAATTTTCGTTCACTTTCTTCTAACAAATATTTATTTTCTTTTATTTTATTTATATACGTATCAACTCGATTAACCATCCAATTAACATTGTCAAACAAGTCCTTTATTTCATCATTCGAATCGGTTTCAATATTTTTCTTTGGTACAGAGAAATTATTTTTAACAATCAAGTCAATATAATCTGATAATTCTTTAATGGGTTTAGTAAAAATGTATGAAAATAAAATACTAAGTATGATACTCAAAACAACTGAAATACAAATTGCAGCAGTCAATACAACCTTATTATTATTGCTGAGTACTTTACTGCTTCTATCAGATTCATCATTGATCGTTTTAATGATCGTTTCAAAATTCAAATTATACTCTTTCATTTTAGCTGTCATGCCTATTCCTTGATCAATACCAATCTCTTTATCAATGATCATCCATTTGGTAAACAATGAAAAATAATCGTTAAGCCAATCCAAAAACAATTTTTTTTCAGCAGCAGAGAGTGTCTTGTCTTCAATGATTTTTTTCTGAAACAATAAAACATTGGCATGATGTATTGCAATGTAACTAGTGTCTTTACGCAAAAAATAATCCTTTTCATTCCGACGTATTGTAAGCAATAAAGATTCATCAATAGTTTGTGTGTAAGAATTCTCTATTTTATGAATTCTATTGCGCATTTCGCCTTCAATACCAAGATCCCTAAAACCGCGTTCTTTTACTTTATCAATAAAAATCTGATAATCGTTATTATAATGAATCAATTGAATTTTCAACAGACTTAGATTTTGTAAAATTATATCGTTTGCAATATCCCCTTCTTCTAGTTCTTTAATTTTAAAATTTATATCAGCCAGTAATTTGTGATGCCTTTCTACATATCGACTACCTACACCTTCAAAAAATAAATTATTCTTTGAATCATAAGCAACGAATTGCATTTCAAGTTTATTCAACATGAGTATTTCTGAAGAAATTAAATGAATTAAATCTTTAATTTCAGAATTATGTTCTTTCGCTCGATATATTGTATAACAATAAAACGAGGAGGACAATGTAATACACGTGAATAATAAGTAAACCAGGAGCAGTTTAGATTTTATCGTTTTCATTAGGCGGGGTAACTTCTGTATTGCATTATACCCAATTTTAATCTACAGAGTTTTCACAGTGAACAGGTGTATGTTATGAAATTGATATGAATTGCTATTCAAAATCTATGAATTGAATAAATGAAAAATAAAGTATTAAAAATCTATTGCTTAGTCAGAACTTAAAAATCAACCTTATGTATTTTTTTAATTAAGACACAAAAATTTAACATACAGATAAAATGCAATTATGAATTATGAGTTATAATTCTCATCAATCTCCATTCCCTCCAGCATGTGCGCCAATATAGGTTCGCATTTTTCATGACAGCATGGGTAGTAATGTCCGTGTTTCCACGTTTCAGATTTAGGCGATAAGCCCCACCAGAATTCAGCCAAAGCAAGTGGCTTCATATGATTCTGAAAAGCGTACTGCAATAATTTTGGCGCAGCACACTCCCCTGCTCCGCTTGGAGGTGTTTTACTTTTCTTATGTTTAAATAGTTCATTCAGGCTTTTCTCCTCACCTGCCTGATTAAAAAAATGATACTGTTCAAATATTTCTTTTTGAAGAGCAATAGAGTAATTTTTTCGAGCTGATTTAAGTGTACTCAATTTTAACAGATCATCTTTCAGCAGTAAGCCCTCGGTAAGCTCTTTTATCTCTCCTGTCATACGGCTTAATTCTGTCATACCAAGTGACAAAAAACCGTCTTCAGCCAACAGATCAAATACAGGCGGTACAAACATCGCGTGGTGATTCCCTCCTGCAAGTTTGCCTGAGAACGCTGCGAGATAACCGATTTCCTTTTCCTGATTTTGTACCAACAAAACACCAAACATCTTACCTGCTATTGTGCCTTGCTTATCATCTGACAAACCGAAATTGTGTTTCCATTCTGTCTGGTGCATGAGGTGCTGTTGAAGCTGCTCTGCTGCAACTATGGAAAGCGGGTGTGGCTGGTATTTAAAAGGAAAGGTGAATTTTTCAGGCAAAGAATAGTTTGCTATGGATTGATTGAAATGCGTGAAGAAAGGATCTTTTTTCAATTATGAATTATGTTGATAATTATGAATTATGAATGAATGTGATAGTGCATTACCGCTGAACAATCGAACCTTTATTTTGATAATGTATTTGTTACAAATTTAATAAATACTCAGCGAAACAATCTAAATTTATAATTCATAACTCATAATTTATAATTAACCTCCTACCTTCTCCCCATCCAGCATGGTATACAGCACGCCTTCTTTTAAGGAATACGTTGAAACCATAATGGTATTTGTACAAACCATTTTCAATACATGATCAATCAAACAAACGGCAACAACAACCATGTCCGCTCGCAATTCGATCATACCTGCAATTGCCATACGTTCTGCACGGGTACTTGCCACAAGCTGATTCCGCAAACGTTTAAAATCAACAAGCGACAATAAATAATTTGTTTGTTTTTCAAGCATGATCTTTTCTCTGTGATGATGAATGTTCATTTCCGCAAGCGTGTCAAATGTACCTGAACAGCCGATCAATTGGCAAGGTTTCCATTTTTGAATCGCAGCTTCTAAAGGCTGAAGTACTTCATTAAAATATTCATGCATCATAACACGATCATCTTCGCGCATGGGATCATGCACATGAAAACGATCGATCAAACGTTGCCCACCGATCTCAAAACTCTGCTTCCAGAAGATCTCATTTTTATTTCCAATAATAAACTCTACACTCCCGCCGCCAATATCCATAGCCAGTGCAGGGCGTTCTTCCAAAGTTACTGCCTGCTGCACTGCTCTGAATATCAATTCAGCTTCGCGCGATCCGTCAATGACTTCAACATCAATATTGACTTCTTTTTTAATACGATGGATCAATTCTTCTTTATTCGCAGCAGACCGTACAGCACTTGTACCTGTTGCAATTACATGCGATACTGCATGCTGATCCAGCACAATTCTAAATTTGTGTAACGTACTTAAAGCACGCTGAATAGCTTCTTCCGTAATAACGCCTTTTGAAATACCACCTTTACCCAAACCAACAGGTGATTTTTCATTTACCAACACATGTGGTTTATCGTTAATAATGTCTGTTATAAGTAAATGGAACGTATTTGTCCCCATATCTATAACTCCTATACGTTGTGACATACTACAATCAGTTAAAATCTAAAAACATTCATCCGAATCGTTAGATATTTTAACGGAAAATTTCCTCCGGGAATCTATAAAAGTGTATTATATTTTTTTAAACACTCAAAAACAAATACAAAATACTAATAATCAATTATTTAAAATTAAAGTAGGATTCAAAAAGCAATGGTTTTTTGGGAAAGAATTGCCGTTTTTAACCCTGGGCTATGTATATTCGCTGTAGTAACTAAAATCATTTATTTCACATGGGCATTATCAACGAATCAGGGGAACAATTTTTATTCAAATATCTAAATAATGCAGCTCCTACGGGCTTTGAATCATCCGGGCAACAAATATGGCTGGATTATATTCACCAATACATCGACACATATTATACTGATACTTATGGAACAGTTGTAGGTATAATCAATCCGGATGCCCCTTATAAAGTAGTTATTGAGGCGCATGCCGATGAGATCTCCTGGTTTGTAAATTATATTACAAAAGAAGGTTATGTATACGTACGCAAAAACGGTGGTTCTGACACTATGATTGCTCCTTCAAAACGTGTGAATATTCATACAGACAAAGGGATTGTTAAAGGTGTATTCGGTTGGCCGGCAATTCACGTGCGTGATGAAGAAAACGATAAAGCTCCAACGATAAAAAATATCTTCATTGACTTAGGTTGCTCTTCGAAAGAAGAAGTTGAAGCCAAAGGTGTTCACGTAGGTTCTGTGATCACATTCGAAGATGAATTTATGATTCTCAATGAACGTTACTATTGCGGACGTGCCCTGGATAACCGCATCGGCGGTTTCATGATTGCTGAAGTAGCGCGTTTGTTGAAAGAAAATGGCAACCAGCTTCCATTTGGTTTATATATTGTAAACGCTGTTCAGGAAGAGATCGGCTTGCGTGGTGCTGAAATGATCGCACACAGAATCAAACCGGATGTGGCCATTATTACAGACGTTTGTCACGATACACAATCGCCGATGTACAATAAAATTACAAGTGGTGACTTATCATGCGGCAAAGGACCAGTATTGACGTACGGACCAGCTGTACAGAATAATTTATTACGCATGATCATCGAAACAGCAGAGCGTAAAGAAATCCCTTTCCAACGTGCGTCTGCAAGCCGTGCTACAGGTACCGATACCGATGCATTTGCATATTCAAACAGCGGTGTAGCTTCGGCATTGATTTCTCTTCCATTGAAATATATGCATACAACTGTTGAAACGGTAAGTAAAAACGACGTTGAGCAAGTAATTAAAATGATCTATGAATTCCTGGTTCAATTACCGGCAAATCATGATTTCAGATATATGAAGTAATAGTTGCAAGGTGCCAGGTACTAGTTGCTAGATAATGCTAGTACTTAGTACAGAGTATTGAGTACCTAGTACTAAAGAAATGTAGGATACATATGTAAATTGTATTCTACATTTCTTTAATCTTACGGTAGTATGTTTTAATTTAATACCGTATTAAAATTTTATAAAATCTTGTTTTATTAGTCGCCTTAGTACTTAGTACTCTGTACTCCGTACTTTTTTCTCCTAGTAACTAACAACTAGAACCTAGTAACTACCTATGCGTACATTCATTATTATAGCCTTACTTATACTTGCCCCTATGATGGCGAGTTTATATGGCTTTATACACGACCAGATCACATTTTCTATTTCTGAAGAATTTTTCACTAAATTCAGATTTAATGATTACGATATGCCACACAGCTGGCACCCAAGAGCAAAAG